>OGOD01001902.1_pt1 | contig 11671 bp, 4 predicted proteins | sample 1573631 | NCBI WGS metagenome assembly OGOD01 (sample SAMEA2581895, study PRJEB24529) | metagenome | biome: Human gut stool | place: China | collected 2011
TTGTCTTGGAATATAATTTACTTAGAAGCTAAGCCTCTAAGTAAAACAAGAAAGGATGAATTTAATATGTCTGAAATGAATTTTAATGATATGATGAATATGATATCTAAGATGGATAAGAAAGAGCTTGAAGAGAAAATGAATCAAGTTTCTAAGATGCTTGGAAATAAGAGCCCTGAGGAAATACTGAAACAAATGAATAACAAAAATAATTAATTTTATTGGAAGGACTGAATTTTTATGGCAGATATGGCTGGTATGTTAAAAAGTTTTTCTTCTTTGATGGAAGGGAAACAAATTCCAGATAATATAAAAGAAATGCTTAATTCATTACAGAATAACTCTGCTCAAAATGGTGCTAATACTGGAAATAATACCACTGCAAATACAACTGATTCTAATATGAATTCATATGTAAATCAAGCTAATTCTTCTGAAGCTACTAATTCTGAGCAATCAATGCCAAACATAGATATTAACACTATGATGAAAATGCAAAAAATAATATTTTCGTTAAAGTAAAAGATAAAAACGGAAAAGATACTACTACAGATGTTACAGGAAAATCTGGTTCAGATGGAATAGTAGAATTTACTGGATTAGAATTTGGTGGAGATGCTAGTGCTAATAAAGCAAATAAGAAAGTAGGTATAAATGGTACAAATGTGTACGACTATAATTATGATGAAACAATTTCAACTAAGTATTGGATAGTAGAAACAACTGCTCCAGAGGGATATATAAGATATAATAAACCAATAGAAGTTACTATTACGAAGGATAGTTATAATGCAAAACTTGAAGATATGGTATCAGTTGAAAATACAGGAATAAATGGAAAATATTCAATAGAGCTAAAGAAAGTAAAAAATAGTGATAAAAAGCCAATTTCAAATATATCTTTTGATATATCATCAGAAACAATTGGAAAAGCCAATAGAACAGATGTAAAAACAGATTCAAATGGTATTATAAATGTTACAAATGGAGATGTAACTATAGTTGCAAATAATGTAACTGTAAATAAAAACGATGAAACTAATTTAAATACTAATGATGAATTTTATATTGAAGAAAAAAATGCAGAAACATATTTAAAATTAAGGAATCGTATTAAACTAACTGTTAAAAAAGAGGAAAAAAGTAACAAATATCAAGTATCTAAAATTTTTGTAGCAGAAGAAAATACAAAGAAAACTGTTACATTAGATGTGTCAAGAAATAAAACTGTAACGCTAAATGGCGTAGCATTGAAAGATAGTAATAAAACAGTAAGTATTACAGTAAGTATTGATGATAATAATAATATTTCTGTTACAATTCCTAACGAGGATTTAAACGGTGAATATAAAATTGAGTTAGTAAAGAAAAGTGAAGATACAGGAAAGATAATTGGAAATGTGCCATTTTTAATCAATAATGTGGAAAAAAATACAGATGCACAAACAGGTAAAATTACAGTTACAGATGGAAACGATGGCATTGTAGCAATAAATAGATCAAATGTTGATAATAAAGATGTATATACAATACAAGAGCAAAAAAATGAAAACACTAAAAAATACACAATATTAAGTGATCCAATTACACTTACAGTATCAAAAGGTACAAATACAGACGATAATGCATATATAGTTACAGAAATTGGTCTTTCATATACAAGTAGAAGTGGACAAAAAGAAGAAAAACTTGATATAGATAAATCTACAGGTATATTACAGCCAAAAACTATTTATGTAAAAACTGAAAGTGGAAAAGATACTAAATGTGAAATTAAAGTAGATACTAATGGTGAAATTATTATAACAATTGGAAACCCAACAAAGGGGGGATCATATACTTTACAATTACGTAAAAAAATTATAAAGAATGATAATACAGAAGAAGATGGTAATAATGTAACATTTGTTATAACACCTAAAGATGGAACTACAGTTTCAAGAACAACAAAAAATGGATTAACAGATGCATATTTTAAACAGATTACAAATGTTAATGAAATAGATGAATATACAATTACAGAAGACAGTGTAAATAGTGATACAACAATTAAATTAAAGAATAATCTTAATTTAAAAGTTAGTAAAAAAGTAAGTCAAAATGATAAGGAATATGTAATTGATACAATAGAATTATCAGAAGAAAATACGAATAATACAACTGGTAAAGTGTCAATAGTTGAAGGTAAAGGAAGAAATGCAACATTATCTGGTGTTCAATTAGTTGATGGAAGAACGGTTGATATAGGAATAAATGTAAATGCAAATGATTTAATAGTAATAGATGTAAAAAACAGAGAAATGAATGGAAAATATACAATAAAGGTAAGAAAATTAGATTCTGTTACTAATGAACCAATAAATGGAGTGAACTTTAAAGGAACAAAAAGGGATAAGAGCGAGTTTGATGTAACAACTAAAACAGAAACAACAGCGGATGGAGAAAAAATTGAAGGTATTGCAACAATAGACGAAAATGTAGAAATTTTAGGCGAAAATAAAGATACATATGTTATAAATGAAGTTAATTTACCAAATGAATTAAAAGGTAAATATGTACAATTAACAGATTATAATTTGGTAGCTAAAGTTACAACCAAAATGAATGAGTCAAAAACAGGATATGTTGTGGACAGTGTTATTTTAAGTCCAGAAAAAGTTGGAGATTCTGCCACATCAGATATACAAAAACAAATAATATTAAAATCAAAAGATGATGTAGTTGATAATATAATTACAATTACTATTTATAATGAACCAACACGCGATTTTAAATTTAATATTAAAAAAGTAAATATGGAAAATGAATCAATAAAAGATGCTAAGTTTACGATAAAAGAAAATGGTGTGGAGATACTTAATAATCAACCATTAGGTGATCTTGGAGAATATTTGGTTGAAAGGAAAAATCAATTAATAAATAAAACTTATACTTACGAAATATATGAAACAGAGCCAGCACCTGGATATAAAAATACTTTAGAAAAAGTATATCTTGCATTAATAGTAAAAATAAGTGAAAAGGGAACTGTTTCTACAGAATTATATTATAGACCAATACATTCAAAAGGCGGAACTGTTATAGATGTAATGTTAGCAAAAGCTTTAGCAGAAAAATATTATAATCAAAATAAAAATCAAGTTTTTAAAGATAATGGCAATAATTCATGGACTTTAATAATACCAAACGAAAGAGCAGAAACATCATATAAATTTAAGCTAAATAAACATGAACTTTCATCAGAGAAAGGTGTTGATGGGGCTAAGTTTAATATTAAAAGATTGTATGTTGAAGAAAATAATGATACAGGAATGCAATTATCAGATATAGTTAATAAGTTTTCATCGGGAACATGTGTGGAAACATTACCAGAAATAACAACTTCATCAGATAATACAGATATAACAATAGATAATGTGGAAAAAATTAAATTAGGTGGTTCATACTACTATGAATTAGAAGAAGGCACAGTACCTAACAATTATTTTTCTTCATACAAAAAAGCTTTAGTAAGAGTACATGCAAAAAATGATGGAACTATAGCGTCTGAAATAATAGGTATAATAGCTAAAGATTCTGATCAATGGTCAGCATATAATAAAGAAAATCAACAAAATACCCTTTCAGTAACCCAAAATGGTAATGAAGTAAAAATAAATTGGGCTAATACACTTGTTTACACAGTCACTTTAAATAAAAAGCAATTTAAAGGTGATATTCCGAAAGATGAAGAAGGAAATACAAAATGGACAAGTTTGCAAGCAATTAGTGGAGCTAACTTTACTGTAAAACAAATTGAACCAGAGGAAAAAGTAATTTATGACAAAAAAGATTTATCAAGTTTTGAGATATTTAGTAATGATCAAGCAAGTATTGGAACGAAATATCATTATGAAATAGTTGAAAATGCATCAATAGAAGGATATACAAATATTTTCAAAGGTTTAACAATACATTTATTTGTTACTATAAATTCAGATGGAACTATAAATAAGCCAGGGACTTATTATCAGGTAAGAGGATATACTTCTTTTGCTCAGAAAAAATACCTTGAGGATAAAATTGGTATAGATGTGGATACTAATAGAAATGTGGTTAATTTGTATATTGCAAACGAAGAAAATACATTGAAGTTAGCTGTAATGAAAACAGCTGAGGGGGATCAAGATGATAATATAATTGGTCTTGAAGGCGTTGAATTTAGCATTATGGCTCCAAATGGTACTCTTATAAAAGATAAAACTACTGGTAAAAATCCTGTTACAGATAAAAATGGTTATATATATATTGATGGAATTTCATTGAATAGTGGTATACAAAGATATGTATTAACAGAAGGAAATGTACCAGAAGGAGTTACTAAATTAAAGGACACACAAATAATTGTTGAAATAGATACTACTGGTATAACATCACCAGAGCAGATTACTAATGATAAGGTAAATATAGAAGTTTCGAAATCATCAAGTGAAGGTTTAACTAAAGATGAATTATTGGAAAAAGGACTTAGCATATATGTACAAAATTCTACAGTAGTACTTAGAGTCCCAAATAAAATTGAAACTCATGTATTTAGAATGTTCAAATATGACGAACTTGGTAATATTATCAATAATTCTAATTCGACAAGAGGAGCTATTTTCGTGGTAGAAAAAATTGACGAAAATGGTAATTCTACTATAATTCAAAGAGGAAGTTTGGATGAAGGATTATTAGTTGATTATGAATGTTCTGAACCAAATAAAACATATAAATATAAAATTACAGAGGAATCAGCAAAAGCAGGATATATAAATGCTTTACAAGGATATGAATTATATGTATATATTCAAACAGATGAAAATGGTAGAATAAAAAATACTGAAAGTGATGGATTGGGTGGATATACACATTATGAATTAGTAGAAAAAGAAAATGCTAAAAAATTATATACAAAAGAAGAAATTAATGCTAAGAAAATTTTAAAACTTGCAATAACACATAAAGATACGAAATCAATTATTGATTTAAATATTGTAAATCCATATGCATATAACTTAGTTATTAATAAACAAAGTAAAAATGGAGAGCTAAATATTGACAAAGCAACAATTGTTGCTGAACAAATTGATGGAGCAAGTTTAAATGAATTATATTATGCTGGTGTAAATGGAGAAAATGAAAAAGTAAAAGGTATATTAAGAGATATTGCATTAAGCAATAATGTAATTAAAACGGTTGAATTAAATAAAAAATCAGCTATAATGTCAGATAATATTGAAATAAAAAACAATCTTGGTATTGATCCAAAAAATGAAACAGCTCAAGTATGGAGAATTAAAGAAACAAATGCAGAATCACCATACATAAATGTTTTAGGTAACAATTATATTATTGTGCAAACTATTTATAGAGATGGAGAACTTAAGTTAGTGACACATGAAGAATTAATAAAAGGTTCTGTAAAGACATTGAATTATTATGTATGTAATGAAAATGGAGAAGATGTAACAGCAGAATATTTGAATTGTGTTACAACTGAAATAAAAGTACAACCTGAAAATTATACATTTGGAAAATATGCTCTAGTGGTTAGAGTAAAAGATCCATTAAAATTCTATGTAGATTTAAATAAAACAGAATATAACTCTAAAGCAGAAAGTGAAGATGATTTAAAAGAATTAAGTGGAGCAGAGCTTTCAATGTCAGCAGGTTCAAATAATGTAACAATAACATCAGGAGCATCAAAATCAGACCCTTTAGGTGTTGAAGTAGGGCTTAATGAAGTAACTGATTTTATCATAACTGAAACAAAAACAAAGCCAGGACATACAAATATATTAAAAGATAAAATACTACATGTAATGGTAAAAATGAACGAAAAACAAGAAGTTGAGGTAGCAGGAACTGTACTTGTTGATACATCAAGTGGTACACCAAAAGTTATACAGAATGCAGAAAGTGTATTAAAATATGTTAAATTTGTTAAAGGCACAACAGATAATGGATATCCAATTATTCATGTATATGTTGAAAATCCAATAGAATATAAATTTAATTTAAAGAAATTGGATACAGAAGGTAACTTGTTATCAGGAACTGAATTTGAAGTTACAAGTAGTAATTCTGGAAAACATTACTTAAATGGTAACAATCAAATGACATTTATAGAAGAAGACCTAGAGCCAGGAATGATTGTTAGTTACCAAATTACAGAAAAAAATACAGTAGAAAATAGTGCTTATGAAAATGTGTTTAATAAGGCATTAACTATGGTTTTAAAAGTAAATGAAGATGGAACATTAAAAGAGCTAATGTCATTTGTAGAGGGAAATTCTTCAAATGGTGGTCATACACAAGTACCATTAAAAAATCTAGATTTCTTAGAATATGGAATTTCAGATCCAGATTCTGAAGGAATACAAACAGTTTACTTTACATTTGAAAATCCTACTACTGTTGATGTAGAGCTACTTAAAAAACAAACTGGTAAAAATGGTGCACCAATATCAAATACAGAATTTACTATAATAAGTAGTTTTAGTGGAACTTACCGTGAATTTACAGACCAAAGTGGAAAAATAGGATTTTCTGAAAAGAAAATTCCAGCAGGAAAATATTCATATATTGTAACTGAAAATAATGTGGCAAATGCAAACTATGTAAATATTTTAAATGAAAAATATATGAAAATAGATGTTACAGTATCTGCAAATGGAAAAATGTCTATTGACAACACAAGATACTATAATGATAATAATGATGAAAACTATGAAAATGATAAACAAATAACAGATGATGCAACATTGAAAAAATTGCAAAAGTATACATCTGTAATGGTAGATGACAAAAATGTTATAAATAAATTGTTAATTGAAGTAAAAAATCCAGTAACAATTGAACTTAATATAAATAAAACAACTACAGCTGGAACACCTTTGAAAGATGTAGAGTTTAATATTACAAGTGAACTACAAAGTTTACCACCACAATTTACAAATGATGATGGTAATATAACTGTAGATGGAAATGTGTGGATTGAACCTGGAGTATATAAATACGAAGTTACAGAAAAAACAACAGCAGGAAAACAATATGATAATTTATTAGAAGGAAACAAAATTGTATTTTTTGCAAAGATATCTCCTGATGGAACAATAACATTAGTTGCAGATAAAAATGGAACAATTTTTGATCAAAATACACAATACAAATATTTTGTTCAAAAACAGGATGGTTCAGAAGCTGACTACAATACAAGATACAGAGTACATAATTATATATCATTAAATGTAAACTCAAATAATTCAATTAAAGATAGTATAAATATGATTGTTGAAAATACAGTAGGATATACTGTGGATATTACTAAAAGAAATGTAGATTTTGAAGAGCTAAAAGGAACAAAATTCTCAGTAATAAGAGATGGTAATATTGTTTTATTGAATGATGGAGAAGTAACAAGTGATACTGAAATTACAGAAAGATATATGTCTGAAGGATACCATACATATGATATTACAGAGGATAGTACAATTGAAAATAGCGCATATGTAAATATTTTAGAAGGTAAATTTATTAGAGTGTATACAGAGCTAACAGATACCGGTGTACTAAAGATAAAAGATCAAGATGGAAATACTTCTAATGGATATTTTGAGATATATGAAGGTAATATCCATAATACAAAAGGAGCAAAATTATTAGATAGAAATGAGTATAAAGACTTATATAATAAAATAAATGTGCTATCACAAGATTATGATAAAGATGGAATATACAAATTATCAGTAACAGTAATAAATCCAGTAAGTATTTTTGTGGAAGTACAAAAACAACAAGTTGGAAAAAATGGGGAAGGAATACCAAATACTAAGTTCACAATTAGCAGAGACGAAAATAGTAAACATGAAAATGTATTGACAAATGATAAAGGTACATTTGATTTTAAAGAAGAAGAAGTTAAACCAGGAGATTATACATACACTATTAAAGAGCTAGAACCTGCATCTTCAAAATATGTAAATATATTACAAGATAAATATGTTGAAGTATATATAAAAGTTAAAGCAGACGGATCAATAGTAATAAGATCTCCATATAAAATATTTAATTCAAATGGAACAGAAGTTGATTCAAACACTAAAATAGAATTATCTAAATATATTAGTGTAAGTGTAAATACAACAGAGCCAATACAAAGATTAATAGTTAAAATTTATAACCCTACAACAATAGACTTTAATTTATATAAAGAAAATATTGAAGGAACACCTATAAATGGAGCAAACTTTACAATTAAGAGAACATTGGTAAAAGAAAAAACAAAGGATGCTGATTTTTCAACAAAAGAAGTAACAGATAATACAAAAAATGATGGTTCAATAGAAATTAAAAATAAAGTAGTACTACCAGGAGTTTATAAATATGAAGTAACAGAAAATAATTCAGCAGGAAATCAATATATAAATATTCTTGAAAATTGTAAAATTATAGCTTATGTAGATGTAGCTGAAAATGGAGATACAACAGTAGTTGCAGATTCAGAGGGAACAAAATTTGGACCTAATGATAAATATAAATATTATATTGAAAAAATAGATGGTTCTGTTGCAGATGCAGTTTTACAAGAAAAAATACATAAATATATAACAATAGGTGAACAATCTGTTAAAAATTCAAATGATGAGGTTGATTTACGTGTAATTAACCCAGTAAAATATAATTTATCTATTGAAAAGAGCGATTCTAAAAAGCAAGCTCTAAATGGTTCAAAATTTACTGTAATAAGAGATGACCAAATGATTATTGATCATCAAGAGCTAAACCCATCTGTAGAGGTTTCAGAAGAGTATTTAACAGATGGAGAGCATACATACTATATTACAGAAAACGATGCGCCAGAAGGATATATAAATCTATTAAAGGGTAAATTTATAAAAGTATATACTGAGCTAACTGGTGATGGTGTAGTAAAAATAAAAGACCAAGATTTCAATGTAGTTAAAGAGTATTTCGAAATATATGAAGGTGATATACAAGATATTAGTAGTGCAAAATTATTAGAAAAATCAAAATACAAAGATTTATATAATTCAATATCTATTGGTTTGAAAAATAATAATGGACTATATACATTAAATATTGGTGTTCAAAATCCAGAAAGAAATTATAAATTAGTAATTAATAAAAAGATTTTTGGAGAAGAAAATATAAACTTATCTAATACTAAATTTACTGTAGTAAGTGAATTTAGTGGAAGACATTCAGGATTAGTAACCGACAAAAATGGTAATATTTCATTTACAGAATATAAAGTGCCAGAAGGTACATATAGATACTTAATAACAGAAACAAGAACTGCAGGAAAACAATTCGTAAACATATTAGAAGGTAATGTATATATTGAAGTTATTTTAAAGGTAAATGAAGATGGAACAATAACAATAGTAGATGAAGAAGGAAATGTGGTAAATGACCAATATTACTTATATAAACAAAGAAAAGATTCTAATTTATTAGATAAGTTGGATTTTGAAGATACTGTTGCAGATGCATATATTAATGTATCAACAGGAAAAGATGGCAAAGTACCAACACTAAATGTATTTATAAAAGATCCTGAATTCTACAATTTTGAATTAATAAAGAAGGATAAAGATACAAATGAAAGAATGAATGGTGTTAAATTTAAATTAACAGTATTTGATGAAAAAGGCAAAAAGGTTAATTTAAAGGATGCAGAAACACTTGAAAACCTAGTACATGATACAATAGAAACTAAAAAGGTAAATAATGAAGATGGTGTAATTTTATTACCAAAAATATTAATAGAAAAAGCAGGAACTTATAAATTTGTATTACATGAAGAAAGTACAGATGGAATATTTGATCATTTATATAAGGCACATGAAAGCGATATAGTAGTTAATGTAAAAATTGTTGTAAAAAACAATGAATACATAATAGAAACACCATCTGTAACAAAAGGAAACAAATATGTAGATTTAGTAAATGCAAGTACATCTAAGTCACAAATAGCAAAAGTTGAAGTAACAAATGAAAGAATAAAAGGTTCATATAATTTAATAATTGATAAATTAGATAGTTATACAAACAAACCACTAAAAGGTGCAGAATTTGATGTATCAGTTGAAAAGGATGGAAAAGCATATGAATTGTATAAATCTACAGAAGATGTAAATTCAAAAGATGTAATTATACCAGGAAAAGTTACTGTAAATAGTGAGCTTATAATTCCTAATATAAGAATTGACAGACCAGAAACATACACAATTATATTAAAAGAAACTAAAGCTCCCGAAGGATATATGTTGTTAGATAATCCAATAAAAATTAAAGTAACAACAGCAAGAAGTGGACAATATGATGATGAAAAATATATAGTAGAATCTGTAGAGCTAACAGAAGGCGATAATTATGGACTAGTTACAGTAGATGGTGCAGATAATGAAATTGATGTAATTGCTAAAAACGAATACTTCGATTTAGCACTAAGAAAATCTATAACAACATTTCCTCAGGAACCCGTGTTGTTGTTTATTGATTTTAATTCGTAGCGAAAACTTGATAAAATAATTTAAGGCTGACAGATTTTTAATAACCTGTCAGCCTGATTTTTTATATAAATGTTATTGTTAATCAGTAGGGGCGTTCATCGGACGCCCGCAAGTAATAGTGTAAACTATATGTTAAAACAAATTTTATAAAGACCGCAAAACAACCGTCATACTGTAGCGGCGAACCTCGTTCGTCAATCGTATCGTGTGTAAACACGATACGAATAAAATTATATTGGCTACAATTAACCGTGCTTTAATCCCATAATGATACCAAGGGCAATGTTTTGTTTTTCTTTTGGCAGACAACGAAATTCGTTAAGAAGTTTGCATTCCGTTTCCGAAAGTTTAGACTGTGCAATTTTGTCAATCGGCTGTTTGATGTCCGTATATTCAATTATATAATCAACAGATGTATTAAAGATTGACGCAAGCTTTTTGAGCGTTGTAATGCTCGGTTCAACCTTTCCGTTTTCATATTCGCTGATTATCTTTTGCGAAAAGTTAAGTTCCATTCCCAATGCAATTTGGTTCATAGATTTTTCTTTTCGTAGTTCCTTAATTCTTTGCATTTGCCGTACCCGCTCCATAAATTATACCTTGTGAGTATAATATTATAACTTTTTGTTGACAATTTTATACAATATAGGTATAATTCAAGTGAATAAAGTATATAAAATTATAGAACTTGCTTTTGCATTAAGTGATTTTTTAATTAGAAATAATTTAAGGAGTACGCAATGATTATTTTATTTAGTAATTGTGGTTTTGCAATTATTGCATTTTTATTTTATCTGTGTGGAAGTAATAGAGTAGCCGAAGTATTTGCTGATTTCATTGTTAATCGGCTGCATTACTTATGTCTGGCATTCAGAATGGCAGGATATAGAAAAATTGGAATCAGATAACCGACAGATTGACGAACTACGAAAGGACATAAACAATATCCAGATTCAACTGATAGGGTTTTCTCTATTTGGAGAAACTGTGTTGGAATGGAATAATGACGATTTGATCCATTACCATACTCGGCGTATGGCAATGGATAGTATGATGTGTCGTTTCAAAGCTACCTATCCGGCAGAGCGTATCGACAGTGTACGCCATCTTCT
>OGOD01001907.1_pt1 | contig 11630 bp, 8 predicted proteins | sample 1573631 | NCBI WGS metagenome assembly OGOD01 (sample SAMEA2581895, study PRJEB24529) | metagenome | biome: Human gut stool | place: China | collected 2011
CTTTTGGAGGGCATGTACAAGATATAAAGAAGACAGAAATGGAGGGATACATTTTGAAAAATTATTATAAATTACAGAGCCCATCATTTTTTAAATTTCAATATGTATTTCTTGATAGTGAAGATTATCTGGCAGATCAGTTATTTATAAAATACAAGGTAACTGTGGATTTTGGAGATGAATATGTAAAAGAAAATTCGCCGTATCATGTGATATTTTGCAAAATAAGAAAAAGGGATGAAAAAAAGTTTCTCGATGCACTTTCTGAGATGTATGACAAGATGCTTCTTATGGGATATAAAGATTATCAGGAAGTTTGTGATAATTTTATAAGAGTTGTAGAGAAAAATGAAAAAGAGAAGTAGCATGGTTTTACTCTTGACATCCATCCCACCCCGCAATACAATACTTGCATATGCAACTATTGGAGGTGCACGTAATGTTGAAACGAGTTTTTTCTTATATGAAAGAATATAAGAAATATGCATGGTCAGGTTTGTTATGCATCGGCGTGGAAGTGGTCTTAGAGATCACAGTGCCGCTTCTCATGGCAGACCTGATCGATTATGGAGTTACAAATGCGGATGAGACTTACATTATAAAAAAAGGTCTGCAGATGGCACTCTGCGCAGTGTCAGCACTGATCCTTGGTGTCGGAAGTGCAAAATTTTCCGCGCTTGCAGGACAGGGACTCGGTGCAAATATAAGAAAGGCGGAGTACGAGAAACTCCAGTCTTATTCATTTTCTAATATAGACCATTTCAGTGTGTCGTCGCTTGTCACGCGCCTGACGAGCGATGTGACGAACATCCAGAATGCGGTGTCCACCGGTATGCGTCCGTTTGGGCGGAGTCCGGTCATGCTTATTTTTGCGACATCGTTTGCATTCCGGATCAATTCGACGCTGGCGCTGGTCTTTCTTGTGGCACTGCCGACGTTAGCAGTGCTTTTAATTCTTATTATTATCAATGTCGGGCCGCTTTACGGGCGCATGCAGAGTGCGATCGATCAGGTGAACCGGTGTATTCAGGAAAATCTTACAGCGATCCGTGTTGTGAAATCCTATGTCAGAGGCGATTACGAAGTGGAAAAGTTCGGTGTCGTCAATGAAAATTTAAAATCAGAATCTGAAAAAGCATTTGGAACAGCAGTGCTAAATATGCCCGCCATGCAGTTTGTGATGTACGGGACGATCCTTGGAATCCTTTTGATCGGGGGAAGGCTGATCAATGAGGGGCAGATGATGATCGGACAACTCACCAGTTTTTTGAGTTATGTGCTGTTAATTCTTAATTCCCTGATGATGATGTCAAATGTGTTCCTGCTCATGACAAGGTCGCTGGCATCCGCAGAGCGGATCATGGAAGTCATTGATGAAAAAATCGATATCACAGATGAAAATGCAAAAGACATTGCCGTGGCAAAAGGTGAGATCGAATTTGACCATGTGTGGTTCAAATACAAGGACACTGCAAAGGAATATGTGCTCTCCGATGTTTCTTTCCATATCAAACCGGGGCAGACGGTCGGCATCATCGGTCAGACCGGTTCGTCAAAGACTACACTGGTGCAGCTTATCCCAAGGCTTTACGATGTGACAAAGGGCGAGGTAAAGATCGACGGAATCAATGTAAAAGAGTATCCGGTCAGACATCTTCGGGACGCAGTTGCGATGGTACTGCAGAAAAATACGCTGTTTTCCGGCAGTATTATGGAAAATCTCCGCTGGGGCGATGAAGAGGCAACGGATGAACAGGTGAAAGAGGCAGCAAAGGCAGCACAGGCAGATGGCTTTGTTAGTGAGTTCGCAGATGGATATGACCGTGAACTTGGACAGGGCGGTGTCAATGTTTCCGGTGGACAAAAACAACGTCTTTGTATTGCGAGAGCACTGCTTAAGAAACCGAAAATCCTTATTTTGGATGACAGTACCAGTGCGGTAGATACAGCGACTGAGGCGCAGATTCGAAAGAGTTTTTCAACGACTTTGAAGGACACAACAAAATTGATTATTGCGCAGCGTATTTCTTCTGTTGAGGATGCTGACCAGATTCTTGTTATGGATGAAGGACAAATTGTTGGACAGGGAACGCACAAAGAATTATTAGAATCCTGTGAAACATATCAGGAAATTTATTATTCACAGAGAAGTAAAGAGGAGGTGGCAGGATGAGTCAGGCAAAAAATCAGCCGCATGGCGGCATGGGACCGGGGCCAAAACATGGACCGGGCGGCTCGAGACATAGGATGGGTGGCAAGCCAAAAGAATCGCGTGCTACCATTAAAAGACTTCTTGAATATATGGGTAAAGATAAAATGCTTGTTGTACTCGCACTTGGCTTTGTACTTGTGTTCAGTGGGGCAACATTAGCCGGTTCTTATATGTTAAAACCGATTGTCGACCAGCTTGGTAAAACGGCGTTACAAGTTGCTTCTTTAAAAAATAAAAATTTGGATTTTAGTACGGTGCTGGCAGATGGTACATGGACACTTTTGAAAGGTGTACTTACCATGTTGGTTATTTACGGCGTCGGAGTGCTTGCAAACTATTTGCAGCAGCGTATTATGATTGGTGTTTCCCAGCGTGCGCTGATTCGTATCCGTAAAGATTTGTTCGACCATTTGCAGGATATGCCGGTTCGCTATTTTGACACAAATGCAACCGGAGATATTATGAGCCGGTTTACCAATGATATTGATATGATTGGTGAATTATTAAATAATACGGTTATTCAGTTGATTTCCGGTGCAATCAGTATTATCGGAACAACCATTATCATGATATGCTTAAATGTCTGGCTTGCTCTTCTTACCATTGTCATGGTTCCTGTTATGGTTAAGGCAGGTGGAAGTATTGCCAAAAGAAGTTCCCGTTATTACCGTGAACAGCAGAGTGCGCTTGGTGATTTGAATGGTTACATTGAAGAGACTGTTACCGGTCAGAAGGTTGTAAAAGTTTTCTGCCACGAGGACAAGGCAGTGGAAGAATTTGTAGATTTAAACAATGACCTTCGTGAAAAACAGATTAAAGCACAGTTTTTTGGCGGCATTATGGGACCGGTTATGGGAAATATCGGTCAGGTCTGCTATGGTCTGACGGCAGCAATTGGTGGTCTGCTTTGTTATTTTGGAAGACTTTCTATCGGTGGTCTGACGGTGTTTGTTAATTATTCCAGACAGTTCAGCCGCCCGATTAATGAAATTTCCATGCAGGTAAATACGATTTTCTCGGCACTTGCCGGTGCAGAGCGTGTATTTACGGTAATGGATGCGGATGTGGAACAAGCCGATGATGAAGATGCCGTTGAAATGAAAGATGTCAAGGGCGAAGTGATTATGGAGCACGTAAACTTTGGCTATGATGAAAATAAAGTTATTTTAAAAGATATCAACTTGTATGCTCATGCCGGACAGAAAGTGGCATTTGTTGGTTCTACCGGTGCCGGAAAGACGACCATTACAAACTTACTGAATCGTTTTTATGATATTCAGGAAGGAACAATTACGATTGACGGCATTGATGTGAAAAAATATAAACGCCGTTCGCTCCGTGAAAATATTGCGATGGTTTTACAGGATACGCATTTGTTCAGTGGAACCGTGCGTGAAAATATCCGCTACGGAAGACCGGATGCAACGGATGAGGAAGTAGAACAGGCTGCGAAAACGGCAAGTGCTCATTCGTTTATCATGCGTCTTGAGGACGGCTACGATACCGTACTTGAGGGAGATGGAACAAACTTAAGTCAGGGGCAGCGCCAACTTTTGAATATTGCCCGTGCAGCTCTGTCACTGGCACCGATTCTTGTGCTGGATGAGGCAACAAGTTCTGTCGATACCCGTACCGAAATGCATATCGACCACGGAATGGAGCGCTTGATGAAAAACCGTACAACATTTGTAATTGCCCACCGATTATCTACCGTTCGTAATGCTGACTGCATTATGGTATTGGAGCAGGGCGAGATTATTGAGCGTGGAACACACGAAGAACTGCTGGCAAAAAGAGGAAGATATTATCAGCTTTATACCGGTGCTGTAGAGTTAGACTAGATATTGCAGAACTAAATTTTGTGTTGGAATACATTTGACACAGTTTTCAATTATGATACAATGATAAGGATAAAATAAAAATCGTAGAATTGGAAAGGGGCAAAAGACAATGCAAAAGAGTAGAAAAAGAATTGTAAGCGCAATCGTAAGTGCATCTTTAGTGCTTGGATTGTGGACAGGATATGCCATTCCTGCCCGTGCGGAGGAAAATGGAAGTGGACAAACTCCACCGACCGAAATTGGCGAACCAACACCGACACCTACGGTGACACCATCCGCATCTCCAAGTGTTGAACCAAGTACAGAGCCAAGTGCGGAGCCAACGGTTACGCCGGAGCCGGTAGATGTGACCAAAATTGCGATAAGCAGAAAATCAGCGGTTTTGATGGCAGGAAAAACATTAAAGCCTGTGATAACGGGAACGACTTCAACAGTTACCTGGACAAGTGCCAATGAAAAAATTGCTAAGGTGGATGAAACCGGAAAAATTAAAGCACTCAAAAAAGGTAAAACGGTAATTACGGCAGCAGTTGACGGCATCACAAAAACCTGCGAAATTACGGTTGTTGCAAAAATGGCAAAGAAAGATTTCAGTAAATTTAATTCAGAGAACTTTGTGAATTTCTGTCAGCGTTATGGCTACAGCCATGGTTATGCATGGAATGGACAGTGGAAGGGCGGAAGTAAGAAAAAAGCAACAGCCCGCGGTATTAAAATTGGTGCATCCAAGACAAAGGTTCAAAAAGCCTATGGAGAACTGACTTGGAAAAAATGTACATCAAAAGACCCATTTAGCAAAATGAAAGGTCTTAAGAAAAACAAAGTAAAAACTTATGGAGATGCAGTTTATGGCAAGTATCGAATCCGTTTTTACTTAAACAGCAAGAAAAAAGTTGTTGCGATTATATTTGCCTGCAACATCTCAAAGATTAAGAAAAAACATTTGAAGAAATATATGTAGAAAATTTCTGAAATTGCTGCAAAACAACGAAAAAGGAACGGCACAGCTGATTATTTGGCTGCCGTTCCTTCATTTGTTTCTGCCGTTGCGGTTTCTTCCGTGTCGTTCTCGGATTCTTCTGTTTCCTCTTCGTTTTCTTTTTTCGGCGGCTGAGAAAGTAAGGTCAGTATAATCATCAGAATACTTAATACAATTGGCGCAGCATAAACGACTGCTTTGCCGGCGGCACTAATTGTAACAGGCTCTGTGTTAAACCAAATCAGTACACCAAAGTGAACGATAAAAACCAGTGTGCCGAGAATGGCACTAATTACTCTGGCAAGCATACTTTTTTCGCCCCCGAATTTCGCACGGGATACGAAGAAAACAAGGAGAAAGGCAATTGATGAATCCAACAGACAGAAAATTAACATTCCCGGATTGATTGTCATAGTCTTTCCTTTCTGTATATGTAGGGACCAAGGTCCGTTTATTGATAGATATTAGTATAGCATATTGTGGGGGATTTGTGCAAAGAATTTGTTGATATTCCTTTGGGTTCCGTAATTTATCACGAAAAGTTTGCAGGTAGTGGGCGCTCCCGCTTGGACAAATCCGCAGAAGTATCGGCATGTAAAAGACACATGCCTGATACTTGCGCATTTGTACCCACTTCCTGCAAAACTTTTCCGGATAAATTACTGGAAGTCCAAATTGATTAGCATCAAGCACACGAAAATGAAACTTCCGAACAATATGTGAAACAAAACTCTGGTTTTTATTGTAAGATTGCGGAGGTGTGGAGAGAGCTGTCTTTTTGGTGGGCAGCACTGTTTTTTCGGATGTATGTGCCAAATATTTGCTGTTAGTTCTTTGGGTTCCAGTAATTCCGTAGAAAAACTTTGTGACTCGTGGGTTTGAGTACGTCGGTATGTGGCACTGGTAGTTTCAGTGCCCATACCGCTACGCACTCAACGAGCGGGAGCGCCTACGAGACGCAAAGCTTTTCTACGGAATTACGGAAAACAAAAAAGTGCCAACGAACACTTGACACAAACTAACATTGACTTTTGCTTGTGTTTTCAATACCCTTATGATAATATATAAGTAGATAATATATTATATAAAACACATAAATATACAACAAAATAGATAATATATTATCTGTAAAAACAACACATAAAGGTGACACAAAATGGAGAAATTAATATGGGAGACAGCAGAGGAAATCGATATGAAGCTGGCGGGCAGAATACGAGGGATTCGAAAAAGGCGTTCGATTTCCCAGAAAAAATTATCGGAAATGAGCGGTGTAAGTTACGGCTCAATTAAGCGTTTTGAGACGACAGGGCAGATTTCACTACTCTCTTTAACGAAGCTGGCATTTGCTCTGAATGAGGTGGATGAGATACGGAATTTATTTACGGATGTTCCGTATCGAAGTATTCAGGAGGTTATCAATGAGGGAAAATAAAGTGTTGCATGTTTATTACGGGGAGCGGCTTGTAGGGACGATGGCACTTACGGAATCAAAAAAAGCAGCATTTGAATATGCTGATGAATGGCTGGCGGACGGTTTTTCTATCAGCCCTTTTTCACTTCCATTGGAAAAACGGGTTTTTGTTCCCACAAAAGATTATTTTCGAGGTTTATTCGGCGTGTTTGCAGACAGCCTGCCGGATGCGTGGGGACAGTTATTGTTAGATAGAATGTTAAAAAAGCATGGGATAAATAGAGATGAATTTTCAATTATTGACCGTTTGGCAGTAGTAGGAAATCAAGGGATGGGAGCACTTATTTATCGCCCCGAAAGAAATCTGTCCTATGGTCAGGACGTAGATAATCTGGATGAACTGGCAGAAGAGTGTCAGCGTATTTTGAATGCAGAGGCGACAGAAAAACTGGATGAATTGTATCGTTTGGGCGGAACCAGTGGCGGAGCCAGACCTAAAGTTATGATGGAAATGGATGGGGAGCCATGGATTATTAAATTTCCGGCGCATGTGGACCGTGCGGATATTGGAAAAATGGAATACGATTATTATCTGTGTGCCGAGCAGTGTGGAATTACGATGAGTGAATGTAATTTGTTTCCGTCAGATAAATGCAGCGGCTATTTTGGTACGAAACGCTTTGACCGGAAAAATCAGCATGGAGAAATGGAAAGAGTGCATATGTTGACAGTGGCGGCACTTTTGGAGTTGGATTTTGAGCAGCCTGTTCTGGATTATCAGGATTTGATGAAACTTACGAAAATAATAACCAATAATTCACCGGAGGATTTGGAGAATATGTACCGCCGTATGTGTTTTAATGTGTATGCTCACAATCGAGACGACCATGCAAAAAACTTCTCTTTTCTTTATGAAGAGGAGAAAAAGTGCTGGCGGCTGAGTCCGGCGTATGATTTGACATATAGTACGACATATTATGGAGAGCACACGACAACTGTGGCTGGGAATGGGAAAAATCCGGGAAGCAAAGAATTAATTTTTGTAGGAACACAGGCCGGCTTATCAAAAGAAAAGTGCCGGAGCATCGCAGTGGAAATCAAAAATTGTGTTTCTGATATGCTTTCAGAATATTTGAATCCATAAAAATGCGAATTTCCGGCACTTTTTTTATCATTTTGCAGCTATTACGCTGACTTTAATTTTAGCGGTTACACCATTTTGGGCAACGGCATAAATTGTCGCATGCCCTGCTTTTTTTGCTCTGATTTTACCTTTTTTTGATACGGTCAGTACAGAGGAATCGCTCACAAGGTAGCGGATTTTTTGAATGTGCCAGCAGGTTTTTTTCCCTTTTGGTACAATTACTTGTGCTCGTATTTTCTTAGTGCTTCCGGCTTTTAAAGAAAGTTTTTTACCACTGCGGATTTTTACGCGCGAAGGATTTTCATAAGTTTTACTTCCTTTCGTCAGCGAATGTAATTCCAGTGATTTACTGATTGCAGTTTTTTTCTTCCCGATAATGCGGTAAGCCGTAATACGGTATTTATACCACGTATCTTTTTCACAGTTTTTGTGGGTGTAAGAAGTGGTTGTTCGGTTTTTAATGTCGGCAATTTTCTTTACTTTACGCTCTTTTCCGTTTTCATTGCAGGCAGAGGCGTAAATGAAATATCCGTCCGCATTTTTTACCGGATTCCAGGAAAGTCTGTTGGCATTTTCGCTTGCTTTCACCGGTTGAATCAGCTTTTTACTTACGGAAGCTTTGACTGTTTTTTTTGTCGGTGCAGCGGTTGGTGCAACGGTTGGCGCAACGGTTGGCGCAGCGGTTGGTACAGCGGTTGGTACAGTAGTCGGTGCTATGGTTGGTGCCACCGTCGGAGTCGCTGTTGCCCGCTGCGTTGGAGTGACAGTCGGCGTAGTGGTTGGTGTGACAGTCGGCGTAGTGGTTGGTGTAGCAGTCGGAGTCGGGCTTGGTGATGGTGATGGTGTCTGTCCCACCTCGGTTGGTTCCGGCAGGGGTATGTATTTATCGTAATAAACCTTAAGTATCGTGGCATTGTTTGGCTTAACAATTCCAAATGTAGCAGTATAATCACCACCCTCCATATATCCATCGGGGGAATTGATTTGTGCATAAACGGTTTTTCCAATGTAGGTCAGGGGGCTTACGTATTCGTTTAGCAGCTTATAGTTACCATCTTCTGTTTCCTGATAGTAGAGTACCTTATAGGTTGTTTTCTCCGGTTCATAATACAAATTCATTTGGTAATGTGTATCCGCGTTTTCGAGTGTGACGCGGGAATCCTGCGGTGTGATTGTGCTTATGTGATAATAATCATTACTATATTTTGTCGCATAGCTGGCATCTGCGTCAGCTGCAGTGACAGTGGCGCCAACGGCACCTGTCATAACCTCGGAAGATTCTGTCCTTTCATAACATTCTGTGTCCGGATTAAACTTCCAGTAATTGATTTGATAAGATGCCTCTTCGTCAATTGGTTTATACTCATTGGTAAACTGGAAGGCGTGCAAAGTTGTATTCGCCTTGGAGGCATTGATTGATGAAGAAAAACCAATCAAAGCCTTTTTGTTGTCAAAACGGGAGTGAAGGTCAATTTCTTTTTCAATCTGCGGTTTGGATGGTCTTTTCGCATTGGCAAAATCGCCATTGGCATAGCGGACATACATTTTTTCACCATCATAATCAATCCATACGGTAAAAAGCCTGTCATTTACCCCTGCGTCTGCAAAACGCGTGGCACAGGTGGAAGAATCGCTGACTTCGATACTCTTTTTTGTGGTGTCCTGATAGGCAGCTTCTAACTTATCTGTGTCATCCAGAACGCCACCTGCACAGGCATCAAAATAAGCAAGATTTTCGTATGCCGTATAGGTTTTTCCATCTTTTGTTTTTTCCACCGTTTTGGTTGGGTCAAGACCGTTTAGGTAATAAATGGCATCGTGACGGGCATGGTCGCTGTTTAGCGTGATGCCGATATGGTCAAAACGTTCGGCATACTTGTAATTGCGGTAAACTGTGTATTCTCTGCCGTCCGTGCCTTCAAATGGATTATTTTTGTTTTCATAGTTATTTGTTCCTGTATAGGTTTGGTTTTTGTGAAAGTATAATTGGTTATCATAATCCCAGCTTGCATAGTAATACATGCGGTTTGCATCATATCCAAGACCTGTATGTTTCATGTCGCAATAAGAACCATTATACTGGGAATCCATTTCGACCATGAGGCTTTTTTCGTTATTTTGCATGCCGAATGTATAGGGGTTTCCACCATAATCCATGTCCGAAAGATAATCCGTTTGATACAGAAGAAAGGCAAGGCCGTCGCCACCGACTTCTCTGGCGAATTCTTCGCCCCCTGCCTGTTCGGTGTTGACGCAGGCGTCCGGGAGTGAAAAGGTGAATTTTGTGGAAAACTGTGATTTGCTATTTAGTGGAACCAGTTGATTTAACATAGCGCGTGTGGAACGGTAGTCAGTAAGACTATTATCCGGATCTTCCTCAGCTTTGGATTCAGGTGCAGTATACGGTTTTACTAAATCAAACAGACGGATTACATTTTCCGGAGTTTCCTTTTTTGAATATGGATTTTTTCGTATGCCGAAAGTATCATTACTGGGCGGACCAGTCATAGTTGCATCTTTACCCTGTCTTCTTTGAGAGGCAAGCATCCAGGATTCTTCCTTAAATTCTTCTCCGGTACCCTCGCCCTCGGCAAAAGTCATTACGGCCGGCTCTGCTGCCGCCGCTTTTTTGGTCTGGTTTAATGATGATGTTACCGGTACATTTGCCAAGGGGAGTACCAGCCCCAGAAGAAGAGACGTAATCAAAAGTCTCTTGTGAAATTCTTTCCTTGTCATAATATCCCTCATTTCTTTTTTGTGTTTGCCTCATGAAATGTAAAATCATATTTCATTGCCAGAGCCATAAACAATTTATTCATGACCTGACCGGTGATTTCCCGGATTTTTAATTTTCCAATATAAGCGATGGTTTCACGCTGTATGTCATCCGGTACATGATATGCGCCAAGCGTTACTCTTAGAAACCGCTCAAGTTTCTTTTCCAAAGTAAAATACATATCACATTTTTTTGAAATATAGGCACGCATACATCCGGCTGTCCCAATTTCCATTTCGTAAAAATCACTTTCCTGAAAGTCTTTATTATACTGCCTGAAAATCATCGCGATTTTTTTTGCTGTATGCTTGTGAATATAATCCATCAATGCCGGCTGCGTGTAGGCTTCCATGTAAATATCGCGCAGATGTTCATTCATCTCGGTAAGCGTCAACTGAATACAGGTTTCAACGGCGTAGAGAAGCACCGGATTTTTCCCGGTTCCGATAATATTTTCTGCTACACCAAACTGATTTTCAAACATGAATTCTGTCAGTTCTGCAAGAACGCCATCTTTTGTGTGAAAAATGGAGTGAAAACTGCTGCCGGATACGCCTGCATCATGAAGAATTTCCGTCATCGTTGTCTCGTGATATCCCTTTTCTATAAACAAGCGGACACTGGATGACAGAATTTTCTGCTTCGTTTCTTCACTGTCGTATTTTCTTGCCATGTACTTTGCATTCCTCCTTCCTTTTTTTATTTTATGTAAAATCCCTTCGTGTGTCTCGAAACAGAAATGAATTGCTGTTTGAGTTGCAACCCAATTATAACATGAGGGAAATTATTGTGTCAATGAAAGAATTGTCTATGGACAGAATTTGCCGGAAATCCTATAATGAAAGGGATTTATATACAATAAGGGGAAAAGGTATGACATTACAACAGTTAAAATATTTGGTGACAGTTGCGGAGTGTGGGAGCATTTCGGAGGCAGCACAGAAACTTTTTATTTCGCAGCCAAGTCTTAGTGCGGCAATTCAAAATTTGGAAAAGGAAATGGGCGTGACTGCTTTTTCACGCTCCAGCAAGGGCGTTGTGATAACAAGAGAAGGTGAGGAGCTGCTTGCTTATTCACGGATGCTTTTGGAACAGGCGGACATTATGCAGGAGCATTTTGGCAAGGATAAAAACCGGACGCCGAAATTTTCAGTGTCGTGCCAGCATTATTCTTTTGCGGTCAATGCATTTGTAGATGTGATCCGTAAATTTGATGCGAGAAAATATGATTTTACACTGCGGGAGACACAGACTTATGAGATCA
>OGOD01001910.1_pt1 | contig 11616 bp, 10 predicted proteins | sample 1573631 | NCBI WGS metagenome assembly OGOD01 (sample SAMEA2581895, study PRJEB24529) | metagenome | biome: Human gut stool | place: China | collected 2011
TTGTTTCACTTCCACTCGTCCGCAGTTGCATTCTTCTTATATTAATCCCGAAGAGGCTGGACGTCTTCGCCAGTTGATGCGCATGAATTATGAGACGATGCACTTATTTGGCATGAGCCGTGCGGAACGCACTCGCTGCCTGACGATTATGAATGATTATTATCGTTTGCATCTGCCAGATTTTCCTGCATTAAAGTCGCTGGATGTACTGAAAGAATTGTTTGATTAGCTGTTTATACTTCTTCCACTCTCACCAGTTTCCAGCCTTGGAACACTAATGCGATACTCTTTAATTCTGTAGTCCCTTTGTCTTGATGAATCCATTCGCTTGCTGCATACTGTTTCAGTTGTATTTTTGCATTGGACAGCAATTTTTCTATCTCGGTGTCAGAAGCATCCCGTTTTGCATATTTCACTTCGATACAGTAGCTGTATACCATGTCGGGAAGTTGCAGCAGGCGAGGTTGCAGAAAGATATCCGCATATCCTTTGTTGCTTTCATATTCGGGACGGGCAATATAATAATGTGTCAATCCGAGGTAAGCCAAAATAAAGGTTTTTACATAAGCTTCACCTTCTATGAAGTCGCGAACACTGCTTTGGGCATTCAAGCGGTCGGCAATGTATGTGAAGCAATTTTCCCATTCTCCTTTGTATGCCATTCGTTTCATTCGGTCCACCAGCTTATCTGTCTCCAGATATAGGTCGGCGGAATCTTTGTAGATGTCTGCCATGTAACCGTAAAGTTGTTCGCGCACTGCCCAGTTGGGGACGCTCAGTATGGGCTCACCCATTTCCATTCCGCTGATGGTTAGCATGCCGTAATAGTAGAGTAGGCTTTTAAAGTTTTCCGGTTTGATAATGTCTTCGGCTGGGAAACTGTTTGCAATGATTCCGGTAGTAGAACCTTTTTCAACAATCTCTTGTACAACGCTTGCATTTTCACCGAAAGTTTTGTCTACGTGGATGAGGTGGCGCAGCTTGTTGTAGTCGGTGCGAATATTAGCATCGAGCATATTGTCAGGGATGTCTTCATTCAGCATATAATGATTCATGAAATAGAGCACCATATCTGAATTGTACATAGACGGTTCCTTTAGCGCTTTCATGGCGAAACAGTAATTGTCGTACCATGGTTTCATGATGGTTATTAGTTCATCTGTAGTGTGCGGTAGTTCCCGGTAACTTTTGTAATAATCGATCAGAGTGCGTACTTCTTGTTCATTAAATCCCATCATATTATTAAAGATAGGTGAACTGCTATAATTATCCGCAATGTTGAATCCGCTAGTGAGATCGTCCATTGTTACGGGGCTTACGCCTGTAAGGAAGATGCGCTCGATCACTGAACTTGAATAGTCTTTTACCACTTTAAGGAAACTACGGAAGAATCCGCTGCCATGAGTGATGCTGCGATAACGTTCATTACCATAATCTACCAGAATATTGTTGGCAAAGTTATCGTACTCATCAAGGATAAGATATATCTTTTGTCCCTTGTTTTGGGCGCTTTGGCACAGTGATCCCAATAAGGCATCTCCTGTTTTTAATTCATGTAGCTTTTCAACGGCTTCTTTCCCTAACAGATGAGCGTTTCGTTCTGCAAATCCATCCATTACGATTTTGCAATAGGTGTTGAATGTTTCTTCCAAACGATCCATATTGGCGGCTACACTACTGAAATTGAGTGTAAGCACCAGATATTTGTTGCGATCAGGCGTAGGATGCTTGCCTATATAAAGATTACCAAAGATTTTCTCGAATTTATCTTTTTGGTTGATGTCGTAGTATAAACCGAGCATGTTTAGGAAAAGGCTTTTTCCGAAACGTCGAGGACGGACAAAGAAGAAGAAGGAGGTCACTTTTTCTACTTTGGCGATATATTGTGTTTTGTCTACATAGTAATAGTTTTCAAGAATTATTCTCTCGAAGTCCGTCATCCCATAAGGTATTTTCTTTATTGCTGCATCCATAATTGCTCCCTCTTTAATGTTGAGAACAAAAATAGTTTATTTTCCTTTATGTGGCAACTAAACAGGGGTGATAATAACTCTCTTCTAAAAATATGTATTACTTTTGTCGTCAACAAAATAACTAGATAACGACCGACATGAAAACAATCGTAAACTTAACAGCATATATTCTTATTCTATTAGGACTTTATAGTTGTAACGATGATGTATTCGTCGACGACTTCCGGACTTCCGATTCCGAATTTACTTTGGACGGGAATGGTGATGAGGTAACTATTCGTTTTGCATCCTCCAATTGGGATTTGGTTTGGATGTATACTTACGATAGTGACTTTACCCATCAATATGAAGTTTATGATGCCGACGACAATCTGATAATGAGAAACCAGGATGTCTACCTGAAAGGATTAGGTAAGATTGTATGCAATGAAAAGCTGACCGATTTCGTTATTCAACGCAGTAACCCCAAAGAGCTAAAGATAACGGTGGGCGAAAACGTCCGCAACGACTACTTTAGATTCATGCTTGTAGTGAGCAATGAGTATGAATCACAAGAAATATATGTTCAAATTACTCCGTCGGACAGATATGTGTTCGATCATATCACTTATTCTTTAAATGGGTATTCTCATGAATGGAGACTGGAAGAAACTATGAGTTTTATACAATCTAATAATTTAGGTACTCCCTCCCCATGCCTGTTATTCCCTTACAAGGACGCCCACCATGAAGTGGTGTTCAAAAGCGATGACCCTGAGGCTTTCCGACTATTGGGAGGAGATAATCCGACAGTAGAGATACCAAGCATGGAAAACGAATGGTTGGGAATGAACGGTGTACAGGCGCAATATACGTCTGAGCAGCAAGCGCTGCCTTTGCCTTTCCCTGATACGGAGAAGAAGGAGATTTCTATCCCGCCTAAAACTACCCAACGTATCATCGTGCTGTTAGAATGTGAGTGGTTCGAAACGGAGTACACCCTTTATGCTGTTCACCCTAAGAATGGGAGACAGCGCACTATAACCGGTACGTTGCAAAGTAAAATGCCCGGAAAATGTTACATAGCACGCGAGAATATCAAATGAGTAGAAATATGAATACCAGACGGTCTCTGTATATAATCTGCTTGCTGCTGCTTTCAGCAGTCGGCAACAAATTGGACGCTCAGACAGTAGTGAAATCTGTCCGACAAGCGAATGACAGCACCAACCATGCCCTCATCCATCAGATCGGTTTTGACGTTCGTCCGGGCTATGTAGCTCCGACAAACAGTTTCCTCGAAGGCGATAATGCACAACGGCAGAAAATTGATCGGTCACTTTCCCTGCACTTGAAGTATGCTTTCCAGTTCAGCAAAGATTCCTATTTGGGGAGGTTGTATCCTCATGCCTATCAGGGCATCGGTGTTTCGCATAATACATTTTATAATTCCGCTGAACTGGGAAATCCAGTGGCGGTATATGCTTTTCAAGGGGCGCCTATTGTACGACTTTCATCCTGTTTGTCGTTGGATTATGAGTGGAATTTCGGTGCTTCTTTCGGTTGGAAACAATATGATGAACATAGCAATTGGTACAATGACGCTATCGGTTCTAAAATCAATGCGTATATCAATTTGGGCTTTGTCTTGAACTGGCAGTTTTATCCACAGTGGAAACTAGCAGCAGGGGTAGACTTCACTCATTTCTCCAATGGAAATACGCGTTATCCCAATGGAGGTCTCAATACTATCGGAGGGAGAGTCGGCATTGTACGTACCTTTAATGCCGAAGATAAGGCGTCCGGAGCAATTGCTCCCAAACGTCTTTACATAAAGCCACACGTCAGCTATGACTTGTTGGTATACGGTGCCACTCGCAAAAGAGGATTCGTTAAAGAAGGTATCCCCACTTTGGTTCCCGGTTCGTTCGGTATTGTAGGTCTCAATTTTGCCCCGATGTATAATTTCAATAACTATTTCCGGGCAGGACTTTCTGTGGATGCGCAATTTGACGAGAGTGCTAATATTAAGGACTATAAGCTAGTAGGAACTTATGGGGATGATATAAAGTTTCACCGTCCTCCATTCCGCGAACAATTTGCGGTGGGGTTGTCTCTTCGGGCAGAACTGGTGATGCCTATTTTCTCCATTAATGTCGGTATCGGACGAAATATGATATATAGTGGCGATGATACGGAAGGTTTCTATCAAATATTGGCTCTCAAAACTTATGTTACCCGCCATTTGTTTTTGCACGTGGGGTATCAGTTGAGTAAGTTTAAAGACCCTAACAATTTAATGTTGGGGATTGGATATAGATTTCACGATAAGCGGTGAAAGGGGCTGTAGTTTTCAAGAAACACTTCGCTTTTGAACTATATTTATCTGAAGATTAGACTACAGATAACAAATAGATTATTAGTCAATAAAATGAAGAAACTCCCAAACGAATATCTATTTACTCGAAATGTATCTTTAATACAGTACAAAATCGATATGATCAAAAGTATAAACTGAAAAAGTATAAATGGTATCGTTAGTAGTTCTTGAACCCACCCTATGAAAACTAAGTCAGATTTTGCGAAATAGGCATTTAGATATAATAAACAAAAATAACCGATTATAGCGAAACTTATCCAAAAAAGTTTCTTCTCCGAAATTATTTTTGTTATTATATCCATGGTCAGTCTATTTGCCATAATGTTGTGTATTGTAGTTTGTACAAAAGTATGATAAAAATATTATAGACATAACTATTTTTCATTTATTTACTTTTTATGTCCTTGTTTATTTTTAATCTAAATAGATGGCCTAGCCTTTAGGTCCCCTTAAGAACTTCTGCATACCTTGTTTGAAATGCTCAATTTCTTGTTAAATTGAGACTCTAATCAATTAATCTTTGAATTTCAATACCTGCGCTCGCTAAAATTTGATTTTAACAAGCAGCAGGTATTTGTAATTCAGCAGACTCTACTTAATAATTTATTGAAGACTGCTATCATTTTGCTCTGTCATCCTAAGCTTGCCGAAGGATCTACTCTTTATTTATATCAAAGAAAAGATTCTTCACTACGCTCTGAATGATAGAATGATACTTCTATCTGGCCTTTGATACACTCTTTCTTCTAGTTATAATATAGCACTTTACTAATTGTTAAATGCATTCCATTATCAATACAACTTGAAAGAGGAATTTATAACCTCAAACTATATCTTTTAAAGAATTAGTCTACCCTATCCAACTCTATTGTAGCTATTTTATCTTTATCAGGACTAGCTTCATTTTGTATAAGAGTTATGTGATTTTTGGTATAACTTTTAATTACCCAAGGAGCCCCGGCAAGTTGAAACGCAATATCATTAAATGTAATATAGCTCCCTTCTATCATGTAGGTAATATCAAATTCATCATAATCTTCCCAAACCCCTTTTCCTTTTTGGGTATCTACGAATTGTATACCGATACCTCTATCTTTCAAACTCCATGCGGCACAATGTCCGGTGCCACGCCATGAAGTTTGATAGAGAGCTTCGGGAGTGAGTTGCCCCACCTGTTCCTGCTCTTCATTGTCCTGATCATCACAAGCTATAAAGCAAAAAGCTACTAAAAACAAAGCGAAGAGCATCAATAAAGAGGACTGTTTTATATTATATTTCATATCTAATTAAGTTTTCAATTTACAAAAATAGTTTATATATTAACATGATTCTTACATACATAAGCATCTGTTTTCAACTCTAACAGGACAAATGAATTATTGTCTTTATATGAGTTGATGTCTACTTGATTTCGTGTTTTAGCGATTATCCTCAATGTCTATAATCCAATGATTTTATATGAATTTGCTAATGTTGTTATTGATATTTTCTTTTCAGGTAGTGATTCTATCCAGTTTCTAATGCCATAGATATCTAAGATTCTATCGTCCCCTTTATTTATGTAATATGATAAGCAAAGATGAGTAGCAGGATCGTAAATATATTCAATATTAGTCTTTTCATAATAAAATCTATAAAAGTTTCTTTCATTAAATCCTGTTAGTTCTATGCATAATGGTGATTTTAAAGTAGGATTCAGTTTAGTCTCTTTATTATATGATATTTCTATGTCAGAACTAAAAAACTTAGATTTTTCAGTTGCTATTTTTTCTACTTTCTGCATGAAAACTTCATTGTTCTCATTTTTTCTTAATTCTTCATCTGTAGCGGATGACGCCATAGCGTCACTCAATATTATTCTATCTGTTTGCCTTGTAACTAAAACGGCTGCTACATCATAAAGAGCTTCATTGGAAGGTGTTGTACGGGCGAGAACTCTCACGATTTCAATGCGTGGAGGTACTAGCTCTTTGTTCGCAGGTAGTATCTCGTTGAAGGTGTCATCAAGGCGTTGTTTGAAATTTTGCTCGAGTACAAAGGCTGATAGAGGATACAGGCTATTGTCTGCTATATCTATCATTGTATTGTTAGCCATGTCTTTTAAAGAATATCTCCACGGTGTTAAGTCTATATTGATATTAGAAACTTTTGTATTTATTGCTACGCTTTGACTTACTTCCCCTCCAAATGTTTTCATATCTAAATAAGTATCTGTACTTTTAAAGGTTTTTGTTGCGTCAAAGTTGGAACCGTTGAAACCTAAATTAATACTAGTAGCGTTATTGAGGTTAATTACTGAAGTGTTTATAGAAGTATACATGTCATCTTCTTTTTGTTGAGCGGTTGTCCCTTCTTTGGCTTTGCTTGCGAATAAGGCATAAACCTTTCCTCCTGTAAAATAATCTGTTAATATGAATTCACCAAATTCGTTAAGTATGGATGCCATTGGGGCATTATATAGGATATTTGTGAAAATATGATTCTGAAATTGGCTTATATACCATAGTCTTGAACTTGGTAAATGATTTAATGTGGATTGCCCTTTTAGAAAAGAAACTTCGAGTTTACCATAAGTAGCTTTTTCTATATTACCGAATAACTTTGTGATTGCTTCCTTTTTTTCTGTTGCGAAAACTTTAGGATTGAAAGTAAACTCAGATGATACCTTTTTGCCAAATCTTGAATCATACAAGTATTTGTCGAGATTATTATAAGTGAAAATATTAGTCTCTGTTACAGTTATAAGTTTCTCTTGTAGATAAGAAGGTCTATATTTTCTTATAGAGTCAATGTCTATTATTGGAAAGCCTAAACTATTTATGCTTCCTTGTATATAATCCCCATTTTTTATTTTATAACTGTATCCAAGGAAGGTTCTGTCTTCGCCTGAAACGCTATTTCTGGTTTGTGGCTTGTTTAATATGAACTTCTTTATTAAGGGTAAGGGAAGATTTGGATTTCTTTCTTGTAGTATAATGTTGCCTTCTGTATTTTGTCCATTATTTGTCGGAATAATGTCGAGATTCTCAATATCATTTGTGCAGGATGCAAATGATATTATTGACATTATTATTGTTGCGGAGATATTAGATTGTTTCATGTTTCTTATGGTTGATACTTTGGTGAATTTTATTAATAAGAAGATTTTGATAGTAATAAAAAGGAATAATGCATCTGCTATTAGACAGATGTAAGACTCCTATTTTCAGGCTATTTCCTTGGAATGGTAATTGTTAGTAGAAAAAGGTTTTACTAGTTGACTCTCGTTAATTTTATCATGCGAGAATTGGTAAAAGCCGCTTTGCTATCAGCAATTTCTAGAGAATTTCCGTTGTATTTTTGTTGTATCCAATTTCCATGAATAGGAAGAGGACCATCAATGTACATAAATTTGTCACTGATTTCATATTCAAAACTTATTGTCTCAGGATCAATATGATAATCAAATTTATACTCACAAACACCTTTTTTTTCTGTATAAAAAACGATTTTTATCGATCCTTTTGAGTCAATTTCTCCATTTAAAGGAATTCTCCTTCCCATTCAGTTTGTTTTAATTCACTTGCGCTAAAGATAAACTCTTTTTCAGTTTTCTTATCTTCTTCATCACTACAGTTAAATAATAGGATGCTAAATGATAATAATAGAAGCGTTTTGATTGTATTCATAATAGTTATTTGTTAAGTCTGAATAAAGATAATGTTTTATTATTAATGTTCCTAATAAATCTATGTTTATTAGGAACATTAATTCTGTTTATTGTTACTACAAACCATATATTTTGTATCTCTGATACAGAGTTGTCATAGTAACTGCCTTAATGGGGATGCCGTTTACCCAATCTAATATTCCATATGCATCAGGAATATAGTCATCATCATAGTATGCAAAGCAATACATAGATGTTGGATTATATATGTACCAAATATTAGTGTTGGCATTTTTGAACTTGTACATACCTTTCTCATCCACATTGTTTATCTGGAATGAAAGAGTAGTCTGTATAATTGGATTTATAGTCTTATTGGGATCTGCTTTAATTTTTAATTGGTAGTATTTACTTTTCTCATCTTTTATTGCATTACTTTTGGTAAGAAATGTTGCGGGAATGCTGTTAGCTTTTAATTCTTCATCGGATTGACTAGCAGCATCTGGGTTCGAGAATATAAGCTTATCTCCTTGTCTTGTATTGAGCACAGGAACAATATCATATAATTTTTCTCCCGAATTGCTTTTGCGAATATACATCTTTATAATCTCTATATATGGTTCTTCAAGACTCTCTTGATATTGAAAGTCCATGTGAGTATCATTATATCTTTGTTTAAAATTCTCTTCCAAAATAAAATCGGATATGGGATATAGTCCACCATCTTGCAGATCAATCATAGTATGTGTTTTGGGATCGTTTAACGATTGCAGCCAAGGGGTTAAATCAATAGAATAGTTCGTAATATCATAGGGGGGAGTTGAAATGCTGTAACCATACGCTCCACCAAGAGTTTTGATGGAATATGATAATGCGGAGAATTTGTTGGTTATTGTTTCTGAGTTTTCTCTCTTTGTTCCAATGGATAAGTTTCCTGAAGCAGAATGAATTGTGTCGCTTGGAGCTGTTGGCTTTTTATTTTTCCATTCATAGGATGCATTTATCGCTACATCCATATCTTTCTCTTTGCTGTCGAATTGTATACTATTTGTGTCAACTCCGTAAAAAAGTGCTGAAGCCCGTCCTCCTGTATAGGAGCCAGTTAGGACAAATTCTCCATAACTTTGCATTAATTCCACCATAGATGAATTATATAATGCATCTACAAATAATTCATCTAAATAATCAGCTGCAATTTTTCTCAATGCACTAGGTGCTGTTTGCAAGTTTAACATTCCATTGACTACCTCTATACTGAGTTCTCCATGGACTACCTTCTCACTATCATCTGTATTATGGACAAAGGTCTCTTTGATAGTTTTTTGTCTTCCAAATTTGAATGGTCCAAGATTTAGAGAAAAACCGGACTTTACTGTTTTAGTGAAAGTTTTATTCTTCTCTAAACGATCGAAATCAGAATAAGATAAAGCCTTTGTCTCTGTTGTTCTTAGTTCTTTGGGATTGATGTATGAAGGGTACCTTTCGAGTAACTTCTTCATGTTGACAACCGGGTATTTGGCGTTAGCGAAATCACCGATAATAGAAGTTCCATTTTCTACTGCATAAGAGCATCCAAGGAAGTCTGTAGCATCGGTGAAGGATGCTCTTGTCGTGACTCTTTGGGCTGTTTTTTTCGACCACACTCTAGGTAAACTAGAGTTACGTTCTTGCAAGATGATTTCTGATGTGGAATTGCTTTGATTATCTACCGGAGTATAATTATTAGTTTCCTCCTCATTAGTGCATGATATTGTGAACAATATTATACATAGGGATATAAATAACTTCTTCATTTTGCGTATAATTTAAAAAGTGAGTGGTGATGATTGAGTAACGTTTTTGATGTTAGCTTTTCCTTTTGCACTTCGTTGAGTATCTAAGTTTACTTCTTCATAATCCGGTTCGGCTATTTCATCAACATATATTCTTCCGCTCCAACGTCCGGGTAGTTTAGCTTCTCTAATCTCTTTATCTTTTTCATTAAAATATTCGATAGTAGCGACATAATCTACTGATACATCATAAGCTTTAAAATAATATGTCAGTGTGAGCTTTGTACGCGGTTTGACTGCTACAGGAATTTCCTTATATAGTGTTCTCAGTACTGTTCTGCGGATGCCGGGCTCATATTTCGTATCAACGGGAACTTTATTATTAGGTACAAGGTCTATTTCTCCTAATGTTACGGTGGGGAGTGCAAATTCTAGGTCCGATGCCGGGACTTGAAATGCAATACCTTTCTCTTCTTCAAAATAAGAATTGTCTTTCATTTCTTTAATGAACTTCAGATTATCCCGCTTTTCTTGAAATGAAACATTTGTGGTTGCTTGTTGGATAGAAATATTTTCTCTTTGAATTACGGTAGCAGAATATGGATTAATAAATTCGAGTTTCTTTAGAGTGAATGGAGCATTGGGAGTGATGGTGAACTCTTGTTCTGCCTTTTGTGAGTATTGACTATAACCCAGATTGCTTCCTTGTACTTCAACCACATAGTTAAAAACATCCCACCAACCGCCACTTCCTTGTCCGATATACGATTCACTTTGAATAACGTACCCTCCCGGATTATTGCTTGCGGGTATAATATCCCAAGAAGCAGAAAACTCATTCGGGGAGTTAGTAGTCATGGCTAATACGACTTTCTGGTTTGGATTACTTGTATAGTGACCTACAGCCAGAGGTGTTTCAGATTGGCATGAATAAATTAAATAGGGAACTCCTACAATTGACGGGGGGATTGTAACATAAAATTGTTTGTAAATATCTGCTCTACGGCCATCTACATCTACTTTCCCTCCTCTGCCACTAGCTGTAAGATAACCTCCGCTTGTTGCTCTCAATGTAAAAGGCATTTCCCGAATAGCCCACATGTTCTCAGAAAAATATTGGCCGTAATTACTGGAAGCCGCTCTAGTCTTTGTTTTCTTTAGTTCATCCATTCTTTCTTTTAATGCTTTTAACTCGTCTGTCATTTTAAGTGGTTCAAGACTATCAACTGACAGTGCCTTTGTCTCTGCGGATGTAACTAATTCTTCTGACGAGGATTGAATCTCACTTTCAATTTCATTCTCACATGAGAATAAAAATAGTGCGCTGCAACACAATGCTACTAAAAATCTAGAAATGTTTTTCATAAATATTATTTTTATAGGATTAATATTGGCGTTATGACAGGACAAATGAATCGTCTTTATATGTGTTGATGTCTACTCGATTTCAAACTCTCCAATGAGAGTCACATCTTTTTCTATATAGAGAAGTTCATATTGCCCCGTCTTGAAGCCACTCACATCTATTTGATAGATTTCCAGGTTATCAGGAGTTGTCATATCTTGAAACACAATGTTTCCATTCTTGTCTTTAACCTGAAACGTGACTGGCTCGTTCGGTTTTTCAAAAAACTGCACTTCGATGTTATGACCTTCGAGAACTGCTTCTATGGGTATAAAAACAACTGACTTCTGGCGTTCACTCCATCCTTTAAAAACTAAAATTTTGCTTTTGTGTGTTGATAAAATATTGGCTTCCATCGTTATGAATGAAAGGGCAATTAATAATAATGTAATACTTAGCTTTCTCATATCTTTAAATGTTTTCTGCAAAGTTATTAAAATATGAGGGACTAAGTATGA
>OGOD01001911.1_pt1 | contig 11611 bp, 8 predicted proteins | sample 1573631 | NCBI WGS metagenome assembly OGOD01 (sample SAMEA2581895, study PRJEB24529) | metagenome | biome: Human gut stool | place: China | collected 2011
TTGACGAAGCTGAAGTAATCGGGCAGCAGGTCTGCGCACTTTTCCATAATGAGCACGCCGGATGCGTACAGAGCCAGACCCTTCTCATACTCCTTGGTGTAGAAATCATAGGGGCGATGGCTGGGTACGAACAGCAGGGCGTTGTAGTTGGCGGTGCCCTCGGTGCGGCTCACGATGACGCGGGCGGGGTCAGAATAATCGTTGAATTTATCCTTGTAGAAGCTGGCGTATTCCTCATCGGTGACCTCGCTCTTCTGCTTCTTCCAGATGGGCACCATGCTGTTCAGGGTCTCCAGCTCGGTGTAGGTCTCCCACTCCGGCTTGTAGTCCTCGGGCTTGGGATCGGGTTCGGGCTTCTGGCGGCTCTTCTCCCGCTCCATTTGGATGGGATAGCGCACATAGTCGCTGTACTTTTTGACGATGGCCACAATGCCGTATTCATCGAGGAAATTCTCGTAATTGTCGGTATCGGTGCTGTCCTTGATGTGCAGGATGATGTCGGTACCGGCGGTGTCCTTCTCGGCGGGGGTCAGCTCGTAGCCGTCAGCACCGCTGGACTCCCACTGCCAGGCCTCATCCGCACCGTATGCCTTGGAGATGACGGTGACCTTGTCGGCGACCATGAAGGCGGAGTAGAAGCCCACGCCGAACTGACCGATCACGTCAGTGTCCTTGGTGTCATCTCCCACCTCCTGCTTGAACTTGTAGGAACCGGAGGAGGCGATGACGCCCAGATTGTTCTCCAGATCCTCCTTGTCCATACCGATGCCGTTATCCGCAACGGTGATGGTCCGGGCGTCCTTGTTGACAGACAGGTCGATCTTGAAGTCCTTCCGGGTCAGCTTCACGCTGTCATCCGTCAGAGCCTGATAGCACAGCTTGTCGCAGGCGTCGCTGGCGTTGGAGATGATCTCCCGCAGGAAGATCTCCTTGTGGGTGTAGATGGAGTTGATCATCAGGTCCAGCAGCCGTTTGGACTCCGCTTTGAATTGTTTCTTTGCCATAAACCAAACACTTCCTTTGTGTATTTTCATATCGTATGTCAATTTTAACACGGAATGACTTGGAAAGAAATTACTTTTTTGTAAACTCCGCTGCTAAACCGTTGCCTTTCTCTGACCTATCCGCTAAAATATGTAAGGTAAAACAGTTACGGTTCCGCGGGAGCCGACGGAAAGAGGCAGCAGGCGTATGTTCTATAAATTCAGATGCGCGGTGGCGCGGTTCATGTACGGCCGGAACGGCATGGATCAGATGAATCAGGCGCTCCTTCGGGGCTACCTGGTGATTCTGGTGGCCCAGTTGATTTTCGGCCTTCTGCGGCTATGGATCCCCGCCCGGATCTGCGAATCCCTCCTTTGGGTGCTGATGGTGTTTATTCTGTTCCGGATGTTCTCCAAAAACCTGACCAAGCGCCGGGCGGAGAACCAGAAGTTTATGGGCTGGATCTGGAAGGCCCGGAACAACGCCGCCGGGGCCAAGGCCCGCCGGGCGGATAAGGAGCACAAGTACTTCACTTGCAGATGCGGCGCCATCTGCAGGGTGCCGGTTGGGAAGGGGAAGATCGTCATCACCTGTCCCAAATGCGGAGCGAAGATCGAAGCGAAAAGCTGATACAAAAAAGCGGTTCCGGAAGTTCCGGAACCGCTTTTTCCATATATTCGCGGTGGGTCTAACCCACGTCCGCGTATTTCAGCTTGTAATAGCTCCAGCAGCGCCACTTGCGGACGGCGTCCTTTAATTCCATGGACGATTCATCCGTCTGCTCGTTCAAAATTCGCTGCGGCAGTACGGAGCCGTCCGCCAGGATATAGGTTTTCTTCTGCACCACCGGCGCGATCCGCCGGAGGGAGGAGAGAAAGTCGAACCACGGACTTTCCCCGGCGCGGCCGGTGAGGTCCAGCAGAACGCTGCCTAAAAAGGAAGCAGAGAGAACGCCGTCCTCCGGCAGGTCCAGCGCGGCCACGGCCTCGTTCCAGTTCAGCGTGTCCGCGGCGGCGTCATTGGCCCAGAGCACATAGGGGGTCTTGTAAGAGCAGAGAATGTCCTCCCGCTCGTTTTCCGGAATGGACACCTCAGATCCCAGCTCCGCGTAGCCCTTCTGATTGTCCCCCAGGTAGGGCAGGTGGTCGCCATAGAATACAAGCACCACAGGCTCCTCACGATCTGAGAAGTAAGCCGTCAGCCGGCCCAGCATGGCGTCGGCATCACGGACGCCTTCGGTGTAGACCTCCAGCATGGAGCGGGTCTCTGGGGAGATGTCCGCCGTGGTGGAGACCGGGGGGAACACATAGCCCTCACCGTACTTGTCGGCGGTGTAGCTCATGTGGTTCTGGATGGTGGTGGTGTAGTTGAACAGGGGGCGGCCCTCGCTGACCGCCGTTTCAAATTCTTCCTCGATCAGACCAGCCATGTAGTCATCCGTGACCCAGCGGCCCTTGTATTCCAGATCTTTCATGTCCTTGGCGAATACCTCGTGCTCCGCGCCCAGCCAGCGGTAGACATTCTCGCGGTTGTAGAACCAGGCATCGCCGGGATGGTAGAAGGAGGTGCGGTAGCCGTCCGCCCCGAACACCCGGAACAAGCTGTCCAGATTTCGGTTCACCACCCGCATGGCGGAGGTGGCAGTGACGGAGAGGGCATTAGTCTGCATTCCCGTCAGCGCATCGAACTCTGTGTTGGCGGTGCCTCCAGCGAAGCCAGGGACCACGATGTGACCGGAAAGGGCGTGGGGGTCCTTCTGCAAAGCGTGGAGGTGGGGCAGGGGATCGGTTTCCTCCGTCCAGTTGAACATAGGCTGGTCGGTGAGGTCGGAAAACGCCTCGTTCATCACAAGGATCACGCTGACGTCCTTACCGAGCCCCGTTTGCCCGCCTGTCTCCCAACCAGCGGCCTCGGACTTGGAAAAGCCCTCCGGCTTGTCCACCGGATAGGTGGTGAACTGGTGGCAGAAGCAGTAGGGAAAGCCCAGTTCATTGAATACCGAGGGGACATAGTAGGCATTGCTGACCCGGAAGGAATTGTAGAGGTCATTGCTGGCGTATACAGTGAAGATCAGGGCGGTCAAAACGCCGAAGCTGAGGACTGCGCCCAGGATCCGCTCCGGCCAGCAGCGGCCGGGGAACACGGCTGCGGCGTCCCGTTTTGTCAGCTTGGCCTTCAGTGCGGCAAAGGACACCGGGCGGCTGGGGAACAGGACCCCAAGGCCGATGAGCAGCGCGGTGGTCAGCACCACCACGGCGATGGCCTTCACCGGATAGCGGATGTCGAAGGACTGGATGGCGCTGCCTACCTCCCGCAGAAGAGAGAAGTCCCGGGGGAATACCGGCTCGTCCCGGACCTCAATTTTGACCCGGTTGGCAAGGGACAGTGCGCAGACGAAGAAATTCACCAGTGCTCCGCTGTAAAAGACATTCCGGAACAGGAAGGCGAGGGCCAGCAGCAAAAGTCCGATGGGCAGGGCATTCAAAACGATCAGCAGGGGCTGGGCCTTGAACCCTGCCAGCACCGTCCGCAGGGCGTTTGGCTGGCACCACAGGGCCAGTAAAGTGATACAGCCTGCCAGCAAAACGGCGGCCAGCAGACTCCCCCAGAGGGGCAGTTCTCTTTTATAGATCCGCTCTTCTTTCAAAACGTAAAGTCCTTTCATATCAGAATACCTCTATTATATGGATTTGCCCGGAATTTGCAAGTATTCCCGAAATTTTGCGAGCTTTGCGAAGCGGAGAGAAAACCGGCATTCCCGAAAAAATCTTGCGGAATTACAATACAAAATGTCGATTTGAAAACAAAAAATACGAACCGTATTGAAAACGAGGGCGATTTGGCGCAAAATCAAGGCTGCGGTGATACCGGAACAACAGCCCCTCCTCAGCAAGTCTGAGCGGCACAACGGCATTGAAATAACGGTCGATTTGCCAACGACTTGCACGGCGACAAGTATACGAAGCGTATGTAAGAAGAAAAGCACGTTTCCTTGTCAAAAGGAAACGTGCTTTTTGAATATCAGTAGATCAGAAGGTCACGACCTCGTTGGCGGGCTTTTCGCAGGGCTTGATGGAGATGATGTGCATTACCGGGCCCTTGCCCTTGTAGGCAGAGTGATTTTCCAAAGCCATACGGGCTTCGACTTCCACCCAGTCCCGGTTCTTGTACTTATTCAGATTCACGCCCTTGGCCACCAGACCCAAGAACTGCACGTCATTTTCACAGCAGACCATGGCGAACCGTCCGGGGCAGTGGGTACCGGGATACTTCTTGGAGTGGCACATGAGCAGCTTCATGTGAACGGTTTTCCCTGCCCAGCGGTCAGGGTAATCCATCACGTCCACATACCAGACACCGTAGTCATCGTCCGGAATGTTGATCACCGGCTGGTTCAGATCAAATGGACAGACCTCACCGTCGTTGTAGTCCTCGCTGTTGCCATTCAGATCTTCCAGATAGATGTCCGCCCGGCGGTTCACCATCCGCAGGTTCCGGCCCCGCAGGGCCTTGCGCAGCTCCTCATTGCAGCGGTTGAAGATGATCATGTCCGCGTTGAGAATTTTTTCCATCATCAGCTGGCCCATGTTCCGCAGATACGGCTCAAAGGTGGTGGCGTCCACCAGGCACATGATCTGATACAGGATCCAGTTGGCGGGCAGGCCCTCCCGGTACAGGGGCTCGAAGCTCCACATGCCGTTGAACTCGATGATCACCTGCTTGGGCCGGTACTGCTTTTCCAGCTTCTTGAAGAACTCCGGCGTCAGCTGGGCGGGATCGTCCACGGTGTAGGTAAAGACGTTGAATAGGGATTTGGGGTCGTACTCCGTCTCCCCCTCCTCGCAGCACAGCAGCAGCGTCCGGTCCTCGGCGGCGAAGCCGTCCTTCAGGATGCCGTTGATGAAGTCGGTTTTTCCGGCGTCCAGAAAACCGGTGATGAGATCGACCTGTACCATACGTTCCTCCTTATGCGTGGTTGAAACCCTTGCCGAACACCTCGGTGGTGCTCAGCATGGACATGAAGGCGTTCAGGTGCTGTTTGTGGATAAAATCCTGCAGCTGGTCGGCCTCGCGGCGGGTCAGGGTGGTGTAGATGATGTAGTGGGGCTTGTCAGTATATGCGCCGAAGCAGGGCGTATAGGTTGCGCCGCGCATCAGCTTGCGCATGACAAAATCACAGATGGGTTTCCTGTCGTCGCAGACGATGAGGATGGCCTTGCACATCTTGATCTTTTCCAGCACGGCATCAATGACCAGCGATTTCACGGTCAGACCCACGAAGGAATAGAGGGCGGTGTACAGGTCGAACACGAAGCAGGCCGCAATGACCATGAACAGGTCGGTCAGGAACAGCGCCACTGCCACGTTGTGGATGTGGGTATACTTTTCCACAATGAGGGCAATGACATCCGTGCCGCCGGAGGAAGCGCCCACATTGAACAGCAGAGCCGACGCAATGGCCGGCAGGGCAATGGCAAACAGCAGGTCGAGCATGGGCTGGTTGCTCAAGGGGCCGCGCAGGGGGCAGATCTTTTCCAGCGCCATCAGCTCCAGCGACATGACCACAGTGGCATAGCCGGTGGTCATGGCAAACTTTTTGCCCAGAAAGATCAGGCCCACTCCCAGCAGGATCATGTTGGCCGCCGAGGAAAAGGCCGAAGCCGACAGCGGGGTGAGCTTGGCCGCCAGCGCCGCCATACCGGTCACGCCGCCAAAGACGAAGTTGTTGGGGAACTTGAAAAAGTACACACCCACCGACATGATGGAAATGCTCAGCGTGATCAATGCATACTGCTTGACATATTCAATGACCTTGTTCCGCATGGAAGATTCCACGTTCGTATCCATAAAATTTACCGTTCAATACTCCTTTTTGTGTTCCGCAGCCCAAACAGACAGGCTGTACCGGAAATATTGTAACACGGAACGCCCCGGGGTCAAGGGCAAATTCCACACACGCCGTCTTTTGCGGGTGAAAACTGTCAACTCCACCAAAATTCTTCCTCAAATTTCAGCGGTTCTCCCATCGGGAACGGTTCCTTCTTTTCTTGACGCACCTCCCATCGTCCATTACAATAAAATCAGAATGGAATGGTATTTTCCTCCAAAACCGAAAGAGAGTGCAATGGCTCTTATTCCGCATTGTTCGTTTCCATGAAAGGAGGGAACGGTATGAAAAGCTGCTCTCACATCTTTGCTCTTTTGACCGCCTGCATGGTTCTGCTGTGCGGCTGTTCTGACTACCTTTCGCTTTCCAAAGCATCCACCATTTCCAACCCTCAAACGGAATATGATACCGCTCTGAAAGAATATCTTGCTTCGCTGGAAACACCGCTTTCCACCATAGAAATCAAACACGGCGAGGACACCCCTATTGTCTGGGAAGATACCGGAATGGAAGCCGCTGTCCGGCTCCTGTTGAACTGCCCGGAGGGCACCATCAGCCGCAGCGATGTCTGGAATCTCAACACACTGACTATTACCGAACGAACCATGTTTGAGGGCGATTCGGGCACGACCACCATCGTGACCGTGACCGCCCAGCAGGGAGATGCCACGCTGGAACAGGAGATATCGGCAGTCGGAAAAGAAAGTCCGCTTCCTGCGCTTGCCTCTCTGCACGATCTGCAGTATTTCGACAGCCTGCAAGCCTTTTCCTATTCTACCTCGCCGACGGCCAATCAGGCATTCACTGATTTTTCTGGGATTGAAACCATGTCCCATCTCGAACGCTTCAGCGTGAACGGGGCACGGCCCGAAACGTTGGAACCGCTTTCTCACCTGTCCCAGCTGAAACAACTCTCCCTGACCGAATGCGGCACCCTCGACCTGACACCTCTGGAAGGTCTGGACCAGTTGGAATCGCTGATCCTCTCTTCAAACGACAGGATCGTTTCGCTGGAACCGGTCACCAAACTCCCTGCACTGCGGTCGCTTTCCCTCAGCTCCGGCACAGCAGTTCCCAGTCTGGAGCCGCTGGCTCAGACCAATCTTGCCGTTCTTGATCTCGGCCTCGGGGTCGGGCAAAGCGGGCTTTACAAAGAAATTGATTATTCGCCCCTGTCCCAGCTGCCCGATCTGGTCTGTCTGAACCTGACAAATCACACCAGGGTCACCACAAAGTTCTGCAAACAGATCCTTGCCCATTCTCCTGACCTGCGTTTTCTGAACATTCAGAACACCCCTGCTTCGGAGGGCAGTGCGCTGGATGTGGAATACCTGCGGGCTTACACGGAAGCAGATCTGCTGAAACGGCTTGCCAACAAGCTGCGCAACACCCTTGGCTGACACACAAAAGCGGCCCCGGAGAGTTTTTCCTTCTCTCCGGGGCCGCGTTCTGTTCCGGCAGCTTTTTTGTGTTGTGGGTGTAGACCGAGAGCACCAGGCCCACACAGATGTACAGCATCAGCACCGAGCTGCCGCCCGCCGAATAGAACGGCAGCGTGACACCGATCACGGGCAGGACGCGCAGGTTCATGCCCACGTTCACGGCGATCTGGGCCAGCAGAGCGCCGCCGATGCCCGCGCAGATGAAAGTTCCCAGCAGATCCTCACTGCGGGCACCGGTGAGGAAGGTCTTGATGACCAGTGCAAACAGCACGCCCAGCACCACACAGCAGCCCACAAAGCCCGCCGCGTTGCCGATCCAGCTCAGGATGAAATCGTTGTGGGCGTTGGGCACGCTGTAATAACTGCCGCCAAACAGCCCGTTGCCAAAGATGCCTCCCGAACCAAGCGCGATCTCACCGCGCTGCTGCTGGTAGATGATGTTCTTCCAGATGGTCTCGCTGGGAGCCCAGCCGGTCTTGTTGTCGGGATCGATGACAGCAAGGATGCGGTACCACTGGTATCCCTTGCCGATCTTATCGCTGAAAAAGGCGAACGCCGTCGCCATAGCCACTGCCGCCGCCGAGACCGCCCCCAGGATATACTTCCAGCTCAGGCCCGCCGCAAACATCATGCAGCAGCCGATGATGGCATAGATGATGGCGGTGCCGTCGTCGCCCTGAACATGGATGATGAGGATGGGCACGGCCAGATGCAGCAGCAGCTTGCCCAGCTCCTTTGGCTCGTTGAGCCGGGTGCGCACATTGTTCAGGTGCATGGCAAAGGTCAGGATAAAGCTGATCTTTGCCAGCTCCGTGGGCTGCAGGGTAAAACCTCCCAGCTTGTACCAGGAATAGTTGTCGGTATCGCCTGCGTTGTAGCCGATGGTCAGCGGGCCGATGCTCACATTGCGCAGCACCAGCGTGGGCAGTACCATGCCCCAGGTCAGGGCCACGTGCACCGGCCACACCTTCACCAGGCTGCGGTAATCGATGTTGGACAGCAGCACCGCAATGACCAGCCCAATGAGGGCCGCGCCTGCCTGCACCGCCGCCCGGCGGTAATCGCCCAGACCGGTGATCTGGCCGGTGATCTCATCCACGGCAAAGCCATTGCCCTGCTTGGCTGCCCAGCTCGAAAGCGCTGTCACAGCCATCACGCTGCTGAAGATGCACAGCAGCAGGTAAGTTTTATCGGTGCGCCTGAAGTAGCGCCGAATGTTTTCCAAACGAAAACACCTCTTTCTTTTATTGGATTGCCCTCTCAGGCTCGCTTCGTCCGCCGGCAATGCCGGAGAGGGCGTAAACTGCTCCATTATGTTATATAAGTATACCGCACCGCCCTTTTTTGCGCAAGATTGCGGAAGTTTTTTCCACAGATCTTTTCATCCTGTGACAACTCTGCAAAATATTTGCCGCAGCCTTGACAAAGCCCCCTCCACCTTCTAAAATGGAAGCTGGAGACCTGCTTTTTCGGCAGGATTTTTCCGGAGGAACTTCCAAGATGAAAACAAACTCTCATCGCTTTCTGTGCGCGCTCTGCGCACTGACTGTTTTTATTTCCGCGCTCTTCCCTGCTTCTGCTTTTGCCGCACAGGCAGCCGACACCGTGGCCCAGACCACGCTGACCACTGCCGATGCCCGGGAGATGCAGCAGGCCGACAGCGCCGTGACCGCCCTGACCGGCAGCGACGCTTACGCTGAGATGACCCGTGCCCAGCGGCTGGATGCCGCCGTGGCACAGCTGCAGCAGCTGGCCGAGGAAGGGCTTGTTTTGGCGCGCTCTCTCCATGTGGACGAAGAAAACGGCATGGTCAGCTTTGCCTACAGCTGCGGCGCGCTGGGCGGCGTTCTGGTGGAGGATCCGGACGAAGAGAATACTCCCTTCGCCCTCTCCGAACTGCCCGCTGTGGATCTGCACGAAATGTCCAACGCCCCGCAGGGTGATCTGGGCAGCGCCATGATCTACTACGCCTTTGACAACACCGTAAACAGCTCCCGCTACCCGTACTACTCCTATATGAAGGGCTTCTGGACCGCGATGGGCCTGCACACCCGCATCGATACCACGGTCACCGTCTCTGACCTGAAACGGATGAACGATTACGGGCTGTGCATCCTCAGCGCCCACGGCTCCTACTACACCTACACCTCCGGTTTTCTGTTCAAGCAGACCCGTACTGAGCCGGTCATCCTGCTGACGGAGGAATCGGATTTCTATAAGGACCTCTACTACGGCATCGATCTGCTGACCCACCGGGTCATCAAGATCAATGGCCTGTACTGCATCACGCCCAGCTTTTTCCGGGCGGCATACCGGGGCGGCCAGCTCAAGGACACCGTAGTGCTCTCCGAGACCTGTGAGTTCCTTGGCGTGAGCGGCAGTCTGGATACCTCCATGGCCGATGCCCTGCTGGCCGGTGGTGCCAAAGCAGTGGCAGGCTATGTAAACAATGTCTACACCGTGTATTCCCGCAGTATGCTGTGGGATACCGTCAATCACCTGATCCTGGGTCAAACCCTGCAGGAATCCGTTCAGCACTCCATGGATACCTATGGTGCGGATGATCTGGTCTGGTATAACGCGCAGGGCGGCAAGCGCCCCCATGCGGCGGCAGCCTACCCGCTGCTGTTCGGTGATGTTGGGGTTCGGCTGATCGAGCCGAACGCGGCACCTGCCCCGCAGGAAGTACAGCAGGCCGCTTGAGCGTTGCACTTTTGCTCGATTTATATTATACTGGGGGATGGCAGAAGCTTCTGTCATCCCTTTTGATTTACCTCTCAGTCTGCTTCGCAGACAGCTGGCAAAACGGGAAAGTTCAAGCTTCAAGATGAAGGAGCATTGTATGGCTGAATATATCACACATTCCAGAGAAGAGACCGTTGCGCTGGGCCGGAAACTGGCGGCAGTGCTGCCAGACGGGGCCTTGATTGCCTTCACCGGCGGTCTGGGCGCGGGCAAGACCGCCTTTTGTGAGGGCCTGGCCGAGGGGCTGGGCTGCACCGACCCGGTCAGCAGCCCCACCTTTGCCATCGTCAACTACTACCGCGGCCCCCGCCCGCTGGCCCACTTCGACCTCTACCGCATCTCCACCGAGAACGACCTGTGTGCCGCCGGTTTCTACGATTATCTGGATCAGGGTGCCATTGTGGCCGCTGAGTGGAGCGAAAACTTCGCCGATCTGCTGGCCCCGGAAGACCCGATCCACATCAACATCGACCGGGTGGACGACACCACCCGCCGCATCACCATTGAGGGGGTCAGCGTATGAATATCTTAGCCGTAGACACCGCCGGTAAAACGCTGGGCGTGGCCCTGCTGCAGGACGACCGCCTGAAGTACGAGTGCTATCTGGACGGCGGCATGACCCACAGCGAGACTCTGATGCCGCTGGTGGATCACTGCCTGAAGCTGTGCGGCCTGACCTGTGCAGACATCGACCTGTTCGGTGTGAACGCAGGCCCCGGCAGCTTTACCGGCCTGCGCATCGGGCTGGCCGCCGTCAAGGGGCTGGCTTTCCCCCGCGAGACCCTCTGTGCCCCGGTCTCCACGCTGGAAGCGCTGGCCGCTGCCCACACCGGCGAGGGCACCGTGCTCTGCGCACTGGATGCCCGCCGTGCCCAGGTGTACAGCGCTGCTTTTGACCTGGCCACCCACACCCGCCTGCTGGATGACGATGCCCGGGCTGTGGCCGATCTTGCCCAATTTGTAGAAAATTGCAAAAAGCCCCTGTTTTTTGTTGGTGATGGCGCATCTCTGTGCTATAATAAATACAGCAATGTTCCGGGCGTGCTCACTGTTCCGCCGGAGCTGCGGGGCGGCCGGGCCGCTGCCGTGGCCCTGGTGGCCAAGCAGATGGCTCAGCGGGGCGAAGCCGTTCTGCCTGAGGCCCTGCTGCCGGATTATCACCGCCTGAGCCAGGCCGAGCGGGAACGCGCCGAACGCCTTGCTGCCGAGGCCTCTGCCCGGAACAACGATACGGAAAATGGAAAGGATTGAAATTTCTCATGGCAAAACCCATTGCGCTTGCCGCCGACCATGGCGGTTTTGAACTGAAGGAAGCCGTCAAGGCTCATCTGGACGAGCTGGGGCTGGAGTATATCGACTTTGGCACCCACAGCACTGCCAGCGTGGATTACCCCGATATGGCACTGCCTGCCTGTGACGCTGTGGTCAGCGGCCAGTGCGACAAAGCCCTGCTGTTCTGCGGCACCGGTGTCGGCATCAGCATGGCCGCCAACAAGGTCAAGGGCATCCGCGCCTGCTGCTGCTCCGACAGCTTCAGCTGCGAGTATACCCG
>OGOD01001913.1_pt1 | contig 11604 bp, 9 predicted proteins | sample 1573631 | NCBI WGS metagenome assembly OGOD01 (sample SAMEA2581895, study PRJEB24529) | metagenome | biome: Human gut stool | place: China | collected 2011
CATATCATAAACTACCGGAACCGTTCCGATACCCTCAGGAGCAGTCCCTATACCGCAAATATTTCTCCCCATCGGATGTTCTTTGGCAAAGACGGCTCCCGAAGCATAGGTCTGGGCCGTGGCCTCGATATCGTAATCCACCGACCAGATGTGCCACGACCATATGCATACCCCGCGGCTGTCGAGAAGTCCGATTACGGCATTGCCATAGGTCATGCCGGTTCGGAAGACGATACGTCCGTCGCCGGTCAGTTTCGCGCTTTCAACGATCGCGCCTCGGATCGTGCCCGTTTCCCAAAGCACCCGTGCTTCCGCACCCCGCAGGGGCTCCGGGCGGATGTTCGTCGTCGCACGGCCGTTGCCCATCGTCGTAGCGTCGAACGAATAGGAGGTATTCAATTCCGGCGCGATATAGCAGTTGGCCGTGCCCCCGTCGTCGAGCGGCCGGGTATTGACCGTGAATTTCGGGAAGATCGCGGCTTCGGGCGAGGTCGGAATGTAGGCATACGAAGCCGAGGTCGAAAGCCGTGTCTTGTAGTCGGCTGCCGAATACCATCCCTCGAAGCGGTATCCGGCTTCGGGTACGGCTGTCAGCGTGCATCCCTTTTCATGGCACAAGACGACCCGGTCGTGCGTCAGGAAAGACGGTTCAGCGTCATACAACGCTCCGGCGACGGTTACCGTACCGTTTCCGTTTTCAGCCGTCGCGGGGTGAATATATACGTCGAGACGGTTGGCGAAGCGGTGTCCGATGTCGAACGACTGTGCAAATCCCGCATCATCCTCGACCGTGACGGTATAGACCACCTGCGAATTGACTGTCGTATAGATTCCCGGAGCGTAGTTCACGCCGAAGATATTGGGGCCGGGCTGTTCCGGAAGCATAAGGTCGCGGCCTTCCCCTACGGGAGAGCCGTTCAGACAGAACGCTCCGGCGTTGCCTTGCGCGACACCGATACGTCCCCGAAGCGTCAGGGGTGCGGGACTCCCGTCGATCTCCACGGCAAGCATCTGAAACGGATTGTAGGTGCAATATCCGCCGACCGAGTTTTCTTCGTAGGTGTCATGCACATTGACGGCATAGCTGCTAATGCGGGTATCGACCTCGCTGTCGCCCAAGATCGAGATATTGAGCCTGTAATGCGTGTTGGCCCGGACATTGAAATCCGAGGTGTTGTTTCCTCCGAGGAAAATATAATAAGCTAATATTTTCGACCCGCGCACGGCGCGGATCAGCAGATACGAGGCATTCGCAGGGGCATTTTCCGGGTTCTTCTGCCGTTGGTCGGTAATGGCCGCCACCATGCCCTGCATATTGGGTAACAGATAGCAGTCGCCCGCAGCCTGCTGTCCGGAAAGTTCCACCTCCGGACAATCCGTATAGTCGTCGGGATCATCCGACGGTGCGGCCGCCATATCGAACACGGATACAGAACGCGGTACCGAGAACAGTTGCACGGAGCGCAGTTCGATGTCGGCAACGGCCGGAGTAACGGTAATGTGATAGGAGATTTTCGACACGCAGCGTTGTACTTCGACGGCAGGCAGCGTCAGCATCCCGTCTGCCGAGGGAATTATCGTTATATCGCCCTCATAGGCCATAGGCAATACATCGTACTTGTCGGCGTGTGTAACGGTAAAATCCTCCCACAGCAGATTGTCGCCCAGATCGCGGCCCAGATTGGCGGCAATGCAGATCCGGTAGTCGCCCGGTAGGCATTCGAAACGCAGCGTCGCAGAGGTCTGGTAACGGTGCAGGACAACATTGCTGTTATCGTCGTAAAGGTAGAGGTTCAGGTCGCGGATGGCCGTTTCATCCGCAGAGCGAGTTACGGAGGACATCCTTTCGGGCCGTACCGTCAGGCTGACGAAGACACCGCGGGGATTTGTACATTCTGTCCTGTCCTCGGCGATGCAGCCCCACAGCAACAGGATGGCAGCGAGTATCAACAGATATTTTTTCATAGTCGGAAAAATCTGAAAAAGGGATTGAAAACAGCTCCCGCCCGCGAGGGACGGGAGCTGCCAAAACAAGAGGGCTATGCCCCCAGCTCGACGTTCTGCGTCACGGGCGTCTCCCAATCGGCGACGGTGACCGATACGGCGCACTCCTGACCTACGAGACCCGTGATATTGGCCGCGACACGGTAGTAGCCGTTTCGGAGAATCTCGCCCGCGGCCTTACCCGTCAACTCGACCGAATAGGTCACCTCCGAGCGGTCGTCCGTAGTCGAGGTGCTGCCGTCCGAATCGTATGTGGCGTTAATTTCCAGCAGAACGCGGCTGCCCGCGGGCAAAGCTCCATTCTCGAAACAGTAGAACAGCGCATTGCATTTTCCCGAAGCCGTGGCGGGAGTCTGCGTGTGGCTGAAGGTCATGGCCCCGGGTGTCGGCGTTCCGGCCACGACGAGCGACTGCGAGGCGGCTTTGGAGAGTTTTACCGAGTTGATGGTAAGCGTTCCTGCATATTTGTCGGCGAACGACGGGTCGATGGTCGTCTGGAGGACTACTTTAGCGACAGTGCGTTTGAGTGTGATGCCGACATTGGTCGTGGAGTTCACGGCCCCGACGGTCTGCGATTTCATGCCCGACATCACGAAGCCGCCCGAACGCTTGGCTGCGGTGGACACCTCGGCAAAGGTGCCGTTATAGTCGGCGGCCGACTTCTCCACAAGGGCCGTAAGGGCCGCGCGGGTCTTGGCCGACGAGGCGTCGTAGTTCGCTATGGCATAGAATGAGCAGGGGGTGCTGGCAAGAGATTTAGGTAGGGAGAATGTCGCCGATTTCGCGGCCAGCTCGCTGGATGTTAAATCCCGGCGAATAACGAAGTTGTCGGCATTATCGAAGACGAAAATCGACAGTGACGACAACGAAGACTCTCATGCCTCGGCCGAGGCTGTCGAATCGAAGAAGGAGCGGGTGTCGGCGGCATCATCGGTAAGCGTAAGTGCGATACGTGCCCCATCGGTGAAAGAATTGGGGGAAGGTACGACTTCGGTCTCCTTGTTGCAGGAAACGAATGCGGCAGCGAAGACTGCAACGGCTAAAAGGATGTTTTTCATGTTATTTGGATTTTGAATGCAGCGATGCACTATGCGTCGCTTTCTGCTGCAAATGTATAATACAAAATCACTGAAAAGTACACTTTTCCGGATGCCTCTCGGGAAAAATCAAAAAGTTTTTTGTAAAGTATGAAAATATAATCAACTGAAAAATAAACTGTTGAAATTTTGCAAACGGAGAAAAACTTTCTGATTTTCTCGTCCTTGACAGGTCTCCGCTCTCTCTATCGCAGGTGTCTTTCGACGACTTGCTCATAGGCTTTTTTCAATTTATCCAGAAAAGGTGTGACCGCCGTGCTGCGGTCAAGCATCCTGGTTTTCTTGACATAGACATCGTTGATCGTGATATGGAATGTAGAAGACAAGGCACGGACGATCTCGATGAAACGCGCCTTGCGGTTGCCGTACATGATAATCCCGTTTTTATGAAGGGCAACGGCAAGCTCCAGCAGCTCTTGCTGCGTCCCTGTCCACAGCAACTCGCCGTCCTGATAGGATAAAGGGAACGAATAGTCTTGGTTCGAGCTATATTTCGTACTATTGCTGACGATATTGATTTCGCAATCCAGAATATACATGATTTTATAGATGAACGTCGTTCTTAAAACATTGTTCGAATATCGATTAAACGATGGATGGGACAATACGTCGAATTCAACCCGGCTGTAATACAGTATTCTCAAAATATCATCCCGGTTATCGAAATTAGCAACCATCTCGGTCATCGTCTCGATAAACTCTTCGTATGCATGGGCTAATTCCGACGGATTCGATTCATTTTGAGTTAGCAACGCGTATATACGGGTATGAATAAGCGTTTTCATAAGACAGGATTCCGTATCTATAGGGTCACATTGCAATATTCTTAATCATATGCGATTAAAATATTTTTTAGATACAGACATAATAGAGATTGTCACTTACCTATGTCATCAATGCATATGACCGTTACTAATGACGAAATAATAGACCGAAAAATGATAAAAGCAGTATGAATAATTTGAATCAGTAGTTGAAAATAAGGTATAAAAATGCGATGGCTACCTTTCCCATCGTATGAATTAGCAGTCCGCAAGTAGAGCGGCACTTTGAAGCTCTTTGAATATTTGTTTTTTCGTTCAGCCAACTGAATAGCGCTTCAATGGGTTCCCTGACAGATGAAACGGCTTGAGAATAAATGTCATCAGCGGCCTTGCTTCTCTGCTTCTCTTCTTCAGGAGCCCCTTTGATTGACTTGACGGGAGCGTAGAACTCATTGGCCTTATCGCGTCTTTCCTGCTCCCAGTAGTCATTGCTTCGGTATATCTTGTCAGCGAAGATCTTCTTGTTGAAAAGATCCGGCATGCATTCGCTCTGGAAGACCTTCAGGTCATTCTCGGAGGCAGGAGAGAGCGCTATCTGGCACGGATGAGGAAGATGCCCTTTCCTGCGATATCCTACCATGTGAAGCTTTAGTCCATGATAGTACAGGTTCTTGGTGGAACAGTATCCTTTGTCTGCGATATCTCTGGCGACCTTGCCTGTACGGTTTCTTCCGCAGCATGTGATTATCGGCATCGAGTCAACAATCACGGTATCATCCTGACAGTCAGAAGGCCTGAACATCCTTAATAACTGCGAGGACAGTTCCCTAACAGCACCGGCCATCCTGTTGAGACGGTAATTGAATGTCTGATAGGACACCAGGTTCGGGAACCAGTCGCGCAAGTACTCTTTAGCGAAGTTGTGAATATCCTTGATGAGGGTGTACTTCTGCTCATGACCGACAAAGAAATAAATCGTGAGGATTTCCTCGTCGGAGAACAACGGTTTCGAATTATTGCTGTATCTTTGGCAATGGTATTTGAGGCTTTGTTCGTACATATCGCAGATATACATATAGATTTTTATTAGTCTATACTCTTTGTCCTTGGGAATCATAACAAGCAAAAAATAGGGGTATTTTTTACTTTAAGTTACTGATTTCCAAGGATTTTACAAGTATTTCCATCCCTTAATTTTCAAATATTTACAACTAATTCCGAGGCTTAAATGACCTCGGTTAAACTTATAAATCACAGCAGTTCAACTGCTGATTGGAATGAATAACTTTGAATTTACTCTTTAGTAATCGAGTGTTTAAATCGCGCTATCGTTACATCCTTTGCAAAATCCATTTATTTTCCATTTAACTTAAAGAAAAACCCGTACACCGCCTTTCGGTCGATGCACGGGCCAGATGACGTCGCCTAACGTCTATCCTATACGGATTTACATCGAGTGAGTGCTACTGAATATCTGCATAAGTAATCGTGTATCCCGCAGGGTTGAATGTCCAATCCTGAGAATACTCCGTACCGGTATAAGTTACAGTTGCGCCAAATGCACCTTCTGCGATCTTCTGGAATACAGGCAGCGGATTGACATTCGATGCCTTACGGACGTTAAACATCATAATACCGCCGTAGTTGCCGCTGGCAGCCTGCGAGGAGCGGGTCTTGATCTGATTCAGGAAAATTGCATTGTACGATTGTCCCATCTGGATAGCCTGCGGGCACCAGCGATCGTTCGTTACGCCGGCGAATGCGCTGGAAGTCTGGAAAACATTCGGGCCAAACGATCCGTGATCGGCCAAATCGATCTCCGCGCCTGCCGCTGCGGAAATGTTAGACACATAATTCCACTGGAACATCTGGATGATTTTGCGTTCGCCGGGGAATTCAGCATTGAATTTTTCACGCAGTTTGAGAACGAGTTTGCTGGCCGAAGTGGGATCAATAGGAGTCGAATAGTCGGCATATTCATCGTCGAATCCGATTCCGTCCAGGCCGTATTCCTTCACGATGTAGGTGAGAATAGCGGCGAACTTCTCGATCTGATCATCCGTCAGGTTCGAGATGCCGATCCCTTTGTGGTCGCCCAGAACGTTCAGAATCACCTTGATTCCGGCATTCTGCAACGGCTCGATATAGGTCGCCTTCGCAGCCATCACCGGAGCCAGCTTGTCGTTGAAGAAAATGCAGGGATCACCATTCGCGTCTTTCTGGATATTCGAAGCGAAAAGCTGTACGAGATCGATGAATTTCTTGCCGTTCATCTCGTACGACAACGCGTTGAGCGGATTGGTGTCGTTGATCTCGTAATACACCTCGATCAGCGGTGTTTTGTCGCCGTAGGCCCGCGTTACCTGAGCCGTTTCTTCCGGTTGTGCCTGCATGTCGGGATTTTCCACGTCTTTGTTGCAGGATGTAAACATTGCACCCGCGGAAAGGAGCAGAGTCGTAATAAATAAAGTCTTTTTCATAGTTAATAATTTTAAAATGGTGATTGTAATTTGTGATTGCACGATGCAAATCCGTATTTTATCGTTTTTACCAGTCTTTCGCCAACTCTCCGTAGTGTAAACCTCCCTGATCGTTATTTACGAGGACATTATACATATACGTTCCATCCATAGCTTCATCGCCGAATATGGCCCATAACATACCCGGAACCATGCCCCAAGACATTTCATACTCATTTTGTTGATTGGAGATAAGGTCGGCCCATACGATCGTATTGTTCGGCGCATAGCCCATCATATCCCAGATGGCCACATTCATAAAACCTTGTGCCGTCATCAGGAAATCGCTTGCCGCCGGATACCACGGCACAGCGAAGTATCCGAAATTTTCGGGTGAAAGTCCGGCGATCGGCCGGCGCGGATGGTTCGTCGTCGGGAGCATCATGCCCAAATCGGCCGCATCGTCCGGTGTGAGGTCGATTACTTCCCACGGATCGAGCAACTGGATATCCTCGCTCTCCGACATATATCCCGACCATGCATAATCGAGGTACTGTCCGACCTCGATGCCGCCCGTCGCCTCGGTGTCCCCGAAATATTCGGTCGGCTCTTCGTAATCGGCCAGCGTCAGCAGTTTGTCGGGCATGGCTTCGCGCATGGCCTTTATCAGCTTGGGATAGGAAGTCGTGTTCATCTCCGGCATTCCTTCCACCTGACCGTAACCGGCATTGCGGTCGAAGAAATTCACGCCATCCAGATCATACAACTCCAGACAGGCTTTCACCTGCGCCGTGAAGTCGGCGATCTGGCTGTCGGTCAGGTTGCAGAATCCGAGTCCCGAGCCATTTCCCTCCAGCGAAAGACAGACCTTGCGCCCCTTGTCCTGCAACGGACGGATATACTTGTCCGCATGTTCCAGCACATAGCGTATGTCAGAGTTAAGCACCAACAAGGCACGCTCCGTATCGGCCTCGTAACCTATCTGCACGATGCGCAGATTGACGATATTGCCGTAAGTCCGCTCCCAGAGCGTATTGAACGGCGGCATGGCTTCGGTTTTCTGCAATATCCAAATGTCGGCCAACAGCGGCTGGTATTCGGTCGTGTTCAGATAGAATACGTTCAGGTATTCCGTATCCAGTTCGTAGTTGCCTATATCAATCCCGCGGACTTTCACGCCGTAATAGACCGCCTTGCCTCCGTCCGTAAGAGCCGCATCATTCGATGAGATCGCAATCGGTAATAAGTACGTTCCGGCAGCCAGTCCGTCCGACTTGAACGATACCTGAATTTTGTCGGAGATACGCTCTCCCGCCGCTACGGCAATCGTACCGTTACCGGCAATGGTAACATTCCCTGCCGGGAACGGGAGTAAATCCGTACCGTACTCCTCGTTACAGGCTTCGACCAGCGATTCGTCCACGGCAGCCGTGATAGTCATCGCTCTCTCTGCCGGGCGGGTCAGCCGGCAGTAAATTCGATCTTCTGTTACTGTTGTTCCCTCCGACAGATTGACAACGGCAAATTCAGTCGGGGATTTGATGCTGCGGATTTTGACATAGGTATTCTCCAACAAATCTTTGTCGGGAAGTTCTCCGCGCTGCGATTTCACGGGATCGGTCTCGCAGGCCGTAAGGCCCGCGATGACCGCCGCGAAAAGAAGCGTCACTACTCCCTTCTTTACATTATTTATCCTTGTTTTCATAGTTTACTCCTCCGTTTCGTTAATTTTCGGAATCTCCACACCGTCGGGCCATACCAGATCGTACTCGGCCTCTCCGTCGTTATGGTAGCGCGAATAGTCCTTGATCGTATTGCCGGCTCCCTCGTTGAACTTCCAATAACCGACGAGCGTCGGGTCGCTTTCGGGATCGGCGATTTCGTACATGTTCTCCCAGATCTGCTCTTGCGTGCGGGCTACCGACCAGACACGGGCCTCGGCGATTTTGCCGTTCAGCGGGCGGTAGGCGTCGTAGGAATAGCTGATGAAGAACTGGCGGGCATCGGCCCAACCGCCGTATTTTTCTTCGTTCTCCGGCGTCGGATTATTGAGGTAACGATCGTAGAAAGCACGCATGGCCAGATTGATGCGCGTGTCGTCGCTCATCGACGCAAGCCCCATATCCTTGCCCTCGCTCTGCAACTCGCCATTGACGAAAATCCGTACCGTGCGCGTCGCCTGGTCATAAGTGCATGCGATATGGTACCATACGCCTTCGTTCAGGATCTTGCCGGCATCACGCCCCGGGAACTTACCGAAGGCCGAACCGCTGCCCGAACCGTCGAACTGCAGCTGCTGGCGCTCGAAATTCGTGTCGCCGATACGCAGAAGTAGGTAGTCCTCGACACCCATGATGGTGGAGATGCTGACGGGGTTGGCGACACCGGCCGAGTTCAGAGCCGAGGTGGCGAACTTGTCGATATAGATCAACGCCTCGTAGGTCACGGCCGTCAAGTTGTTGAGGGCCATCGCCTGCTCCGTATCCTTGTCGAGTGTCGGGAAATTGATCCAGTTGTCGGTAAGCTGCGCTGCCGTAGTGATGTTCGACGATCGTTTGATAACATACCAGACGGTCGAAGAACTGTCCAGCGTCGGAACGGACGCATTCGTGATCGTCACGGGCAGCAGATAGGTAGCATCGAGGGTCAGCGCACCTGTCTGGTCTTCGCCCTCGCCCAGCAACTCCTGCAGATGGAGCGTCACGGCATCCGAAGCGGTCTTGCCGGCCGGGATGGTTACCCGCTCGTCGGAAAGCGAATAGTATTTCGCATCGAGCATCGGCCACGAGGTGTTGTGACGGGCGTTGTAGGTATCGACGAGCGATGGATCGACTGCAATGGAGACCGTGACGTCGCCACCGGACGGATAAGCCAGCGTTGCGGAGAATGTCCGATCGAGTTCATCGAGCGTGTTTTTGATCGTTGCCGTCTGCACGTCAGTCGTTTCCGCCACGTCGAGGTAGACCACATTACCGAACTTGTGGTCGTCGGCATCATAGGACTGACAGGAGCAGAAAGCGGCCGAAGCGATCAGCCATAAGTATTTATTAATTCTTCTCATTGCTCACTATTTTGAGGGGTTCAACGTCTGGATGGCATTGCGAACAAGTTTATAGTTCATGTCCAGATCATAATAGTCATTATAAATGTCGTAGGTTCCCAGTCCGGCCAGCGGCCCGAGCGATACAACCCGCTCGGCCATTTCCGTGATAGCGGCATGTTCCTCGACATTCTCGTCATAGAGAGGAGCGCCTGCGGCAGCGGCCAGCAGCAACTTCGTAGCCGGAACGCCGGCATACCCCGTAGCGTTGAGTACCTGCATCTTCAGGTCGGTCACATTCTCCGTAGCCTCGGTGTCGAGCACGACATAATCGACCTTCGACAAAGCGTCCTCCGTCAAGAAAAGCGGATTACCTTCGAAAACGAGCAGTTGTCCTTCGGTCTTTGCCGCGGAAAGTCGTTCGACGATAAGTGCAGCCGCCGTTGCGGTCGCTGAGTCGCCCATTGGGGATACCCGTAAACGAGTAACCGTCCAGTCCATTCTTCTCGACCGCGGCGATAACTTTATCGAGGTAAGCGCCGAGTTTTGTTTCATCGGTCAGTTCCCCGCTGCGGCCTGCATAATCGACCTGATAGAGCACTTTCGTACCTTTCTCACGCATAGCCGGCATATCTTCCGCATCGTACTTCGAGAAGTTGTCGGCATTGGTCAGCGACACGATATCGAGCGAGTCGGGCAGGCAACGCATGAAATCCTTTTCACTGGTACCCGGTTGGGGAGAGTTGAACAGACGGGCGTAGACGATAAAATGTTCCGACTGCTTGTAGTCGCGCAACGCCGCCGTATATTCCGCCCACAATTCTGGATTTTGATCCTCCGGGCGTTCGACTTTTTGTTTGACGGCTTCCGTTTCGTTCCAATCTTCGCACGAAGCGAACGTCGCGGCCAGCAGGCATAAGGAGAGAAGCCCGATCAATTTATTTCGTTTCATATCCATACTAATTTAAGTTTTTGCGATCCCACCATACTCGGGTTCCCTGCGTATCGCCCGCTCCGTTTACCGACTCACCGTTCAGTGCGGAAACGGCGGCTTGCAGGTTCGTCGGGTTCTCGGTGTACTCTTCGACCGGATAAGGCAGACGGCGTGCGCCCAGCGCCACGTTCACGGCGCCACCGCTGTTATCCACCACGGCTGGCAGCAGACGGGGATAACCCGTACGGCGGTGTTCTGTCCACGCCTCGGTTCCCAGCGGGAAAATGGCAATCCATTTCTGGGTAATGATCCGTTCGAGGTTGGTTTCGAAATCCGCCGCGGCGTTCCATGCCACGGTGATCGTGCTCTGCGGAGAAGCCATGGAGTGCTTGTTCAACGGATCTTTGTAGGCTGCCGGAGTACTTGTCGCATCGGAAAGATAGCCCTTCACGTTATCGGCACCACGCTCCTCGAACGAGAGCGTGACAGCCTGCTCATAGAGTGTTCCGGCAGTTTCGGCCGAGCCCCAGCGCAGTTCGTATTCGGCACGTAGGAACGTCGCTTCAGCGGCGTTCATCCACAGATAGGGATCCGTACCCGTAACGCGCATGTTCGAGTAGGACGACACGGCCTGCGCCTTACTCGTCACGTTGATACCAATGCGAATACCCGCATATCCCTGTATTTCTTGTCCGTTCTCCACAAGGGTTACAGTCGTAAACATCTTCTCGCGGCGCGGATCGTTGTAGCCGTTCATGTAATTGATGATGTCGGCACCAATACGATGGTCGCCCCAGTCGTTGTAAATGAGCGTCGTTCGGTTGTCCGAGGTGTGCATCATGGCATTGTCTGCGTTGGTCGTGATGACCCCGGCGGCAATGGCTTCGGCAGCTTTCGACTTCGCCAGATCGGGCTTAACCTCCGTTAGACGCATGGCCATACGTAACTTGAGCGAATTGGCGAATTTGAGCCACTGCGAGATATTACCCGAATAAACACCGTCGTAACGGCCGAAGGCATCCGAGGGTAGTGAAAGGTTGTCCTGAAGCGAAGCGATCACGTCGTCTAATTCTGTAAACATCGCCGTGTAGACCTCTTCCTGTGTATCGTAGGCTACCTCCAGCGATTCGGTCTTACTGGCCATGACCTGCGTATAGGGAATCGGGCCGTAGCTATCCGTGACGCGCTGCATGATGGCAATGCGGAACAATTTGGCCAATGCCTGCGCCACTACGTCCTCCGTACCGTTGATAATCGCACGATAGGCCGGATAGGTATCGGAGATCATATCCACGAACGGAACTTT
>OGOD01001920.1_pt1 | contig 11572 bp, 5 predicted proteins | sample 1573631 | NCBI WGS metagenome assembly OGOD01 (sample SAMEA2581895, study PRJEB24529) | metagenome | biome: Human gut stool | place: China | collected 2011
GGAGTTGAAAAATCCTTTGCCACTCAGGCAAGACGTGAAGTTCGTGTCATGGTTATACCAGAGAAGGTATCAGATGATGACATGATACTATTAGCAAGAGACATCGCTAAGCAGGTTGAGGATGAACTGAAATATCCTGGCCAGATTAAGGTAAATGTTATTCGTGAATCCAGAGTAACCGATTACGCTAAGTAAGGCGCAATGGAGTAAAAATGAGCGAAAGAGGTCGTGCGGAACGACCTCTTTTCTTTTCCACAAATAAAAACTAGAGTGTGACGAGAACAATGAAAAGTATGGGCATTACCTTTTACATAGATAGAAAATAATAGAAAGAAGGTGACAGGAGATGGTGATCTTAAAGAATTCTACACGCGAAAGCGCTAAAATAGGACAAGCGATAGATACGCAGTTTCAAACGGGAGGAGATCCATGGCTGGCAGTAGACATTGGAACGACAACGGTGGTAGTTGATCTATATACTTCTTATGGTGAGCTGGTAGCAACGTTAGCAGAAGACAATGCACAGGGAACCTATGGCAGTGATGTTATGATGCGGCTTATGCATGTCAAAGAGGGAAGAGGCGACCTTTTGGTACAGCGTATACGCGAGCAGATCTTCCAAATGGGCAGCAAACTGATCTGTAAATGGAAGTCACTTTTTGCGCAGACTGTACCGGTTCAAATGGCGGTGGTAGGAAACACGGTCATGTGTCATCTCTTTTTGCAAAAAGACGTTACCGGTCTGATGGGAGCTCCATTTTTGGCAGCTTATGAGAATGAATGGATAAATTCAGAGGGTAAGGTTCTTTCGTTTGACGATATGGGCAAAAAATATTTGAAGAATTGCTACAATTATTTATTGGAACGAAAAGAGGAGATTAAAAGAGGTTTCTTTTTGCAAGGAATTAAATTTGATGAGAGTCAGTATAAAAATATTGTAGATATTGCAAGCGAATTGTATGAGAGAAAAGTAAGCGAATTAAAAAAATATATAGGATAAAGATATATACCAACCGTCAATATTCGATGGTTGGTATTTTTTTGTTAAAAAACAAGATTTTTAATTCCGAACAGAGAATAACACATATATAGAAATATTATAATTTGGAGGATTTTGAATGAACATATCGGTAGAGGAAATGAATAAGGATATCGGAAAATGTGCAATTTACATCAGAAGCATTCAAGCAGCAAGCATTTATAGAGATAATAACAATTACAAATTATGCTTAAAGGATGATGATGGTAAGCCTGTATATAAAGATGAGAAGTTATTTTATCATACAGCAGTTATAAGTGACAGTTTATTTGCTAGGTTCGCCTGTAAACGTGGTGTAAAGGTTACTAAGAGAAATAGAAGCTTAGATTTTGTAATGATTAAATTTGATTATGGTGTTGATAAGGACGAATCAGATAAAAACAATGTAAAACCGGGAATGTCTGCCAAGGATCTGAGAAATCTGTATTATGAAAATGGCGTAACAGTTCAGTGGAGACAATATGACAAGGATGGAAATGAAATTGAGGGGAAGAGAAATCCTATAGATTATAAAATGTTATATCGTAGTACAGGTAAGGCTAAAGATGGACATTGTATATTTTGTAGAAAAGAATTGTACAATAACATGTTGAAGTACTTGACAATGGATTTATGGGAAAAGATGCCGAATGAAAAGGGAGCCAAAATAGTTGAATTATCGGCGTATGCTCCACTTATAACTGCAACGGCAACAAGATTTATACATATTCCGTTAGATAATATTTTTGTTGTAAAGGATGAAGAGGTTTCATGTTTAAAGAATGCACATATTGTCAGATACACTAAAGATAAGGGATGTTATGTAGACAGAAATCAAAGAGACACAGATATAAGAAATATACTGTGGGATGGAATGGGTATTATTGATGAATTGCTTTTTCCACAGGATATGAATGGATTTATATATTGTAGAAGTCACTTTTTTAAATCATGTTTATTTAGGGGAAATATTCAGGAGTATTTCCGAGATTACTACAAAGAAAAGTATGACACAGCTTATGAAACAGACATGTTAGGACGTAAAATTAAAGTTACGGATATCAAGGTAATTGTTACTGATAATTCTTTGAAATGGTTAAAATTTAAAGAAATCATGAGTAAGTCTGGTACTGAGAGAGCAGCTTTTAAATATTATCAGAAAATTATGAAAGAGGATGGAGAAATTTTCGAGATTGTAAAGACTGCACATAGCAGCAAATATGGAGAGAATCAAAGGTCATCTTTTCAGATTAACAATACATTATTGACAACGGATGTCGATGTATTACATAGAATTGTTATGCCGAGTATACAGTATTGCAATGGATTAAAAACAGACAATGAACAGTATATGAATTTTTTGAAATCGACAGGTTCGGCAAGATACAGTATAAAGAATGTGTTAATAGATTTATATAGAAGAAATCCGAATGTGCAGTATTGGGATTATTTCAAAAAGAAACGTGCTGAGAAGATAAGTGATTTTAAGAGAAATAGATTGCAGCAGGGTAAATTGTTTCAAGTGGGAGATAATTTGACTATTTGTGGAAATGTTATATCACTTCTTAAAAAGGTCACAGGACAGGACTTTTTGGATGAAGGTTGTTTTGAGGTAATGGATGATGTAATTCAGTGTTACACAGAGAAGTTTCTGGAAGGCGAAGAGATTGCTGGATTCCGTTCACCGCATAATAGCCCTAATAATATTGTTTGTCTGAAAAATGTTTACCCGGATGAACTTAGAAAATATTTTCCAAAGTTGGGGCAAAATGTAATAGTGATAAATGGTATTGGTACAGATGTCCAAAGTAGATTGAATGGTCAAAATCTAGACACCGATGGAATTTATGCTACAAATCACCCGGATATAGTTGCACTGGCAAAAAAAGCATATATCGAATATCCTACTATTGTAAATGATATTTCAAAAAATCCAAAGGAATATGATAAGAGCATGGCTTCTTATGCTGATATGGATTCCTCAATTTCGGTAAATCAGATGGCAATAGGAACGTCAAGTAATATGGCGCAACTTGCGTTGAGTTACTGGTTTGATAGTGGATGTAGTGATGAAGAATTGGAGAATGTTTTTATTATTGGTTCGGTACTTGCACAGGTGGCTATTGATTCAGCTAAAAGAACATTTGATGCGAATGTAAATGTTGAGATTAGCAGGAATATGTCAAAGGAATGTATGAAGCATACACCTTTATATCCTAAATTTTATGCAGAGATACAAAGATATAAAAATAAAAAGAAAAAGGGCAAGAAGAAAGAAATAAAAGATGAGGAAATAGGTTTTTTAAACTGTCCTATGGATATTATTTATAAGTTTATTGATGATGAAATAATAGACTTGAGAAAAGATAAGAATTTGAATACTCCAACAACGAAAACACCAGGGAATTTTGTGAAATATGATGCAAGTAAGATAAATGTAAATCGGTCACAATACAAAAAAGTCATTGAGATTGTTAAGAACTATAGTGATAGAATGGCTGGATTAGACAAGGAAAGTGAATCATATAATGATGAACGTATATGTGAGTTTGAAGCGTGTATGAATAAGCTGAAGAATTTGTCAATCAAAAAAGATACAATGAAAACATTAGTTGCTTATGCTTTTAAGAGTGGCAATGAAGATATAAGAGATAGACTGCTTGTTGTACTGTATGATAAAAATAGAGATGATTTTTTGGATTGTTTTCACGAAAAAGATAACATGAATTGTCAAAAAATACAGTAAATATGCATGAAAACAATATTTCCCTATGGAGGGATGAACGGATCGTAGGTCTAGTAGTTTCTTCAAACCACTTTTGGAAAGTGGTTTAGCCGATGCACTGTTTTCAAACGATGGTGTTACCGGCAGAGTATCGAGTGATATTCAAAACAATGAACAATGATTAAGCGGACAGATTGCCTCAAACACGGTCTGTCCGTGAAAATCCCAATTTTTTTTAAGGAATTTTTTACAGAAAATATTATAATAAAGGAGGCTTGTACATGACACAGAATGAATTAAGAAATATTCTTATTGAACGTCTTGAACGTGAGAAGCAGTGTTACATCTGTAAGGTTACAGGCATAGACAAGAATACGCTAAGTTTGTTTAAGACAGGCAGATTAGCGGAACTGTATCACAAGCATTTTGAAGCGTTAAAAGACTATCTTACAAATTCATAAATTCTATTTTTATTTTCTCGGCATTACGCCAATTTCAGATTTTTCAATCAAACATTCCATACAAAAAGGAAACGATTTATGAGGCTTAAAAGAGGTGACAGAATCCGTTATGAGGATTCAATTTATACTGTGGTTGCGGTAGTGTGGTCAACCGTTTACTTGCGTGCTGTGGTTGATGACAGTACAGGATATGATTATGATATTAGCGAAGTTCATAAAAATTACAAAGACATAGAGTTCTTTGGGGAAGGATAATTTTGGAAAATAACTTTTTTCTACGATTGATAGCAGCTCTTAACAAGACAAAGAGCGTGACAAGAATAAAACAGGACATTAAGAAGCTTGGAGATTTATTTGTTCCCTTAATTGGTAAACTGCAATTAGGCAGAACAAGAAAGATGATAAATGACCAGTTAAAGGGAAGGACATATAACGTAAATTTATCACCGAAAATAAATAAAAAGAATGTCCAGAACGCAACGAATCAGGCGGTAAATACTGCTAAGAAAGTTGCAAATACTAATAAAGTACCTCTCAACTTTGAGGTAAAGAAGGAACAGCTTATTAACAAGCTGAAAATTGTTGCAAAAGAGTGCAATAAGCTTTTTAGCAATCAGGATTTAACTAAGAAATACAACAGTCTGCTCAATTCTGCCAATATAGCAAAAAGCACAGCAGATTTAAGAAAAGTAAGAAGTGAACTTTCTGCATTTAAAACGGAACTTAAAGCAACCGGCTATGCAACAATGAGCTGGGGCAGTAAGTTCAAAGAATCAATCAAGCGGTATGCGAACTTTTCCAGTGGCGCAAGCTTCGTATACACAATGATAAATCAGTCAAGACAAGCTTCTTCTGAGGCAAAGTCATTAGATGACAGATTGGTTGATTTACAGAAAGTGACCGATGAGATTGAGGACAGAGACGCACTGTATAAGTACTTTGACAGAGCTATGAGCAAGGCGAAAGACCTTAATGTTAAGGTTGATTCACTGATATATGCCATCACAGAGTTTAAGAAGATGGGATGGTCACTGGATGATGCGGAGCTTGGAGGAAAGTGGAGCACAGTACTTTCTAATGTAGGTGATCTTAATATTGATAGTGCCATAGGTTCAATAAAGACAGCTATAGCTTCATTTGATGAAATAGGTGGCTATACTGATGAGCAGATGAATAAAAAGCTTGAAGCTTATGTTGATTTGATAAATGAAATGTCAAACCGATATTCGATAGATGCGGAAGGGTTAGCGGAGGCAATCAGATTGTCGGCAGGAACACTCATTCAAGCTCATACAACCATTGAGCAGGCAGCAGCCATGTTCTCCACAGCAAACAGATTTTATAATGATACTAATTATTTAGGCAATACAGCCAAAATCGGTTCATTACGTCTAAGAGCCTCAACAAGTACGGACGCGAGAAAAGAACTTGAGGAGCTTGGGGAGGACATTGATGATGTAGCAGATTCCGCAAGTTCATTAAGGGAGAAGTTATTAAGTCTCACGGGCGTAGATATAATGGAAGCTGATGGACAGACCTTCAAATCGTTCTATCAGCAGTTACTTGAAATATCACAGGTCATGGACAACCTTAGTGATACCAGCCGTGCAAATGTTTTGGAGACAATTTTTGGTAAGGCAAGGGCAGCAGCAGGTCAGGCACTTATTAGTGGCTTACAGACTGAGGGTGTGAAGGCTTACGAGACAGCGATAAACAGTGCAGGCTCAGCTATGAAAGAATATACGACATGGTGCGAATCGGCTTCGGCTTCAATTCAGCGTTTTCAGAATGCATTAACAGAGACATATCAGAGCATAGTGAATGGCAATACAGTCCGTGATGTAACAAATCTTGGTACTGCATTATTAAATGTGGCGAATAAATTCGGCTTAATTCAAGGCACACTTAGAGGTATTGTGGCTATTGGGATAGGTAAGTTTATTACAACAGGTGTAATGGCTTTTATGACCGCAACTAGACAGGTTGAAAAGTATGGAGTTGCATTAAAGGCAGTCAAAGACATGCCGATAAACGGAAATCTTACACAGAGATACCAGTACCTCAAAACAATAGCTGTGGCAACACAGAATCTTACAAATGCACAGCTTAAAAATGTGCTTTCAAGTAAATCACTGAGCCAACAGGACAGAGTAAGAATTTTGAGTCTGCAAGGTCTGTCAAAGGAAATGGTAACACAGAAGTTGCAGGAATTAGGATTAACGAATACAACTAACGCACAGACTGTTGCTAACAATGCACAGACAGCCTCAGTGTTCAGCCTAAAAGCGGCGATGATTGGTCTTGGACGAACAATTAAAACTACTATACTTTCAAACCCGGTTGGAGTTGCTCTAATGACGATCAGCCTTGGATTTAGTGCTATTTCTTCCGCAGTATCAAAGCATAATCAGGAACTGGAGGACAGCAGACAGAAGACAAAGGAAGCAGCAGATGAAGCTTCGGCAATGAGTGATGAGATATCAGAGCTTGCCAATAAGTATATAAAGTTGTCAGATGCAGTTAAGACCGATTCGGGAGCAAAAGAAGAGCTGTTATCCACACAGGAAGAACTTCTCAGAAAGCTTAATCTTGAAGGTGAGACGATTGACACACTTGTTGAAAAATATGGTTCTTTATCCGAAGCGATTAAACAGGTGAGCATTGGTAACCTGAAAGAACAGCAGATTGACTTGATTGCCAATGTGGATGCTACAACAACAGATTTACTTAAATCAGCCGACAAGTATTTTGGAAAATCCATTGTGGCGATGGGAAAAGATGCAGGTAAGGCATGGCAGGTCTTAGAAGATTCCGGAATAATAAGCAGCGGAACGCATACCAGCAGAGGCGGTGAATGGTTCTTACAAGGTAACAACAAAACCATAGAAGGTGCGATACAAAACTATGAAACACTTGGAAAAGCGGTAGCAGCACTTAGAGATTCCACAGTATTCACGGCAGATGAATTAGCCGACAATGAGCTTTTTCAGGAAATATATAAGAGATATAACAACGCAAAAGAATCGGTAGAGGGTTACAGCTCTGCTATTGACAGCCTGAACAAGAATGTAGCACACCAGCTTACGATAAGTGCGTTACAGGGTAAAAATATTCCGAAGACAGCAGAGGAGTTTGAGACATTTAAACAAGGTCTTATAGATACTTCTATTGCGTCAAAGCAGTTTATCGGTGATGAGCAGAAAATCACCAGTACAATAGAAAACTATTTAGCGACACTTCCTGAATTTCAAGAATTTTTCAATAATTCAGTGCAGGAAGTAAATAAAATCATAAGTGATAAATCTAAATATCTGGATTTTTCCGACCTATTCAATAACGATTCCATAGATTCAACAAAGCAAAAGCTTCTCGACCTTGCAACGTCAGGCGAACTTTCAGCAGAAACCATAACATCAACAGAGGACTACAAAGCACTTCTTGATGAATTGGGTATCAGTGCAGATGAATTTGTAAATAAAATCAGTGAGTTTAATATCCAATACAATGAGGACAATTACAATTCACTTATCGACCTTCTCAGCCGTGTTCGCAAAGGTGAAATATTATCAGCCGATGAAGCAACCACTCTCATAGCAACTTATGACAGTCTTGCAGGAGAACTTGTAAAAACAGGTAATGGCTATTCATTCAATGAATCAGCTATCATATCACTTACAAACAAGTATGCTGAGACATCCAACCTTGCAATATCAAATGAGGTTAAGAAAACCAATGCAGCAATCGAAGGCGTCAAGGAGCGAATAAATGCTTATGGCATTGAAATGGAAGCTTTAAAGACAATCCAAAAGATATATGAGGATACAGGCTCAAAGATTGAGGTAATGAATTGGCTTAAAGATAATGGTTATTCTATGTTCATGGCTTCAAATTATCTTGATATTGCAAATGAGTATTCAGAATTGGAGAAAAAAAGCGAATCATTAAAGAGTAAGATGCTTGAGCAAATTGAAACAAGCTCAGTAGCAGGAACTTCTGCCCTTGACCGTATAACCAAAAAGTACAAGGAACTTACCGATGTAATAGGCTCAAATGTCAATCTTATACTCTCTCAGATTAAGCTCTTAGAGGCACAGGGTAAGGAAGTTGGTTCGGCTTATTATACAGAACTTGTAGACCAATCATCAGCTAAAATCGCAGTTCTCACAGAGCAGTTTAACGAACTCAGAAAAGAATTTCTTAACACTCCAAAAGGGACAGATGAATGGTTAGAACTTAATTCGGCAATCTTAGAGGTTCAGAACTCTATTATCGAAGCCAAGACGAGTATGGCTGAGTATCAGAAAACTCTTGACAATATGAAATGGGACAGAGCCGAAAAGATATTCAATGCCACATCTGATACAATCAGTTCCAATGCTGATTTGTTAGAAGCCGAGATAAACAGGATTGAAGCAAACGGAGAACGTGTCGGCAAGGTATTCTATGCGGGTCTTATAGGTACAGTCGAAAAGAATATTGCCATTCTTACAGACAGGCATAAGACTTTAATGGAACAGCTTTCTACTGTTGAAGAAGGTTCAGATGATTGGATTGAGTTAAATAAATCTATATTTGATTGTCAGAAGTCTATTATAGAAGCACAAAAGAGCTTGACTGAATATAATAAGACTTTAAATGATATTGACTGGGAGAAATATCAGACAATATTTGAGAACTCTACTGATATAGTAAGCAACTATAAGGATGGTATACAGACTCAAATTGATATTGCTGAAGCTCAAGGAAAAGAAGTTGGCAAGGCTTATTATGAAGCATTAATCTCTGCAACTGAAACAGAGAATGATATATATATCAACAGACGGCAGGAATTGCTTAATCAGCTTGGAACGGTCAATGAAGGTTCTGATGAGTGGTTAGAAATAAAGAGCAGCATCGCAGACATAGACCAATCTATTCTTGATTGTCAGAAAGATATAATTGAGTATCAGAAGACACTTAAAGATATTGATTTTGAGCGTTCTACGGAAAAATATAATGCTGTAAAAGATGTCATAAGTGCCAACGAAGATTTAATTCAGGCACAGATGTCACAAATTGAGTCTGCTGGTGGTTCAGTTGGCAAGGCGTTTTATGAAGCATTAATAAGCAATGCTGAGAAGTCAATTCAGACAGAAACCAAGCGTCTAAGTGAACTACAAGCAAGGTTGTTAACCCTTGATGAGGGTTCAGAAGAATGGAATTCGCTCAATACAGAAATTCTTGAAGTACAAAGTTCTATACTTGGTGCAAAGGAAAAGATTGAAGGATTTCAAAATTCGATAAATCAACTTCATTGGGACGCTGTTGATGATATTGCAGAAGCAATAAACAGAATTTCCGATGAGACAGGTAATATTGTTGACTTGCTTGATACGGATACTGTGTTTGATGACAATGGACTTTTAGCTAAAGATGCTATTACTGCTCTTGCTATGTATGGAGAACAGCTCGAAACAGCACAGTATCTTATCAATAAATATTCTAAGGAAATCGAATACCTTAACGGAGAATACATTAAGGGGACGATTACCGTTGAAGAGTATAACAGCAAAATGCAAGAACTCAACGATAAGCAATGGGAATCGGTTGATGCTTACAATGCGGCAAAGAAAGCTATTATCGAACTCCGTAAGAAAGCCATTGAGGAAGAAATTGATGCGCTTGAAGAGTTATATGATGCTCGTAAAAAGGCATGGGAACAGGAAAAAGACCAGCATGATTGGGAAAAGACTGTTTCCGAAAATGAGACAAATATCAATAAGCTTAAAGCTCAGATTGCGGAATTACAAAATGACAATTCTCTTGCTGGCATTAAAAAGCGCAAAGAGCTTGAAGATGAACTCAAAGATCTTGAAAGTGATTGGGAAGACACATTATATGACCATGTATATGATGAGCGTCAAGACCAGTTAGATAAGGAGCTTGAGGACAAAAAGAAAGCTCTTGAAAAGACACTTGATGATGAAGAGAAACTTGTCGCTGACTCTATCGACCTTGTAAATAAGAACTGCTCCACTGTGCTTGATAATCTTGCAGATTTAAGCAAGAAATACGGCATACAGATAAGCAATTCTATAACAGAAGGTTTTAAGGATGGTGAAAATGCATTATCTTCTTATAGCAGTAAATTTACTGTTGCACATTCTAAATTTACGTCTCAATTAGAGATTACGGAGAAAAAAGTCTATGATGTACAGAGTCAGGCAGATGCTACCGCTAAGTCGCTTATTGATATGTTCAATTCTACTAATGGTACATTGGATACTCAGTTAGATATCACAAGTGGAAAAATCAATCAGGCTCACATTGATGCCGACAATGCTGCAAACGCTTTTCTTGCTATGTTACAGACACAGGACGGAACTCTTGGACAGCAGATAGATAATGTCAGAAATAAGATTGAAATATCTTATAAGACCGCAGACGAAGCTTCACTGCATTTCTACCAAATGCTCACAGCTAAGAATGGTACATTGGATAGCCAGATAGACAATACAAGAAGTAAAATTCAAGACATGTATATGACTGCTGATACGGCTTCACAACATATTGTCAATATGTTCAAGTCTACGAACGGTACTCTTGGTGAGCAGTTGAGTAAGACAAGAGAAGCTATTCAAGCTATTATTGACAAGGCGAACGAAGCGAACAATGCTTTGAAAAATGCTGGTATTGGAAATGGTGCTGATTCAACACCTACGGTAACTCCGACAGGACATGAATCAGATAGTGGTTTAGGCAGTACAACACATGACAATTCAGGTACTACTCTTCCGAACGCAGGTACATGGAAGAACGCAGATCAAGATATAGCAAAAGACAAAGCCATTGATAAAATCGTTCAAGTTGAAGAAAAGAAGAAAAATCAAGGTTCAAGCAAATCAACTATCGGTGGTGGCAGTAAATCCAAGTTTACAACAATCTCAATGGGTTATGCTTCGGGTACTAAATCAGCGACCAAAGGCTTACATCCAATCTATGAAGATGGTGTTGAGATTATTGAAAAGGATGGATGTCTTATCTACCCTATTGGAGCATTTGATGGTGGTGAAAAAGTATTCAACAATGAACAGACACAAAGGTTATGGGAACTTAGCCAGAATCCCGATGTGATGGAAAAATTTAGGCAAGAGCTTTTAAACATTAAACCTTGTATAGATTTTAAATTTGGTAATACCGCACCTGTTACTAAGACAAATCAGAATGTCAATGTTCAGCAGCATTTTGACGCACTTGTTAAGGTTGAGGGGGATATGACACCTGATGTATATAAGCAGTTGGCTACAGATAAGAGAATTGATTCTCTGTTAGAGGGTGATATATGCTCTAAGTGACTTCTTAATCATGATTTTGTCATGGTTAGTGAAG
>OGOD01001926.1_pt1 | contig 11545 bp, 13 predicted proteins | sample 1573631 | NCBI WGS metagenome assembly OGOD01 (sample SAMEA2581895, study PRJEB24529) | metagenome | biome: Human gut stool | place: China | collected 2011
ACGCCAACGGGGAAAAGGCGCAAGCAGATGGCGCAGGTGAATTTGGAAATAGTATTACGCCATTTTGCGTGGTTTGCTCCGACCATAGGCGTGAACCCAGTCCACGACGTTGTAATAAATCAGGAAGATGATGGAGGACAGCCCCCATGTAATCGGGTAAGCCCACGAAATCGTCGTCAGTTCCGGCCAAATCGGCACGGCAATGGTGATATACGTCACGCGGAACACGCACCAGCAGCACAGCATGACAATCATCGGCACAATCGAGCGTCCTGCGCCGCGCAGAACCGCTGCCATTGCGTTGGAGAGCGCCAGCAGGAAATAGAACGGCGTCATTATCCTCGCGTGCATCGTCCCCAGACGGATAACCTCCTGCACCTGCGCCGCATCGCCCGACTGGATGAACATCGCAATCAGCGCCGGGATGAAGGCGTAAATCGCCAGCCCAATCGCTTCTGCAATGCTGACACACGCAATCAGTCCGAACCGCGCGCCTTTCTTGGCGCGTTCATACTCCTGCGCGCCGAGGTTCTGCCCGATGAAGGTCGTCAGCGCCAAGGTGAAGCTGGTAATCGGCAGGAAGCCAAAACCCTCAATCTTGGAGTACGCGCCGCAGCCCGCCTGCGCCAGCGCACCGAAATCATTGATGTTCGTCTGCACGAAAACGTTTGCGATCGAAATAACCGAGTTCTGGAAACCGGACGGCACACCGTTGCGGATAATCTCGCCAAGCGCCCGGCCGTCGAAACGGATTTTGCGGATATGAAGACGATACTCTTCCTTCGTCCGCAGCAGATGGATCATGCAGAGAATGGCACTGGTAAACTGGGAAATGGCGGTCGCCAGCGCTGCTGAACCAACTCCCATTCCCAGTCCTGCGATAAAGAAAATATCCAGTACGATATTGACGCAGGAGGAAATGACCAGGTAGATCAGCGGGTGGCGGCTGTCGCCAACAGACTGCAGAATTCCAACGAAAATATTATACATCACAAAGCCGAGAGAACCGGCAAAGTAGGTACGGAAATATGTGATGGATTGTGGCAGTACATCCGCTGGCGTTCCCATCAGCACCAGCATTTTGGGTGCAAAAAGCATTCCGACAGCCGTCAGGGCAACCCCCGCTGCCAATCCAAACGCCACCGTTGTATGAATGGCCCGCTGCAGATGATCCCTCTTTTTTGCTCCGTAATACATGGCGATCACAACGCCAGCTCCCATGGCGATTCCATTGATAAAACCAACCATCAAAAAAATCAGGTTTCCTGATGAACTGACTGCCGCCAGCGCATCGCTGCCAAGATAATTGCCTACGATCAGGGAATCGGCAGTATTATATAATTGTTGAAATAAATTTCCAAGAAATAATGGAATGGCAAAAAAAATAATTTTCCTGGAAATGCTTCCTTCTGTCATTCTTGTTTTACTCTCTGTATTCATGTCAATTCTGCTCCTGGTACTTCTTTTTCTTATTTTCCCTCCTATCATACTTCATTTTTTCATAAAAGAAAAGAGATTTGGAACTACTCCGTTCTCTCCTTTACCGCGATCCAGATCTCACACTGATAATCCGGATCTGAGACATTTTGTGAAGAATACACCTCAACGTACCGTTTATAATTCTAATTCAACGATACATTCCGCAGTGCCTTCTTCAAACTTCTTTTGACCCGTCATATAAAACCCATGCTTCTGATAAAAGGAAATCGCGCGAATATTCTTTTCCAATGCCCACACATGATCCACCTGGAATTCTTGTATTGCAAATTCTATTAATTCACCGCCAATTCCCTCATTTTGAAAAAACGGTTCTACAAATAACTGGCAGATTTCCGTTCCCTTTATTTGAATAAAACCTTTTATCAAACCATCATCAAATACATAAATATTTTCAAGGATTTTCTTTCTTTTAAGATACTGGTCTACTAATGACACCACCTGAAGTTTTCCGAATGAAAATCCCGCGTCTTTAAATATCGGAAAATAATTGATTCGATTGTTAAATACATAGATTTCAGCGACTCTTGATAAATCAGGAATCATTGCTTTTCTAATGTTCATCTTACACGCCTTCCCAATGCTCCTTTGTCATAACATTTATATATTCCACTCTCACCTCACCCAGAAGCGGCACCGGTGCTTCTCTGCATATGTGATGAAACATAAATCCCAATTTTTCCTGCACACGTTTTGATTTCTGATTCCCGTCATAATAACCGCACCAGATGGCAGTCATACCCAGATCTTCAAATCCATGTCTTAATAGTTATCCAGCGGCTTCTGGCATATCACCTTTTCCCCAGAAGGGCTGTCCAAGCCAGTAACCCAGTTCACACTCATCATCCCGTTCGGTCATATCTGTATGTCCATTCAACTTCAATTCCACCGCACCGATTGCTGCATTGTTTTCTTTTTCACAAATAGCATAGCATTCCGCACCATTAAATACATTTTTGATCACTTCTTTACTTTCTTCCACACTTTTATGCGGAGGCCAGCCTGCAACCGGTCCAATTTCCGTGTTACTTGCATATTGAAATAAACTTTCCGCATCAGCTTCTGTCCACTTTCTCAAAATTAATCTTTTTGTCTCCAGCATGATCCTCACTCCACTCTCTCTTTCCAGCGAAATCTATTCTAAAAGGATGTTATTTTCAACCCTTTCTTAAAATACAAATGGAAACTCAAATACCTCGCCCTCAGCAAAAGGCGATTCTCCAGTCACTTCTGTCACTGTAAAACTTGCTCCATTCCATCCATTCATCTGAATCACACCTTTTACACTTCCATCGTCCGATGTGACAACCAATTTCCCATCTCCCTGGTCAATAAACGTTCCTTCGATTTCGCCCTGTCTGTATGCAGAGATAACCACCTGATCTTCACCATCGATTCCCTGTCTGGTGATCAGAGAGCTATAGATATCTCCTGTTCCCTGGTTGTCTACATACAGACCGTATTTTTCTGATCGTTCTGGCATAAGAAAAGTTTCGCCCTTTACTTCTGCCAATTTTTCCGCAAGAATATAGGCTCTGTTTTTCGTAATTTCTTCCAGAAATGAGTTCTGAAGCAACGGATACATACTGCCATTTTCCTCGCTGCTGCCAATGCTTAAGAATGTTGCTTCCTCTTTCATGGCAATCCAGTTTCTCTGGTCTGTGAGAACCTGCTCTTTTGTCTGTGGATCTGCCAATTTGCTGAACCGATTCCAGAGATCGTTCAGTTCTGTATCCCATATCACATAAAGCCATCTGGATGAAACATTCATCTCTCCCTGGGTTTGTGCTTTTTCCGCTAAGGGAGTATATTTTTGTGTGATCTTCTCAATATTTTCTAATTCTTCCTGCAAAGAATCCGAAACCGACACCATATAGTCAACATCTGTCTTGATATCTTCTGAATAATCATACGCAAAATCGATTTCTAAGGTATCATTCCATCTCTCATCAAGGTTTTGCTGCTCGGTTGTTCTTCACTTTGATCAGTTTCACTGTCTACACTTGTCACTATTTCCGCTCCTGAATCACTGTCTACTGCTTCATTTTTCCCACAACCGACGCACATTCCAATTACCAAAATCAACCATATCCTACAAATATTTTCCAGTATACGTCCTCTCTTCATTTTACTCTTCCTCCAGTACACACCCTTCCGGCGCATAATGCTCAAACAGCCAATCTTCCAGCGCATTTAGATTATCATCGGAATGTTCCACTTCCCTGGCATATCTCCAGGAAATCTCCTCCACATCCTGCATGGACAGCATTTTTCCATCTTCCAGCCACCGGACCATCAGAAATTCCTGAATCCAGCGGACGGAAAATAACGCCAGTTCCATCTTGGAGCAGACCATATCGTCGTAAACAGCGCCGCAAAAATAGGTATACACAAAAAACATCAGAAGCTGTTCACCCAGGTTCTCCCATTCTTCTTTGTGGCTGCTGAGGCTTCCGTACATTTTGTGAAATTCTTCACAAATATGCCGGTAATGTTCTTCTCCGCTCCCATAAAGCCATTTTTCCACTCCATCAAGCACCTGATCCCATTCCGGACGCAGGCGTTCCAGACCACGCAGAACCTGCAGTTCTTCTTTCTGTCGCTCCCACTGGTGAAAAGACGCTGCATCCACTCCTTTTGCAGAAAGGCTCTCTGATACAAATTCCTGCAGCGTCTGCTCCTTGTGATGGCGTTCACACTCCCGCAGAAGATCATCTATCTCATACTCCCGCTGCTCTTCCATACAGATCTGATATTGTTCTGCCAGTTGTTCGGTTGCCGCCATGCGCAGCACCAGAGGAAGGGACCGGTCCTGTAAAATAGAAAACAGGACATCCCTGGTATCTTCCAGCTGGGAAAACATCATAAAATCAAATTCTTCAAAATCATCTTCTTTCTCGTCCTCTTCCTCCACAAAATGAACGGGTTCCTGACAGGAAAGAATCATTTTTGCCGCTTCCGGACAGGACAGAGAAAGAGATAATTCTCTCAGTCCCTCATATTCTTCCGTATGTCTCGGATACATGCGGCAAGTGTCACAGAGTGCATCCGGACCAAGCGCTTTGTAAAGATCGCACAGATTTTTCTCATTTAAAAACGCGCAGCGGCGGTCATTCTGGTAAAAGCATTCCTCTTCCCAGTCAATGGAATTCCGTAGTCGTGTTCCAAACTCGCCCTTTTCCTTTCCATAGCGGTCTAGAGACTCTTCATCAATCATGATCTGCCATCCAGCGCAGCAGGTATCTGGACACGCTCCCGCTGTACAGACAAATTTATCGTAAAAATGTGGTTTTAAATATCGCATTTGTTTCCCTTTCTTTTTCTCTCCGTATCATTTGCCATAAATTTTTTTACCATACTCCCAGCATCTGTCCCTTTTAAAAATACTGCATTAAACTCATGAACCCCAGTCAGCGGTGGACAGATAAATTGTGCCAGATTTTCGTTATCTTTGATCACCGCCTGATACAGAAAACTGATCCCATAACCATCGCTGACCAGAGATTTGATGATTTCAAAAGAACTGATGCAGATCTGCTTCTGAAAAGCGTCTGTGGTAAAGCCGATATTTTCCAGTTCTCGTTCAAATATCTTTCTTGTACCAGATCCTTTTTCCCGCAAAATGATCCGTTCCGCCAATAATTCTTCCACGTTCACTTCCCGTCCTGCAAATGGATGATTTTTTGCGCATATACCGATATACGGCTCATTCCTGAACAAGATCCAATCGTAATGCTGCTTATGGAAAATTCCTTCCAGAACCACGAAATCCAGTTCACTATGATCCAGCCGCTCCAACAGACGCTCCGTATTATCTACCAAAAACTCAATCTCATGTTCCGGAAATGATAAAAACCGCTTGATGTTCGGCAGAAGCACGTATTCACCAATGGATTTTGTCGCACCGATACGGAGAAGTCTGGTGGACTGCTGGCAAAGCTTTTCCATCAGTTTTTCTTCATTGTACCGAAGCGTCTGCACATACTGCTGCAGGACCTCGCCTTCCCTGGTTTTCTGCAAACGCCGGTTGGCATAGGTAAATAAAGAAACTCCATATTGATTCTCCAGGGACTGGATATGCTTACTGACCGCAGGCTGGGATAAATGTAACTTTTCTGCAGCCCGGCCATAATGCATGGTATCACAGAGTGTCAGAAAAGATTCCAGGCGCTGTTCCATATTGTTCCTCCATTGATAACAAATCAGAATTGATTCATTACTTATTATGCATTTATCTTATCATGAATCTGATTTAAAATAAAGCGAAATGTAAAATGAAAGGAACTCAAGACAAATGATAAAAAAAATACCTGCTTTACTCCCAGGAGTTGTGCTGGCACTGGGAATCGCTGTTATCGCAAAATTAGCAGAAATCTTAGAAACCAATGCCGGACTTCACCTGATCGGCGCGTCTGTCATCGCCCTTTTCATTGGCATGGCAGTCAATGCATATTGGAAACCAACTCCGACTACTGCTCCTGGAATTAAATTTACTTCCAAAAAAATCCTGAAATTCGCCATCATTCTTCTTGGCGCCAGTTTAAACATCCGTACTGTCCTGACCGTCGGAAGATTTTCCCTGACGGTCATGGTCTTCACCCTGGCAACCTGCTTTGGACTTGGTGCGCTGATTGGAAAAGCCTTGGGACTCAACTGGAAAACCAGCAGCCTGATCAACGCCGGAACCGGCATCTGCGGTGGATCTGCCATCGCTGCTATCGCACCGGTGATCGAGGCTGACGATATGGATATCGCCTATGGAATGTCTGCTACTTTTCTTTTTGATACCATCATGATCGTGGTGTTCCCATTGCTCGGCCGGTGGCTGGGACTTTCTGACGCTGCATTCGGTCTGTGGGCGGGAACTGCCGTCAATGATACCTCAAGCGTTGTGGCAACCGGATATGCCTTCAGCGAAGCTGCCGGTGATTTCGCAACCATGGTCAAACTGACCAGAACCCTGGCCATTATTCCTGCTGTATTATCATTTGCAGCCATCAACCTGCACCTGAAAAAGAAACAGAAGTCCCAGGCTGACGGTGTTAAAGTCCGCATCTGTTCTATTTTCCCATGGTTCATCCTCGGATTTCTCGCCATGTCCATGCTGACAAGCCTGGGACTTTTACCAGCCGAACTGGTTTCTGGTCTTAAAAGTATCAGTAAATTTCTGATGATTGCGGCTCTGGCAGCGATTGGTTTAAATACCAACTTCAAATCCTTATGCCGCTCCGGTGCGAAACCGATGCTTCATGGATTTATTATTTCTGCACTGGTAGTGCTGGTGGCTATTGGGGTGGAATATGTGATTGGGATTGCGCCTTATGGGACGCTATAAATTCCAGATCTTAATACGCGCAAAAAGGACAACTGGATTTTCTCTCGTTGTCCTTTTGTCTATTTATCACGGAATTGCTTTTCATCATCTTAATTACTTTCACCCGGAAGTACCTGCAATGCATTCTGTACGGTAGTAAACATCCTCCCATCCATCACTCCACCCTGTTTTCTGCTCTGGGCCGCAGACAGAACTGGATATTGCACAAGGGTATTCTGATGAGTATAGTTTAACCAGGAATCAATCCACCAGTCAGGTTCATTATTTCCCATATTATAAGCCACATATCCGCGGCAATTTTCCCCATGACGCGGCATGGAAAACTCTGCGAAAATGCTGCTATGCTCCATCATATCATAAAATGGGAAGCCATCTCTGGTATTGTAGTTTTCATTTTGTAAGACTGCGTAATCTGCGGTGTACGAGGTTCCATTTTTCTCGTAGAGAACCTGTCCGGTAAGTCCCCCATTTACAGTCCAGCCGCTCTTCTGCCCACTGTATACCGGGTAAATCTGTAAGCTCTCGGTGCCCCGGAATCCTGGATCTTCATTCCACCGGAAATGATGGATCACCTTCCACTGGCCTTTTTGCTCCAGTTCTATCGCTGCTCCGCTCAGTTTCAGTTCTTTCTGAGGATATTCTGTTGAATACTGAGTGTAGCCTCCTGTTCCACTGACAACTTTTACTCCATCGTTCATCGGATAATCATCCCGTTCCACGAAAACCTGTCTGGCATTTTTACACTCCAGCAGATCTTCTTCTGTCAGATCATTCAGGATATCTTCCGGAAGTCCCAGAGACAGTAGGTGATCTTTGATTTCTTCACTGACCGGATCCTGTGATTCTTTTACCATCGTCCATTCCATATGGTAAGAATCCAAGAAGAGATACGCACTAAAAAGCCCTGCAACCGTAAGAACCACTGCACATCCCACACATTTTCCATTAGAGATCCTCACCGTTTGTTCCTCCAGAATATATCCGGCTTCTTCCAGTTTCTCCGCGATGTGCTTTAATTCCACCAGAATTCCAATATAAGCAGCAAGGATGATCAAAGCCAGTATCAGTCCCTGATAATTCCATGCAGCAAGCGCCACCACGACCACATACCAGATCAAAATATGAAGTAAAACCTCATGATTGATGTTCACATTTTGCTTTTTCAATTCCGCCCGCATTCCAAAATAGAAACAACCCATAAGAACGATCGGCAAAATTCCGCCACAGAATGCGATTACTTTCCAGACATAAGAGGCATAGATTTCTTCATGTCCCAACACTGCCCCAAGTACGATAGAGACGATCGTGATCACGACCTTTAGCCCCGCACCGGCATAACCAATCTGAAACCACTGATTTTCTCGCCTCAACTTCCGAAACCCGGTAAATACCAAAAGGATTCCAATGAATGGAAGAAGTTGATTTAAAAATAGAAAGTTCAGCGTGAAAGCCCATTCCGATCAGGATATTCTCATATGTCTGTTTCCAGAGACTCTCTTTCATGCGATTTTTCCCCCCGTTCATATGTTTTCCTTCCCAGCTACATGGTTTCCGATTGTTAATAAATTAACTACAAAGTGAGAAATATAGATTTATACAAACCATAATTATTGCAATTCCGATAAACACAGAATAAACAATCCTGCTCCCTTTTGATTCTTCCTGCTTTCTTATTTTTTGCATACCATGCCTCCTAAACTTACTCATTGAATGTTTTCTTTTCCAAAATCGTGCCGTTTTTCAACCATTTTATCTATTATTATTATAGATAAGAGTATTACTGTCTGACAAGAACGATGGACTTACTATTTTCTTACAGATTTATCAGATCTCATTCCTTTCTTCTCTCTTCTGATAAAGAGGAAAACACACAAACCAGCAAAAATAACTGTCGCAGCAATCAGCACCGGCCATACCGGAATTGCAAAGACGCTTACGCTTATCATTTTCAGTCCCTGATAAAGTGTATATACACCGAAGATTGAAAAGATGACAAACGCAAGTGTATTCAATAATCCATCCGGTGTCTTACTCTTTAAGAAATACCCCACTAACATTCCAAGAATATCCGCTGCAAAAAGTCCCAAAGAACATCCGATCCAAACAACCAATGCGGCTCCCATACCTTCATTGGCACCAAATGTGATGGCTGTAAGCTGTGTCTTATCTCCAAGCTCCGCTACAAAAAAGGTACAGAACACTGCCAATGGAGCAAACTGGATTTTTGTTTTACTGCCCTCTTCTTCATCCTCGTCATCATCACCAGTGATCGTTGCTGCGGCAAAATAAAGAAATGCCAGCGCTGCAACGGTCTTGATGAGCCATTCAGGAATAAATTCACTGACAAGTCCACCTGCTAAAACCGCCAGTCCATTCAGTACAAGAATTGCTGCGGCAGTTCCTAATATAATGTCCCGTAATTTGTATTTCGACGTAAGGGCGATTAACATAAGCTGGGTCTTATCTCCCATCTCTGCAATAAATTCCGTAAAAAAGACCTTTAAAAATAGTAACATTTCCACATTTCCTTCCTCTCCGTATCCGTATCGTCAGCCCGGTCATCGGTTATCATAGGTAATTTCAGCAAAATTTCCTGATAAACAACAAAGACCCATGTATATCAACTGCCAGCAATGCGTCCACGCATTAACTGTCCATCGATATACATGAGTCTCATTATTTAAGATTTGCCAGATTATATACTTTCCTATAATCAGAATGTTGACAAACCACACGTTCGTGCTAACTACTCCCCCATGGGATATTGAATTTACCTGATAAATATTATCAAATGCATTCTGAATTGTCAACCAGATTTGATCATTTTTTATCTGCAAACACGGATAGCTTGATTTCCGACTCATCCTTCGTATAGGCGATACCACTGATATACCTGCCATCATCTGTTACTCCGCCAGGAATCGTGTCATAGCAGGTCTCACCCCGATACTGATACTGTTTGACTAGCTGGATACGCTTCACATCTTTCGTCTGCAGTTTTTCTACCGGGAAATACACATATACCTTTCGTGCGTTCGTCTCAACTGTATATGCATCAGCCACCTGTTCTGCGTCAAGAAATCCATTTCCATTCCAGTTTTCCTGTGGATCCAGAATCGTTTTCTCAAGCTTCACCTGCTCCTCTGGCTTTTCTGTGATCAAAATGATATCATCCTGGATCTTCTTCTCACAGTTCATAGAATAATCTTCGCCTGCACTTACCACACGATATCCATTTATCTGATAGAGCTGATCTTCGATACCATTTTCTATCGGCCACCCAGTCAGATTATAATATGGTTGTGAAACCGCCTGATAAGCCTCCTGGCTTTCATAGTCTGCAAACAAGATCGTTTGAACCCCGGTCATCCTGCTTATTTCTGATACCGGAATTTGTTCCACTGGCTGATTGATATAAGATGCAACGGCTCTCGCAGATCCACCCTGCAAAATTTCCGTCAGATTCCCACCGTTATAAAAATCATGGATCATCCCGTTCTTTTCAGCGTTTACCGTTTGAAACTCGCCATAGCAGATAAATACACTTTTTGCTGAAAGTCCTGTAATTTTCTCCAGTTCCCGTGTAAATGTCCCCACAATCTCCTGGTATTGATAGTTGTCGATTCCGTCTGCATTCCTGCTTTCTCCTGAAATGAAAACAGAGAAGTCTTCTCCCTGAGCGCTCATCCTCACAAACACATTTCCAGTGGGAGAAGGGGAAAAGTCTGGCACCGGACCAGAATTATATTTCTCGCAAGTCACTTCCCTGATTTTCACATCCACTCCATACTTTTCTTTGATATAATCTTTCGCATTTTCACGACCCTGGGCTTCATAACGCTTCATATCCGCCTTCTCTTCTTTCGTATAGCCGCAGCCCGCCAGGGTAATCACAAGAAAAGCAAGGGATATATAACCAATGGTTTTCCTTTTCTTCATATGTTTTTCTCCCGATCTCTGATATCATTGTTTCCAATGCAACTGATTATACCAGTATTATACCACACAAAACTCCGGGATCCTATGGAAGAATTATTTACATCAAACCTGTTTTTCAAAAACACCCCGCCCGATTTTGCTCATTGTCAATCAGATTCTGTTTCCATTTCGGTCAAATGTCTTCTTTAATGCATGTTCTGTTGGAATAATAGATGCAATTAGGACAATACACTGAACGATCACCAAAATCATGGCAACGGTCCCGATCTGATCTTCCGTACTATGGTAAAACGGAATATGAATCAAAACCGATGGAACAAACATCCATAATCCCAGCTTCCACCAAAGGCGTCCGCAGTAATCATGGGCAAATTTCCATGTGTCCATATTTTTCATGGAACGACGCGTCCGGTATCCGAACAAACCATTGATCGAATTGGGACAATGTTTCCACATCGCTCTTCCACCAATCAGCATTGTGACCGGGATTAATAAATCACAGAAAAGCATCACCCACCAAAACCACATAACACGCACCTCCATAATTTACCAGATTTCACATTCCTCAATCATGCATTCGTGAACCTTTGTCTTTTTATCATAATTTACGCCGACCAATAACACATTTCCCCGGTATTCTTCCAGACTTCTGCAATATTCCTTGTTCTTGATCTGCGCAATCGCTCCACTCACATCTTTATCCCACGTGAACCTCACATAGCAAAAGCCACGTGCTTCTCAGCCGTTTTAAACGGCAAGACTAAATATCGGCGG
>OGOD01001931.1_pt1 | contig 11497 bp, 7 predicted proteins | sample 1573631 | NCBI WGS metagenome assembly OGOD01 (sample SAMEA2581895, study PRJEB24529) | metagenome | biome: Human gut stool | place: China | collected 2011
CCTCATCCCTTAACCAGCCTGTCTTAGCATAACCCGTTTCATCAAAGGCCCACCAATTTCCATTGATCTGCTCCCAGCTATGCGAAATATCACCGGAATCACGTACAATGCCCTTCGGATAGGTATTATCTGCAAAGCGTAACCACCAGCCATGCTCATCCATCATCCAATGGCTCTTTCCGTCATTGACAAAGCTGTTTGTTTCTCCTGTGATAATTCCTGCCGCACTGTCGATCGTTCCTTTGACCGAATCATGGCTGACTGCACCGCTGCCGGAGGTTTTATCCTTACCGGAGGACGGGTTGTTGCGACTTGGGATTTCCGGCTCATCCGAAGCATCTGAATCATCCGTTCTGTTCGATTCGTTCGGTTTGCCTGATCCTCCCGGCTTTTCCGTTTCGCCCGGTTTGCCTGTTTCGTCCGGCTTTTCTTCCGTTGCTGTCACTTCTGCCGTACCGGTCATCGCTGCGATCTCATAACGAGCGGATGCCCATTCATTCGGTGTAAATACCACCTCGTAGCTATGGGTGCCCGCCTGTGCCGTCTGGGCCGGATTCCTCCAGGCAAAGCTTCCGTATTCGGTGCTTCCTCCTGATAAGGCAGAGTCACTCAGAGGACTTCCCGCCTTCACCGACGCTGCCGTCGGCCAGGTGATCTGCGGTGCAGCCACCTTTCCGATCGTAAATGTAAATGCAGCCGGAGCAGGCGTGTTGTATTTGGCCGCCCACTCCTGATGAGTGTCAAAATCAAACTCGGCTGTCATCCGGTGCGTTCCTACGGATGCGACTCCAGGCTTTGTCAGGTTGAAAACCGCAGTTCCAGTTTCCCCCACAGGGATCGTATCCGGAACCTGAATTCCATTATCATAGAAGCGGATCATACCCTGCGGCTTGTCACCATACGCTCCCTGAATACCTGCAATGATATCAAAATCATCCTCGTAGGTTCCGAGAATCCCTTCCGGCTGCTGCACTCCGGTACTCCGGTTCACAGCCGTTAAGGTAAGGGTGAGTGTTCCTTTTTCAATGGTGATCCTTTCCTTTGCCGGTGTGCTTGTGCCAAGGTAATTCGTTCCCTCTGCCATGGTGATGCTTACCTTTGCAGAACCGGTTCCTTTGATGGTCACCTGTCCCTGTGCGTCCACGGTGAGAACCTTTTCATCGGAGCTTTCATACTTCAGAGCTCCATCTCCCACTTTCTTCACACCCGTCAAGGAAAAGCTGTCATCTCCATAGGTTTTTTCTCCGGTCCATGCTTCCGGATCGATTAAAACCGAACCCTGTATCGGACGGATCGTTCCGGTCGTCTGAGCCGGATATACCACACGGTAATTCTGCAGATTCACTGCACTGCCCTCGGTCTCAATGACTGCCTCTGAAGGATCAATGGTTACCGTCTTACCGGTTCCGGCATTGGCATCTTCAAAGCTTCCTTTCAGACCACTGATGGTATACATCTGACCCGGAGTTCCTATCTCTACCGTCGCCTCTAACGCGATATCGGTACTTCCGTCATAGTCTTTTTCAATAGGTGTCGTAAGAACTGCATGCAACTCTTTCGGAGATATCTCCGGAACCACATCTCTTTCCAAACTATTTCCATACTGCCCTTCTGACGCTCCATCCGGGATAAATTCTACCTGATATGCAGTTGTTCCCTTTACCTCCGGATAAATGGATGAAGCGAGCGTTCCTTTCTGATCCTTACTGAAGCTCCATGTTCCAGAAACCGGTGATCTACTATAATTAACAACCTGAAATCCTTCTGCCAGTTGTACCGAAATCTGATCAAGTGTCTGTCCATAGGTTCCCGTCGTTTCAAAGGATACTTTACCGGCGGGACCGTCGATCAGTAATGCATCCGGTGTTGTCACCGGCAAGCGTTCAGCCGGCTTCGATGCAAAGCTACTGTCTGTTGCTTTCACACGAAGGGTTATATAATAGGTGTGAGCCGGCTTCCGATTCTTAAACCAAGTCCCTGACTGCCACTGAAGCTCGCCATCCACGGATTCTGAAATTCCGTACTCACAACCGGAAACGGGCTGTCCCTTTACCCTGATAGAGTAGCTGTCTTTCGTTACATCTGTTCCCTGTATCGGATCCGGTTTTTTCGGTCTTACCGGAATCTTTATCCCGGCTGCTTCGCCTGCTGCTGCGGAACCTGCGGCCTCTTTTCGCACATACAAAGTAATCTCGGTCACACTCTCCGGCTGTTTATCCAGAATTTCTGTCAGAGGAACCTCGCCGCCTGCCCGGATCTTTGTCCAATCTATAACCTTCATGGATCTCGCATATTCGAGATCATACAGAGCCATATTTTTCAGGACTTCCCTTTGATAATCAATATAGGTCTCTTTACGCTCCAATACATTCTCATCCTTACCTGCCTCAACCTTTCCGGTAAATTCCACACCGCCAAAGGAGGCTTTCACTGCCTCCGAAGCCGGAAGATACATATAGATCTTTCCGTTGGAATCTGTCCGGACATCCTTAAAGCCGTAGGAGCTTCCTTCAATACCTGCTTTTTCAACCAGTGTATTATTCTCATAGATACCGGTCAGATCCGCTGTGGTGTAATAAACCGGGTTACCGTTCGCATCTTTTGGCTTATTCTGTTGCCCCTTTCCATCTACCTGTTCCCAACCATAAATGATCGGTCGCGGTATATATCCATTCGCCCCTATCAAACAGATCGTTCCGCCCGTAATCGTCACATCAGTTTGTGGCAGTGTAGAATTGTCATCCCCCTTTCCAATATGAGCAACTTTCCTATAGTCTGGGTCTTTATTATCTAAGCATATTGTGCCGCCGTCAATCAGCACCTTCGATGAACTGTATTTACCACTTCCGATGCAGGCTCCCCATTTAGAATAGGCTGTAATCATTCCACCATGAATCTCAATCTTTGCAATTATCGCTGAACTTCCAGGGGCATATCCATAACCGCTTCCAATTCCGGCACCACTCCACGAGCTTGCATTCACCGTTCCGCCTTCAATCACGATTTTACCGGTTCTTTCCTCCTTCCTAAAAGCACCTCCTGTTCCGATTCCGGCACCATCACTACTTTTTGCAGTTACATTTCCTCCGCTAATCCGTATTTCTTCTACACTTTTTCCTACCGAAGCACCGATAGCCGCTCCTTTAGAAGCGGAAGTTGCACTTACAGTTCCCCCCTTGATGTGAATGATTCCTGCATCCTGCTCTCCATTTCCTCCAATTGCTGCACCACTCCTGTCTGCATATGTATTATTGAGCACTTCTATGGATCCCTGCTGTCCCGGTTCATTGTCAATCGTAAGCTTTGCACCTTTCGCCACACTGATGCCGGCAGGTGAAACAGTTAACCTTGATGAAGATTTCTCTGATTTATTAATCGAAATCTTGTTTTCCCCTTCCAGATAGGTGGTCACCTGGGACGCTCCGTTTATCTGAATCGGTGCGATAGCCTCTGCCGGTGTAATCGTAAGGTTCTTTAATACGAGCTTTAGTTCCTTGGAAGCTGGGATATCCACGGAGAGATGATACTTCTCTACATTATTCCCAGATGAAGTGATCCGATAGCATTTATCATAGGACTGGTCTATTAACCTTGCTGTAACCACCTGGCCGGAACCATCTGTTTTAGAATATAATATTGTCAGCTTACCATCTTCCTCGGAAAAAGATATATTTCCAAGGGAAAGATCCAGCTCTCCCTCCAGTGCCTCTGCCGCATTTAATACGATGATATCCGTTCCGGCAGCCTCTGCCTTTACCGTTTCGTTGTCCAGAGTAAAGCTTCCATCGGAGCTGCCTAATTCTGTGATGCCTGTATTTATCACAAACCGGTAATTTCCGGCCGGAAGATATGCCAGAGCATATGCATGATTGCCTGCTTCTGCATCGATTGTCAGCTTCCCGTCAAAGGCAAACTGGCCTTTGTCCTGCTTTAATTCCACCGGAGCTTCTAAGGCTCCAGCCAGCCGTCCGGCTGTCAGGGATACATTCTCTGCCGCCTGCACCTTGGATGAGTAGAAGTGGAACCGGACAGGATACAAGGGTTCTCCGATGGTAAGGGAAAGATTCTTTTCCTCCTTTGACTCCATCGAGAGGGATCCTGTTACTGTAAAGCTATTCGTATTTTCTCCTTCCCCTCCTTCTTCCTTTACCTGAACCGATACCGGAACCACTCCGGACAGAGGCGTATACCAGCTGACTTTATCGGTCTTTATCTGATAACCGGAAGCTTTTTTAGATGAATAGGTTACTACATCCGGTGCAGTGCCGCCTTCGCTTGCTTCTTCCCCCAGTCGAACCGTCAGTGTATAATTCTTATCATTCTTCAAACGGCCATCATGGATGGTCAGATCCATTGTCTTCTGGTAAGCGGCTTTTCCCAGCGTGACGGAGATGGCTTCATCCTTTCCTTTGTTTAGAACAACCCTTCCATCCATCGTCTTACCTTCCCCGCCACCGGAAGGCTTCAGCTCTACAACCATCTGCATATTTCCAGAATGGCCTATCCACTGGGTTATATCCGGTATCGTTCCCCTGAATCCGGAGACGGTCATTTCTGCCTTTGTCTGATAAACCGGAGAGTCTTTTCCTGTATCATTTTCCCGATACAGGGATATGTCAGCCTGATAGGTTCCATCTGGTAGCTGGTTATCATATGCGGTGATCCGGAATGTTTTCTTTCCGTAGGTACAGTCTCCCCGGGGCTCAATTTTGCTTTCAAGCGGCAGCTCTAACTGCACCTCCTCGGAAATAGTGACACTGCCGCCTTTCATGCTATTTCCAGGCAAAGGCTTTAACACTCCATAACCAATATTTCCGCCCGTTACCTCCACAGATCCACTTAATATCCGGATATCGCCACAGGATAATTGTAAACCATCCACTCCATTCCATCCGGTGCCGATGGCAGCTCCCGGATATCCTAATTCGCCATTATTATAAGAAGATACGGCTATATTGGGAGCTTCGCCTTCCGTCCCGCCGATCACGATGGTGTCTACACCTCCACCAGCTCCGCCTCCGATTCCGGCTCCTGTCTCCCTTCCTCCTGCTGCGGTTATCCTTCCGCCCAGTATTTCAATGGTTCCGCCGATTCCATACAGACCGGTTCCGATTCCGGCTCCTCCATGATAACGCATCGATTGGGAAACCTGATAAGCTCCACCTTCAGCTACAATGCTTCCACCCTTGATTATAATCGTTCCTGTCCCATAGTTCTTATCTGCACCTTCGTAACCTGTTGTTCCGGGTTTTCCTCCGATACCGGCGGCCCCATAGGCGCCTCCCACTGCCTTCAGACTTCCGGTACTCTGCTCCGTAATAACCAGCGTTGCATCTTTTCCCACCTCAATTCCGGCTCCATCATCCAGTCCCACAAGTGTATTGGTTCCTTCTAAGGTCAAATTCAGCCGGGCATTGCCTTTCAGGTAAATACCGGCCAGATTCCATCCTCTGGCCCCATCAGATTTGATCGTTACATTTTTAATCGTCAGATCGACCGTAACATTATCAATTATGATACCGCCCTTGATGTCTGTATAAGTCGACTCCGGCCGGGTGCTCGGGCAATAGGAGCCGGTAATGGTTTTTCCATTAAACTGATCTTTGTTAGTGCTATTAATGAGCAGCGGCTGATTATTCAGGTTATGCTCCTCGCCTGCCAGAGTCATCAGCTGCATCTCTCCTACGAGAACGCAGATTTCCGGAAGCTCTGCCTCCTCTCCCAGTGAATATTCCTCCGGCAGAACCGGTGTGTAGACATAGGCACTGCCGTTGTAGTCCTGGTTTGCCTCATGATAGCCTGCCCAGGTCTTATAGGAGGTTTCAATGGGTTCTCCATCCTCGTCAAATTCTTCAAAATAGTCCTGTGGGGAGATCCCGCCGTGAAATTCCGGATAGTCGCTCTCATTGATATCCAGCTTCCAGGTCACGCCAGAGATCCTGCTGATATTCTCATCTGCTTCCGTTTCTGAACGTTCTTTTTCATCATCAGCTTCCGCATCTATCTGCAGTTCCCCTTCTGCTTTTGGAGTATCCTCTGAGGTTTCCTGCTTCATCCGAACCTCCAGAGTATCCGGAAGGATGATATCGCTTTCTTTGGCACCCAGAGAGAGCTTCTGCACCGCAATAGCCTCATCCAGCCCCAGAAACGCTTCTATCTTTGCTCCTGTTGCTGTTCCGTTTGGTGCTCCGTTTATTCCGGCCTCGGTTCCTGTTATTGCTCCGTTTGCCCCTGCCTCTGCACCTGTCTCATCTTCATTTGCTTCCGGCGGCATCGTTGTCCCACTGCCGGGTAAAACGCCAGTATCAGACTCGTCGCTGTCCTTTTTTACTTCTGCATTCGATGGAGAAGCATTCGACGGAGAAGCTTTTAATACAGATTCTTTTAATAACGTTTCTTTTGATGAAGTTTCTTTTTCTGCTGTTTCCGCAGTGTCATCTGCTCCCGTTTCGTCCTCGATCTGATGCAGCAAACCGGCCGCCAATGCCTGTGGCTGCCATTCGCATGCATTCCATATTAATATAGTTGCCAATGCGGCTGCTAAAATTTTTTTCGATTTCTTTCTCATACTTTTCTTCTCCCACTTTTACCCGGATTTAGGTTGCTGTTCACGCGTTGTGCAAACAGCAACAGATTCAGTACAAACATCATGTTTCCTCAATATTTACATTTTTCGCATAATATTCTATACTAATATCATATCAATTACGTGTTTTTCTGAAAACCACCTCGACGCAAATGGTCAAACCTCGACCTAATTGGTTCAGAAGCATCGTGGTGAAGGGAGTGTTGCTGTTATGATGCATCTTGCTATTGTGGAAGATTGCACTTTCGATCAGAAACATCTGATCACTTTAATACAAAAAAATTTCGAGAACCATGGGGAGATAGCCGATTTTACCTGCTATGAAAGCGGTGAAGCATTCTTAGAGGCTTTCCATCCTGGTCTTTTCAACGCTGTATTCATGGATATTATGCTTGCAAAAAACGGTCTGAACGGGATTGAAACAGCCGAAAAACTTCGATCTGTTGCCGCACGGATTCCTCTTATCTTTGTAAGCAATGAGCGGGATTATTCCCTTGAAGGATACCGGGTACATCCGCTCGACTACCTTTTAAAGCCGGTGGAGGAGGATACACTGGCCTGGTGCCTCAATGAGATCCGCACCTTCCTGGCCGAACCGGCTTATATTGAGATTCCGGCCATCCTTGGTCAGGGACAGTCATCCTGCCAGAGGATTCTTCTGGATGATTTTTTATATGCGGAAACACAGAATCATCGCCTGATCATCCACTCTTTAAAAGAGGATGTTGCCACACGCCTCTCCTTTTCGGATTTAATGGCGCTGCTGCCAAAAGGCGGACGTTTTTATATGAGCGGTCGCAGTCTCCTCCTCAATTTTTCACAGGTAGTTTCTGTAAATGAGGATGGTTCTGTCCATCTGAAAAATGGTTCCTGCTTCTTCTGCAGCCGTCGAAAGAAAAAAGAGACAAGAGAGGCATTTATGTCATACCTGTTTACCTGTATGCGGAAGGGAATGATTCTAAAAGATAAGGGCGTGTGAAAAAATGAGAAATCATTTTTCACACGCCCTTATTCAATCACTTATAATGATTCTGACTTTCCCCGTTACGAACAGTCAAAATTATGAAGGCTGTTTTCCGATGTAAGCCTGGATACCACCATCAACATACAGAATCTGTCCATTTACGAAATCAGAAGCGTCAGAAGCTAAGAATACTGCAGGACCACCAAGATCGGAAGCCTCGCCCCAACGACCTGCTGGTGTCTTGGAAACGATGAACTGATCAAATGGATGTCTGGAACCATCTGGCTGTTTCTCACGCAGAGGAGCAGTCTGAGGAGTTGCAATGTAACCAGGTCCAATACCGTTACACTGAATGTTGTACTCACCGTACTCAGATGCAATATTTCTGGTCAGCATCTTTAAACCGCCCTTTGCAGCTGCATATGCAGATACAGTCTCACGGCCAAACTCGGACATCATGGAACAGATGTTGATAATCTTGCCATGACCCTTCTTGATCATGCCTGGAATCACTGCCTTGGATACGATAAATGGAGCGTTTAAGTCAACATCAATAACCTGTCTGAAGTCTTTTGCTGCCATCTCGATCATCGGGATTCTCTTGATGATACCAGCATTGTTTACTAAGACATCGATCACGCCAACTTCTTCTTCTACTTTCTTAACAAATGCGTTTACTGCATCCTCATCTGTTACATCGCAGACATAACCATGAGCAGTAATGCCCTCTTCTTTATATGCAGCAAGACCTTTGTCTACCAGCTCCTGCTTGATATCGTTGAATACGATAGTTGCGCCTGCACCAGCCATAGCCTTTGCGATTGCAAATCCGATACCATAGGAAGCACCTGTAACCAGAGCTACTTTACCTTCCAGGGAAAAATTTGTCTTGTTTTCCATGATACATTCTCCTTTTCTGACTTTTTCGTTTGTATACAACTTTTAAAATTTGTATACAAATCTTTGTATCTATACCTTAACACGTTCTCCCTGAATTTGCAATAGGCATTCTTCCTAAATTCTTCCAGATTTTTTGGTTAAGTCTACAGTCCAGAAATGTCTTCCCGCGTACAGCAACTGGTTAACTCTACGATTTGCAGCAGTTTGCTTTCGCCGGGTTATCAAAGGCTGGGTTCAGCGCATAGAAATTGCGACTGCTTAAGTGATCCTGTACATTACGCAGGGCTTCACCGAAACGCTGGAAATGAACCACTTCCCGTTCTCTGAGGAAGCGGATCGGATCGCAGACTTCCGGGTCTTTGACGACGCGGAGGATGTTATCGTAGGTGCTCCTGGCTTTCTGTTCTGCTGCCAGATCCTCACACAGATCCGTAATTGGATCGCCCTTGGATTGGAACTCACAGGCATTAAACGGCACCCCACCTGCCGCCTGAGGCCAGATTCCGGCGGTATGATCAATATAGTAAGGACCAAAGCCAGAGCTTTCGACTTCTTCCATCGTGAGGTTTCTGGTCAGCTGATGAACGATTGCAGCTACAATCTCCAGATGAGCCAGTTCCTCAGTACCGATATCAGTGAGGACTGCTTTACCCACATCATAAGGCATGGCGTAGCGCTGAGAAAGGTAACGCATAGAAGCGCCCATTTCTCCATCCGGACCACCAGAGTGCAGAAACCTATGGGAGATTTTATGACTCAGTCAGGCTACCAGAGTGTATTTCGATATAGGAAGTTTTTCCTCTATTTTATGTGCCAAATCTCCAGAGATCCTTTCTCGGTTCCATGCCAGCAGGCTCCCTCTAAATCTCCGGTTTCCTGGAGATAATACCAATCACCGGAACCATCATCCGGATCTACCTGTTTTGTGTCCGGATTCCAACGGTGCCAGCCTTTTCTGATATATCCGTTTGCGCCAAAGAGATACCAGTGGTGGTTGATCAGCCGCCACTCACTCTTTGCCCAGGTGCCATCAGCATTCTGGTACCACCAGCTGTTGGTATCCTTCTGCCAGCCCTCAACGATCTTCTCCGCTTCTTTCCAGGTTTTCATAAATTCTTCTGGCGTCTTAAATTCTTTCTTGATCCCGCTGGTGCTGCTTCCCCAATCCGGAAGCTGGAAATGAGGCTTATCCACGATGGATTTCCAGTTTCCGCCCCATTCTAATCCAATGGATACGCCAATCGCTCCCACCCTGGTGAAAAAACCATCTTTATCATAATAAGCCCCACGGCCATCAGCGCGGTAGATGTCAAAGGCTGTGCCCCACTGGTGATAGCTGCTGTAGCTGCTGCCTGGTGCATTGGTCACAATGTTTCCTGGTGTCGTGCGCCCCTGGGCATATAGGGTATCCTGTTCCGATCTGGTACGGAGAGTTTCACCAATCTTAATCTGAAGGCCCTGGGCAGAACATTTCTGGATCAGCTCTGTGGCTAGTTTCTGGAGGCGCGGATGGCATAGTGTAATATCTCTCATAAGTTTGTCCTCTTTTCTTTTATGATATGAAAAATATGAAATTTTGTTTTATTGGGTATCTTGCAAAGAATTGTTGCATATGCTATAATGCCGATAGGCTAAGAGAAATGATTGCATCCAAGTTATGCAAACGAAAACCCCAGGGAGTCGCGATCCCTGGGGTTTTCTATTCCGTTTTGATATGGTGGCTTATTCCATAGGCTGATTACCGACTACTTATTTCTATCCAACCATTTGCAAATGAGATGGCTAATCACACCTGCCGCGATAGAAACAATAAGAGAAATAACTGCATCTTCCAAGTCATGCACCTCCCTCCCGTACCTGGTATAGGAGGCGGTAACATTGGCATTATAACACAGAAATCTGTTTCGTTCTACTTCTTTTATTTTTGTTGTGATATTGCAACTATCTGGTGACCGTTACCCAGATCACCGTGGGAGATATCCGGATCACCTCCTTCTATTCGTCTTTTCCAGTCTGTTTTACGATCTGATTTACATAAGTAGATAATCCTGCCACAAGAATTCCCTGTGTGATCGCGGTAAACACGGCCAGGGCAATATCCTGGCTGCCAGTGCATACACAGGTGGCAAATACATAGATGGCGCAGATCACGATGCCAACGGCGCCATTGATCAATGGAATATATTTGTCCTTCACCGTCTCACTCTGTTTCAGCCATGCGCCAATAAAATACAGTACCACTGCTACTACCAGTAATTCCGGTTTTACATAATCTTTCACCTGCATACCAGATCCTCCTTCTGATTTTCCAGATCCGCAATCCGATGGTTTGCCACCTTGATCTGTTCTTCCATCACCGCCTGCGTCTCCTCTAGTTTATATGTACGTTCAATCACGGTATTATGTTTATCCACTTTTTTCTCCAGCTGCTCTATCCGGTAGGCGGTCAGCTTGGCTGATGCCACCACACCAGCCAAGCTGCCTATCGCACTGCCGCACAGACCGCCCAGGATAAACATGGTCCAATGACTGTGCCCGCGCCAGATTAGTTCAATTAACACATAGAGCAGGTCACCCACATCAAATAAATACTTATTAAGTAGTTTGTGCATCCACATCATCTTCCGCCATAGCCGCTATCTGTAAAAGATATGCTTTGAGTACCTCACTCTGGTACTGCTCCGGCACATCAGCGCCATAAAAGATCTGCTGCATGTCCGCGGCACTGTAGTACTTGCATGGCTGGCCATCTGACCGATATACGGTGGTTCAGCCTGTTAAAGTCGTTGCCAAAATACCGCCAGCGGTATAAAGCTGGATCTCTCCCCAGTCTTCCGGAACGGCATCCTTAAATGCAATCTGTAAGATGTGTTCCATTTAATATCCTCCTTTTTAACGAAAAAGAACCCCGAAAACCGTCGCAAAGTCTTATTTTACAACGATTTCCGGGGTTCTTCCCTGGAAACTTAAAAGCTCCCGGCCGGATTCGAACCGGCGACCTACGCATTACGAATGCGTTGCTCTACCAGCTGAGCCACGGAAGCATA
>OGOD01001932.1_pt1 | contig 11497 bp, 7 predicted proteins | sample 1573631 | NCBI WGS metagenome assembly OGOD01 (sample SAMEA2581895, study PRJEB24529) | metagenome | biome: Human gut stool | place: China | collected 2011
ATAATCCGCAATGTAAATTATTTTCTCTAATGTCGTCATCTGCGACTTGCCGGTTGTATGACAGGCAATGGCAGAACAAATTTCATCATCCTCTATACCATATCGAAGCACCGCTAATTTAGCACCTAATTTCCCATGAATTACAGCAGGGGTACTTTTTTCGGACTCAGACAATGGAATTTCCAGTCTCTCACATAAGACAAACATCTCTTCATTCGTCAGATATTTCGCACAGTCATGCAAAAGACCGGCTAATTTTGCTCTTTGCAGTGAAACATCATCATGCATCATGGCAAGATTTGCCGCCATATTGGCAACTCCTAACGTATGAACAAATCGTTTCGGCCGAAGCGATGCCGCTAAGCAGTCCATCTGTTCTTTTTCGTTTTTAGGTATTTCAAAACTAGAGTCACCATATAAATGGTGCATCTGAATATAACGTACCACAGGCTCCGGACAATATCCGATAATTGACTTTCCCTTTTTAATACGTTTTCGGATTTCATGTGAAGAAATTGACATGGCAGGTATTTTCAGTGGACGAAAATCTCCATCTAACCGTTCACTTAACTGCTTGCAGTACTCTTTCGTCTGCTCATAGGAAACCTCATCCCGTGAGGCAGCCAATATCGTACACAATTTCACAATTTTTTCCGGATGATACCACTGTTCAAACTGCGCTAAAGAGTCGCCACCCATAATAAAATAAAAGTGCGCATCTTCTCTTTCTTTCTTTAATTCTACAAGTGTGTCATACGTGTATGTTTTCCCTTCTCTTTTATATTCAACATTTGAATATTTAAAATACGGGGTTTTGTCAATCGCAAACTGAACCATACGTTTTCTATGTTCTTTTTCTGCAATTTCATCCTGATTTTTGTGCGGTGGTTTCGCTGATGGCATAAACCATATTTCATCCAATTTATACTGTTCATACGCAGCCTGAGCCATCATCAAATGAGCATTATGAATCGGATTAAATGTTCCGCCCATGATTCCGATTTTCATTCTTTTACCTACTCCTTTGTATTTTTTGCCTTTGGCAGTTCAATTTTTTTCTTTGTTTTAGATTCACGGTATAATACAATTTTTCTTCCGATTACCTGTACTACATCCGAATGAGTCCGTTCTGCCAACAGTGCTGCAACATCACCGGGCATTGCCACACAGTTTTTTAATACATTAATTTTAATTAATTCTCTTGCCTCTAATGCCTGTTCTACCGATTCTGTAAGTTCCGGTGTGATGATTGCCTTGCCAATCTGCATGATTGGTTCCATCTTCATTGCCAGGCTTTTTAAATAGGCTCTTTGTTTGCTTGTCATTTTTTCCTCCTTCTCGCTTCGCATTGCTACGCGCAGCGCGCCTCGATTCATCTCGCATCTCATTGCTTTTCCAAAGCAACGCACCTCGATTCCGCTTCGCTTCATCTCGGTCGCGCTACGCGCGACATACATCTGCGCGAACACACTTATATGCAAGCGAGCTTGCATAAGTGTGTTCGTGCAGATGTGCGTTGCTTTGTAGTTATCGCATAAATTCAAATTGCCAGCCGTACATTTTTACGGTGTCGCCTTCTTCGATTCCAAGTTTTTCTAATTCGTCAAGGATTCCGTTGGTTTTTAAGAATTTCTGGAAGAATTCAAATCCTTTTTCGGAATCCAGATTGGTATAACCAAGCATTCTTTCGATACGAGGACCTTCGACAATGTAAAGTCCTTCTTCTTCCTCGCTTTTTTCAACCGTATACGGTTCATTTGAGAAGTCCGGTTCTTTTATCATATATTCTTTTTCAAAAACAACCTGTTCTTCTTTTACATGGTCAAGCATGTCTTTGACATGATAGAGTAATGCCTGCACACCTTCTCCACTGACAGCAGATATCGGAAATACTGAAATTCCTTCCGGTTCTAATTCATCCTTGATTGCCTGCAATACTTTTTCGCGGTCTTCACCATAAAAGCAATCGATTTTGTTGGCAGCAATGACCTGCGGGCGCTTAGCAATTTCCGGATTATAAGCTTTTAATTCCTCGTTAATGGCATGAATGTCTTCAATTGGGTCTCTGCCCTCTGTGGATGCTGCATCCACCATATGAATGAGCACGCGGGTACGTTCAATATGGCGTAAAAATTCATGTCCTAATCCAACACCTTCTGAAGCTCCTTCAATCAATCCCGGAATATCGGCGATAACAAAACCATCCGCACCATCTAAATCAACCACACCAAGATTTGGATTCAAAGTTGTAAAATGATAATTTGCAATCTTTGGCTGTGCGTTCGTTACTCTTGATAAAAGGGTAGACTTTCCGACATTTGGGAATCCAACCAAACCAACATCAGCAATAACTTTTAATTCAAGGATAACTTCAAGTTCAATACCGGGTTTGCCCGGCTGGGCATACTTAGGCACCTGCATCGTAGGCGTTGCAAAATGCTGGTTTCCCTTTCCGCCGTTTCCGCCTTTTAGTACCACTTCTCTATTATTTTCGTAGGACATATCGGTAATTACCTGTCCCGTCTGTGCCTCTCGTACAATTGTACCTGCCGGCACTTTTACGATTTTATCTTCTCCATCAGCTCCGTGACAGCGTCTTTTGCCGCCCGGCTCTCCGTCTCCTGCAAAATATTTCCTCACATGGCGGAATTCGTTTAACGTATTAATGCCTGGGTCAACTTCAAATATCAAATCACCGCCGCGGCCACCATCGCCACCATCCGGTCCACCGTTAGCAACATATTTTTCACGGCGGAAACTAACATGACCGTCACCGCCTTTTCCGGAGCGGATTGTTATCTTCGCGCGATTTGCAAACAAATTTTTTTCCTTTCTATGAACGAATAAGGGGCTGCACATAAGGCAGCCCCCTGACAAATCATTTCGATTTTATTTGCTTTCCACTGGATATACGGAAGCCTGTTTTTTATCTCTTCCTTTTCTCTCGAAACGAAGAACACCGTCTACCAAAGCATACAATGTATCGTCTCCACCTTTACCAACATTAACACCCGGATGAATCTTGGTGCCACGCTGTCTGTAAAGAATATTTCCAGCCAAAACAAACTGTCCGTCAGCTCTTTTAGCGCCTAAGCGTTTAGATTCGGAATCTCTACCGTTCTTTGTAGAACCCATTCCTTTTTTATGAGCAAACAACTGAAGGTTCATTTTCAACATGGTCTTTTCCTCCTAACGATTAATAATTTGAACATACTTCTTTCCATATTCTTCGGCAATATGTTCGATTCCCAATAGCATAGACTGTAACAATAACTGTGTTTTCTCCGAAATTTCTCCTGTTAAATCAAAAGAAATCATTCCTCTTTCCTCATCCATACCCTCCGAGAAGGAATCCTCCGTAAATTCTTCAATTGAATTTACACAGTTAATGGCGAGAACAGAAATCGAAGCACAAACAATATCACTGCCCCGGTCCGCGTATCCGGCATGCCCTTCCATATGAAAACCCGTTATGTTCCCATTCTGCTTTTTTACAATTACCTGAATCATAGATTCACCTGAAAGATTAAGCGTTAATCTTTTCGATTTTTACCTGAGTAAATGGCTGTCTATGACCATTCTTTTTGTGGTATCCGGTTTTTCTTTTATAACGATAAACAATAACCTTTTTACTTTTGCCTTCTGCTACTACAGTTGCTTTGACAGAAGCTCCGTCAACAGTTGGAGTACCAACTTTGACATCTTTGTCACCAACTAAAAGTACCTGGTCAAAAGTAACTTCGGAACCAGCTTCCAAACCAAGTTTTTCAACTTTGATTACGTCGCCTTCTTCTACTTTATACTGCTTACCACCGGTTGCTATAATTGCGTACATATAGCACCTCCTAATAAAATTACTCGCCAACTATGGTGCCTGTCTCATGAAAAATGGACAGAACTATAACCTCGTTGTGCGGCATACGCTTAACAGTATAGCATGACCAATCACACTATGTCAAGTATTTTTCACGAACATTTGACGCAAACGAAACCAGCCCAAATTTATTTTTTGATCTTGACTTTCTTGTTCAGTCCTCTGGCACGAAGTACCTTTTTATATGCTTTATATTTACTCTTTGGCACTTTAATGACTGTCTTTTTTCGGATGCTCTTAAATGTTTTTTTGGCAACCGTTTTCTTTGTCAATTTTTTTGTTTTGATTTCAATCAGCGTCAGTTTTTTGCAGTTGCTAAAGGCTTTTTCTCCAATGGAAGTAACATCGTACTCAACACCCTGAACGGTAATGCTCTCAAGAATGGTGACTTTCTTCTTCTTTTTGTTTGTATAGCCTGTAAATTCAACCGTAGAGCCCTTTGCCTTTGATTTCGTTACTCTGTATTTATTTCCTTTTACTTTCAGTATTGCACCGACTTTTTTCGGTACTGCTTTTTCCCTTTCAGCAGGCTTCTTCGTCGCCTGAGAATCCGAGGTCTTGGTCGGTTTTGCAGTTGGCGTTGCAGCTGGTTTGTCGGTTGGTTTAGCAGTTGGCGTTACAACCGGCTTTTCTGCCGGTGCTTCTTTGATGGTATAAACCACTTCTACCTTAGCAGTGCCTACCGATACAGTGGCTTTGATGGTACCGGGACTGGTAAGGTCCTCTGTCTGAGCTCCCTCACGTGTATAAAAGATTTCATAAGGCACTTCTATTTTGCCCCATTCTTCACTTAACTCGATACCAATGTCAACCGCATGGGCTGTTTTATCATATACAGCGTCCTTGCCACTGACTGTCATCCTCACTGAATGAGCAGAATCCTTCTTACAAATACCTGTGATTACATTTCCTTGTGCAGTATATATTGTGTCATGAGCAGTCGGTGATTCCGGAAGTTTTTCATTGGAATAACTCTTCACACATTCCTGATAGCCGGTATATACTGTTCCGTGTGAAGAATCCGCCACCGGAGCTTGGTCTTTTTCACCGTCATTGTCGATGTTCTGGTACCAATACTGGCTTCCGTCACTCACTCCATGGTTCAGAAGGCTGCACACTTCTCCAGAGGCAAACTGCTGTGCCGTCTTAGCATTTTTATCTTCTGTTTTTTCTGAAAGATAATATGTATTTTCAATATGGCTTCCGGTAAATGATTGGCTAAGCGGATAAGTATCGCCATCCCCATCAAACGTAATGTCCTTTACAAAACTATCCTTAATCGTGCAATAATTTCCGCCGGCTAATGCGCTGTGAACCCGAAGTTTAATAGTCATTTCATCGTCATACTCTGTCTTCTTCTTCGTTTTTATGACAGCATTCTCCACCGCACAATTTTCGATTGTTCCATAATTGTTGGAACAGAGAATACCAGAGCGAAAATCTGCCGAATAATTTCTAGATGGCACCGTTGCATTCCGGATACGCACATTTTTGATGGTACCATAATTATTTCCCATCAAAATATATGGATAATAGTTACTTTTCACATTGGTAATACTATGTCCATTTCCATCAAATATGCCATAAAATGAACTTGCGACACCATTGAGCAATCCAGAAACATCTTCTTCACTAAAATCAATATCAGCATCCAAAAGAACATTTAATGCATCATCCTTTAGAAGCAGCTTATGCAGCGAATCAAGATCGGCTTTTCCCCCTATTTTCACAAACCATTTTCCATCTTTTTTAACTGCCGGAAGACAGGATGTATAACTTGCACCTTGTTTTACCGTATCTCCCGGATAGGCGACAAAACTATCACCATTTCTGTCCTGTGCAAAATAGAACACTTCATTCGGCAGCACATCTCCTTCAAATTTTTCTCCATCCACAGTCACTCCTAATTCCACTTCGCGCAAAGTAATCATCATATCTTCTGTGATTTTGTCCGGAGTTCCTGCACTTCCGTAGTCATATTCGTAATATCTTTGTCCGTCAAAGTATCGATTTCCCAATTTGAATCCATCCGGCACCACGAACTCTTGTTGATTTGTCTCTCCTTCAACCTGAAGCGTAATCTTGTGAGTACTTACTGCCGGGTCATCCTTAATCATGTTTTCTATTGCATGTCCGCTATCCCCATCACTCTGGTAAGTATATGTATAAACGCTTCCATCTTCCAATGTAATTATGTTTTTCCCATATTCCATAAAGCAGTTCAAAGTGCCGTCTTCTGCGGTCTGGAGATTCGTGACTGGCTGCCCGTTAATGGTTTTCACTTTGGTATTTTCTAAAAGTCCATCCACGGTAAAAAGACTGATTTTCCTGCCATACACATCTGACACGTCTGACAAGCGATTCAGAGTAAAATATTGCTCATCATAGGAAATTACACTATTGCAAATTACCGTATTTGACCCTTCTGACTCTACAATGCCAATTTTAACACTTTGCTGGGTTGGAGATTTCTGTTTCGCCGTTATCTTCGCTCCGTCAATGTATACACTATTCCTGCCTTTAAGAAAATACGAAACCCATTCTTTCTCTGCATCATCAGTCAGTGACAGTTCTCCGCCCAAAATAGCGATATCCTTAGCATAAACACAACGATCATCACCGTAGGATAAATCTGCTTTTCCTCCAGTCATTGTAAATTTTTCCACCCCCTCAATTGCTCCATAGGCAACCAGATCTCCACCTTCCAATGTGACAGTTCCCCGACGACGATTTTCTCCCTCTTTCCATCCTAATATAGAATAACCATAATTTTCTTCTTCCTCTGAATCTTCTTTGCAGTTACCTAGCATCAAAGTAAGACGGCCGTTACCTTCTTTGAGCGTCATATCACCAGTTACCTGAATCACATAACTATAATCCTTATCCGGCGATGTAAGACAGGAATCCTCTTCCACATACAGATTTGCTGTTCCTTCGATGTCCAGTACCGGAAAAAGCTGGTTGGTATAGATATTACCACAACTATCCACACCCGAATCATACATCTGATTATTTTGAATCTGTGCTCCATCAAAAATAATATTTGCTTCCACTCCCTTTTCTACCTTGATGTGAGTGTCGACAAATGCACCATTGATCTCATTGGAGCCTTTGATGATGTAAGTTCCATTTTTTGCAATATTAATTTCGATGACGGTAGTAGTAAAATCCTCACCATACGCATCTACAAAGGTTTTTTCTTGTCTAAGAGCCGCATCTGCCAGATTAAAAGTCACTGCGTTTTCTGTAGGCAGGGAAAGCTTCTGCATTTCTTCCATAACTGCCCTTCCCTTGGCATACGCCTCTGCATAGGATACGGTCGGGATACTTGTAAGCACCGTAGCCGATAATGTTGCAATACAAATCCCTTTTTGTGCCTGTCTGTAAAATTTCTTTCTCATTTTTTCCTCCATTTCTGTCATTTTAAATCTTATTTTCCATTATATTATAATATTTTTCGTACTGTTCTCGCAGTATCTCACCTGTTGACCACGGCTTGCGTTTCCCGACATAATGAATAATCGCCGGTTTATCCCTTTGAAGATCTGCATACAATGTTTGGCTGTGAATATTGCCGCTTTGCAAATGTCCTGCCACAAATGTGGTATAATTCCAGCAAAAATCCAAAGGCAGCACCTTGCCATCAAACAGCATATTAAGGACATCTTGATCGCTAAACATATATTTGTGCCCCGTTAGCAATTCATAAACCTGCGACATCGTAATATGCTGCCTGGCTTTTTGCAGATTCAGAAGCAATACCCCTGAATTAAAATAATCCTCTGCATATTGCATCTTCAAACCGTCACTTCGATAATTATCCACATTATATGGCATACCATCTAAAAAAATGGCACGGCGCGTCTGTGACAAAACACGAAGATCTTCTGCCCGAACAGCCGCCACTTCCTTTTCACCAAGATGCGTATCGTAGAGTTTGCTTACATCCTCCAAAAAAATCATGTCGCAATCAAAATACAACATTTTTTCATAATTTGCGAACATCTCATCAAACAGATACAAGCGGTAATTGATAGCTGCTGTGTAATACGCATTTGCCGTTTCCGGAAAAAACTTTTTTCTTTCTCTCATATTAATAAAACGGATGCTGACTCCCGGCTCGTCTTTTCCCAGTGCATGAATTTGTTCTTGTGCCTCCCCGGGAATGTCATCTTGTAAAATAAGGATGTCATAATTTCGTGTCTTGTCCCGATTATATAAGAGAGAATACAACGATGTACAAAGTGGTTTTGCATACTTCTCATCGCTGACAAAGCATATATTAACTGAAGTTTCAAATGCTTTTTGAAGTTTTTTCATTTTTATCCCTTTCTTTGGTGTTAAATATTATAATAATATAAAGTTTATCATATAAAATAGTTAAAAAGCAAGTGATTACTAGACAAAGCCTCCCGCAAAGGTGGATTTTTTTTCATTCTCGTAATCTCAACAAGTCCAAGTTTTGTAATGTCCACAAGTACGGTTTTTACTTTATCTTCCGAAAGTTTCATACGGAGAAGCTGCATCAGTTCTTCCACATGTTCTTGTTCTTTCATATCAATAAAGTCAATCAATATAATCCCCGATAGATTTCGGAGACGAATCTGGCGCGCAGCCTCAATGGCAGCTTCACAGTTAATCTTGTAAAATGTCGTCTCTTTCGCTCTCTTGCCATCAATCGCTTTACCAGTATTTACATCAATGACCGTCAATGCCTCTGTTGGCTCAATCACAAGGTTGCCACCACTCTTTAACCAAACTTTTTTTTCGCAGGCTTTCTCTAATTTAGTTGAAATGCCGAGTAATTTATCCAGTGAATAACTATCATCCGAATATAATTCCACCTTATCCCCATAAATCGGATGCAGTTCTTCATAAACCGATTGTAAATCCGTGACAATCCTCTCAAAATTTGAAAGTTCTAAACTTCGGATATATTTTAAATAAAACGACGCCTCGCGGTACAAACAGCTAAATCTTGTTTTATACTCACTGTAATCCATTAACTCATGCATTTGTTTCAGAAGTCCGGTGCACTCTTTTCTGATTTCTTCTTCACTCGCTGCCTTAGCACTCGTGCGAAGAATCACACCATAGGGATCCTCACAAAAATCTTCTAAGATTTTATAAAGTTCTTTCTTTTTTTCTTCCTCTGTAATTTTTTTTGAAACACCTTTTGTTTTTGATTTTGTGGAAACAACTGCAAACCGCCCTGCAATTTCCGGGAAAATTGTCAGTACCGGCTGTTTTGTCTTAACTGCCGCCTGCTTAATCTGAACAACAAATTCATCTCCAGCTTTTACCGTTTTTCCCTGACACTCACTTAAAGGAAGGAATCCAACCTTATTTTTCTCAAATTCCACAAAAGCCGCATGAATGTTCTCCACAACATTCTGCACTTTCCCAACAAAAATATCACCAACATTTCCAGAAGTATTTTCCTCGTTTTCTACTAAAACATCATACAATTTGTCGTTATGCACAGAAACCAGTATCGTTTTATCCTGCACTTTTGTAATTACAATCTGGCTGCGGTTTGTCATCGTCTATTCTCCCTTTTTCTTAAAAATCATCTGCATTCTGTGAATCTGATACGAATAAGGTTCTAATTCATTCTCACAAAATACATAAAATGCCTGCATCACAAGTTCCGGCTTAATGTTTGTCTCACTTCCACTTGTCAGCCGCATAAACAGCGAGTTTCCTTCATAATCACAATGAAGCGTTCCATAGTTTTCACCGTTCTTTTTAGCAAAAGCATCCAGTGAAAAATCCCAGGCAAGAATATGTGGTTTAATATCCACTTCTTTCACAGATTTTTTCGTCTTTTTCTCAATTACAATTTCCGGCTGTTCCATAAAAGAAAGCCATTTTTCCTGCCAGTTTTCTGGAAAAACATCTGTTTCCTTTTCCACCACCATATAATCCGCAGCGATAAACAGCGACATCGAATTTTTGAAACCATCCGGCATGATTTCAATATCCGTAACAAATATTTCATCGGTCATAAATTGATTTAAGTAGGTCACAAGCTCCGGCAGTGAAAGATCCGGCAGTGAATAAAATTCTACATCAATATATTCTCCGTCACTTGTTACACCGACGCCAAGCGGCGAAGCAAAACTCATTAACTGGTGCGGACTGTACCCCTTTGAATACGCAACATCCAATTTTGCACGTCGAATCGCTTTCTGAAAAAAACGCATGCAGTCAAGGTGTCCGATAAACTTCATCGAGCCGCATTTTACAAAACGCATTCTTGTTTTCATTGTGCACTACCTCCACTTGCTTTTCTATCCATCATACAGATACCCGCATGGAACGAAGCAGCTCCGCATCCACTGCACTTCTGCTTACAGTTCGGCGTAACCTTTCCCTGCTTTGCATTTTCATATTCACGGCGTAAAAACTGTTTGCTGACACCAATATCAATAAAATCCCATGGAAAGATTTCGTCTTCGTTTCGTTCTCTGTAATTATAAAAATCACGGTCCACCGAAAGTTCATCAAGAAGTTCATTCCATACATCCGGGCGGAAATAATCCGTCCATGCGTCAAAAATGCACCCCTTTTTGTAAGCCTTTTCAATTACATCTGAAAGTTTCCTGTCACCTCTGGCAAAGATTCCTTCCAATTCAGAAGTCACAGCATCATGGCAGATATAACGGATGGAACGCTGATTTATCTGTTCTCTCACCTTACCGGTAAGGAACCGGCGTTTCTCATCAAAATACTCTGCCGTTCCCATCGGCGCCCACTGGAACGGGGTAAATGGCTTCGGAACGAAGAATGACGTACTCGCAACGACCTGTACCTTTCCGTTTCGCTTGTCCTTCGGAATCTCGTAGTACTTCTCCGCGATCTTCTCGGAAAGCAGGGCAATTCCTTCCATATCTTCCACAGTCTCTGTCGGAAGTCCCAGCATGAAATACAGCTTTACACGGTTCCATCCGCCCTGAAATGCCAATGCGGAGCCGTTTAAGATATCTTCCTCTGTCAGTCCCTTATTAATAACATTTCTCAGTCTCTGGGAACCCGCCTCCGGCGCGAAGGTCAGGCTGCTCTTCTTGACATCCTGAACCTTGCTCATAACGTCAAGGGAGAAGGCGTCGATACGCAGGGACGGCAGGGACACGTTTACGCCTTTGCCGTGGAAGGTATCGATCAGGAATGTTACAAGTTCTTCCAGACTTCTGTAGTCACTGGAACTTAAGGAGCTTAAGGAGATCTCCTCGTGACCGGTATTTTTCAGCATCTCCATGGCGGATTTTTTCAATACTTCCACGTCACGCTCTCTGACCGGACGATACAGCTGCCCAGCCTGGCAGAAACGGCATCCGCGGATACAGCCTCTCTGAATCTCCAGAACGACTCTGTCCTGTGTGACTTTGATATAAGGAACTACCGGCTTCATAGGATAAAAGCTGTCGGTCATATCCGTCACCAGTTCCTTGCGGATCGTAGCGGAAATCCCCTCTTCGGTCGGGCGAAAGGAAGCGATGGTGCCGTCCTCATGATAAGCAGTCTCATAGAATCTGGGAACATACATGCCGGGCAGCTTCGCAGCACGGCGTAAGAATTCTTCTCTTCCCACCTTCTCTTCTCTGCACTTTTTATACAGAT
>OGOD01001933.1_pt1 | contig 11492 bp, 8 predicted proteins | sample 1573631 | NCBI WGS metagenome assembly OGOD01 (sample SAMEA2581895, study PRJEB24529) | metagenome | biome: Human gut stool | place: China | collected 2011
TGCCGAAATATGTGGAGGCAGCACCATCAGTAGAGGCAGCATCGACAGCCGTTACCGCGGATGTGCAAAAACGAGTGCCGGAAGATGAGCAACCGGAAGTGGTAACGAATGTTGAGAATACGACTGAGACTGATGTACCAGAGTCACAGATCCCCGGTGGAATTGAGAATGATACAGCTGATGAGGCAGAACTAGAAATCGCAGATGATTCTCTGACTCAGACAGATGATACACCAGCAGAGGTAGAGGCTGCACCAACAGAAGAACCAGAGCCTGCATTTAATTCGGAGGACTTCTTCTCGCAGTTTGGCGGCAGTGCCGATAAGGAATTAAAGGAAGAGGCAGAATTCAAGGAAGAAGCAGCCAATACAGGTATGTTAGATCAGAGTATGATCGATGCTCTGCTTGGCAATCTGCAGGCAGATAAACCGGCAGAAGATGTGAAGAATGCAGATGTGATCCCGTTTCCACAACAGGGACAGACAGATCTGTCCACAGAGGAAGCACATGCGGAGGAAGTTGCAGAGGCAGTGCACGAAGTAGAGCAGGATATCACAGATACAACGATGAATGTGGATGCAGAACCAGCACCGACAATGCCAGTGGACGACAATCCAAACCGGACACTGTCACCAGAGGAGATTGCGGCGTTATTTGCATCTATGCAGTAAAGAATAGAGAATGAATCATTGCAAAAGTATCAGGGGTGGGTACTTTTGCAATTCTTTTATAGGAGGAAGTTACATGGAGAGAACAAAAGCAATCGTCAAATTCTTTTCGCAGGAACCAATTGAGAATGTGAGGGTGATGATGAAATACATGCCGGAACGCGTGATTTTTCTCGGACACAAAGATAATATGATTACGAAGCAGATCCGGGATATCGAGCAGTTTCGTGACCACAAATATCCAGATGTGGAATTGGAATTTATTGAGGTACCAAAGGATGATCTCGATAACATTATAGGAACTCTGGCGGGCATTATCCGGGAATATCCGGGGATTCGGTTTGCTCTGACCGGTGGTAGTGAGATGCTTCTGATCGCGCTTGGGCGTATTTCCGCAAGAATGGAAGTCAGCAAGCTGCGTATCGATCCATTTACCGGAAAGGAAATTGATGTCCGTGGTTCGAAGGTGATTACTTCGGATTACCATTTCAATATCAGTATTGCGGAAGATATCATGCTGCATGGCGGTCTGCTCACGAAGGAGACGGGAAGTATCTCCGAGTGGAAATTTACCGATCAGTTCCGGGAGGATATCCGGATTATGTGGGATCTGTGCCGTAGATACCGTGGAGATTGGAACAAACATTGTGGAGTCATTGACGAACTTCGCAAGAACACACCGAACCAGCGGGAAGGTTGGAGTGAGTTATACATCAATCAGCTTGGCGATGCCATCCGTCTGTTGCGGGATCTGTACGAAATCGGTATGCTCAAGGATTATGAGGAACACGGGAAAAAAGTGATGTTTCGGTTCAAGAATAATCAGATCAAGAAGATTATTGCAAAGGCAGGAAATATGCTGGAACTGCATGAGGTAGCGACGCGGGAAGGTTACCTGTTCTCGGATGCGGTGATTGGTGCGCATATTGACTGGGATGGTGAGGTGCATGACACGATGAACCAGGGATATGATACGATGAACGAGATCGATGTGATCCTGATGAAGCAGGTGTGTCCGATCTTTATCTCCTGCAAGAGTGGTAAGGCTGGTGGCAGTGCGTTGCATGAGCTGGAGACCGTATCACGAAAATTCGGTGGCAAATATGCCAGAAAGGCACTTGTTTTAGCACGTGCCTGTGATAACACGACTGGCACGATGTTCTTCAAGCAGCGAGCAAGGGATATGCATATCTGGATCATCGATGATGTATTTCGAATGAGTGATGAGCAGCTGCTCAATAAATTGAAGAGGATATAAAGATAATAAAAGGGGCGTTTTATAACGCCCCTTTTTGCATTCTGCATAATACACTAATCTATATTAAAATTACATCTTCAACAGATTATCATTATCAAAATAATCAATCTTCATAGAGCGGCGGACATCTTCAAGTGTCTTGCCTGCCGTCTCTCTGGCTTTCTTGCTGCCAGCCTTCAGGATATCATAAACATCTGGAAGCTTCTGCTCCCACATCTTACGACGCTCACGGATTGGAGCAAGCTCTGCCTGAAGTACATTGTTCAGGAACTTCTTCACCTTCACATCGCCAAGACCACCACGTGTGTAATGTTCCTTCAGCTCGTCCATACCAGAATACTCTGGAAGGAATTCTGCGAAATAATCAGGCTTGCTGAATGCATCGAGGTAGATAAATACCGGGTTACCTTCCACCTGTCCCGGATCTTCGACACGCAGATGGTTCGGATCGGTGAACATCGACATAACCTTCTTCTTGATATCCTCCGGCTCCTCTGCAAGATAGATGCAGTTGCCAAGAGACTTACTCATTTTCGCCTTACCATCGATACCCGGCAGACGCAGACATGCGCTGTTTTCCGGAAGTACGATCTTCGGATCGGTCAGTGTCTCGCCGTATACTGTATTGAATTTGTGTACGATTTCCTTACACTGCTCGATCATTGGCATCTGATCCTCGCCAACCGGTACATGGGTTGCGCGGAATGCTGTGATATCGGCTGCCTGACTGATTGGGTAGCAGAAGAAACCAACCGGGATGCTTGCCTCGAAGTTACGCATCTGAATCTCAGCCTTTACAGTCGGGTTACGCTGTACACGGGAAACGGTAACAAGGTTCATATAATAGAATGTAAGCTCCGTCAGTTCCGGGATCATGGACTGGATGAAGATCGTTGCCTTCTCCGGGTCAAGTCCGCATGCGAGGTAATCGAGTGCAACCTGCATGATGTTCTGACGTACCTTCTCTGGGTGCTCTGCGTTATCTGTGAGTGCCTGTGCGTCCGCGATCATGATGTAGATCTCATCATAGACACCAGAATTCTGAAGTTTCACACGCTCTTTCAAAGAGCCTACATAATGTCCAACATGCAAACGTCCTGTCGGACGATCGCCAGTTAAAATAATCTGTTTCATAGTAGAAGTCCTCTCTTATAAAATATCACACCTTATAGAATACTCATTTTACGTTGGAAGGTCAAGCAAAATTGCGAAAAAGGAGCAGGAATCTTACTTGTCTGCCACATATAAAACAGGTATAATAAAAAAAGAATGTGTACGGATAAACAAATGATGCGAATGACAGGGGGTAGCAATGGCAACCATCAGTTTATGTATGATCGTGAAAAATGAAGAAAAAAATATCCGCCGTGCCCTTTCCTGGGGGAAGGATATCATGTGTGAACAGATCGTAGTAGATACAGGAAGCAGTGACCGTACTGTGGAGATTGCCAGGGAAATGGGGGCAAAGATATTTTTCTTTCCATGGATCAATGATTTTGCTGCTGCCAAAAATTTTGCCATTGACCAGGCAAAGGGAGACTGGATCGCCTTTCTTGATGCGGATGAAAGCTTTACTCCGGAGGATGCAGCGAAGATTCCGGAGATATTGGAATATGTGGGAGACGATGTAGACGGCCTTCTTACAGGGATCGTAGATCTGGATGAAAATAACAATATCACAAGCGGCGGCACCATGATCCGATTCTTTGTAAACCGGCCGGACCTGCGCTATGTAGGAAAAATACATGAACACCTGGTCAGAAAAGGAAGATCCGAACTGCATCTGACAGATGCTACAAAACAGCTGGCTTTCCTCCATACCGGTTACCAGGAACAGGAGAAGAAGGATAAGTCCAAATTTGAAAGAAATCTGAACATCATCCTGGAGATCCTGAAGCAGGAGCCTGAAAACTGTGATTATCTTGGATATCTGGGAGATACCTATTCTTCAGACGGAAAAAATGAAGAAGCAAGGGATGCATATAAAAAGGCGGTGGCAGCCATGCCGGAAAAACTGGAGGTATATGATCAGCGAAGTTCTTATACCTATACAAACCTGTTAAGGGTCTCCCAGTGCCTGAACGCACCGGAAACCGAGGTGGAAGCTATTTATAAAGAAGCAGTGGAAAAGCTTCCGAAAGAGCCTGATTTTGACTGTGTTATGGGGGACTGGTACTGGAGAAAGGGGCAATATGAAAAAGCGGTACAGATGTATGAACTGGCTATAGCAAAGCTGGAAACCTATGGAACAGTGAACAGGGGGATCATTACCACCTCTATGCTGATCCAGATGTATGAGTGTCTGGGAGAAGGCTGCAGAAGGCTGGGAGATTACCAGAAAGCGGTTCGCTATTGCGTGATCGTACTGAATACTGACCACAAAGATATGAATGCGCTGCTGACTCTGATCAAGTGTTTTACAGAGAGCAATGTCAGCGCAGAAGAGGTATTCCAGTTTTTAGGGAAGATTTATGATTATTCTGATATAAAAGACAAGGTGATCCTTCTGCGGGTGGCTATGGCAATGGGCAGAAAGGATCTGGAGTGGATGTTCAGGGGAATCCTCCTTCCTCAGGAGAGGGAAGAGTTTGATGCAGCCATGGAAACGGCCCAGAGCGGGGCACCGCTGTCATAGACTTTTTTCAACTCTCCCATAAGAAGAGGAAGTTCCCATTCACAGGTGCTGTTAGCAAAGCTGTTAGGATCTGCGATAGAAACATTTCCGTCAGGAAGGAGCTTTGTGATCAGGACAAAGTGACCGTTTTGCGTCAGGCTTCCCTTACCCATAAGGGCGACCAGGATATGACCGGAAGAAAGAAGGGAAGCTGCATTCTGGGGCGAATGGTCTGTTACAGATTCCACCTGGAAGCCATATGCAGTAAGGACAGATGGGATCAGACTGTGATAGGAACCTCCCTGGGGGGCATAATAGCCATTGGCAGCAGACCAGTCTGCGATCGTTACCGGGGTAATGGCTTCTCCGTCATTTGTGAAGCTGGAGATGAGCATGGCTGCAGCAGTAGGACCACATCCATACTGCTGCATGGGATCTGAACCGCCGTAGAGATAACTGCTCCAGCGGGTATCTCCCTGATTATAGTAGTACATCGGTCCCATACTGGTATCCAGGATGGCAGCATCATAAGAATTGCCATCTGATCCCGTCTGAGCCTCCATATGCAGGTTTTCTGCTTTTCCAAGGATCACAGGAGATGTATTTGCAGTCACAGAAGATGTATCTGCAGTCACAGAAGATGTATCTGGGATCCCCTGTGTCCTGGAAGTATCCTCTGAAAGCTTTGTTTGTTTTTGGATTTTTGGTTCTGGCTGGGTCTGCTTTTTAAGAAAGTCTTCCAGTTCATGAAATTTCTGGCCACTGGCAGTCTGTACAAAGGAAATAGCGGATCGTGCGTCTTTTATGACCTGGGAAGAAAAGCCTGGGCAAAAATAAAAGCTCAGGCTGGCAGTGATCACTGAAACTGTACCGGTAATGGAAAGCTGGATCATCGTTTTCACAAGCCGGAACTGTTTCAAGGTTTTATTTATCTGTTTCTTTTGGTTCTTTAAAGTTCTATCTTTCATTTTTTATCCATTTATTTCTTATCCGTTAACGAAGGGATACACGGGCCAGGACAGTCTGGCCAATGGTATTTAAAGGACACTGCTGGCATACGGCGCCGATCTTATGTGCCTCCATAGGCATGCCGTATACAACACAGCTGTTTTTGTCCTGACCAATCGTATAGGCGCCGTTTTTGCGCATGCGCAAAAGACCGGCAGCTCCATCTGCTCCCATTCCTGTGAGAAGAACGCCGATGGCGTGTTCCCGCACATGTAATGCAACTGAGTCAAAAAGCACATCCACGGAAGGTCTGTGTCCGTTTACCTTTTCTCCTTCCTGTACACTGACTGCATAGGAGTTTCCAAGAGGTACCACACGCATCTGCAGACCTCCGGGAGCTAAAAGCATGAGACCTTTGCGGATCCGGTCCCCATTTTTCGCCTCCCGTACTTCCATTTTGCAGATCCTGTTTAAACGGTCTGCATACATGGCTGTAAAACCGGCAGGCATGTGCTGGGTGATAACAACTCCGGGAGTATCTGCAGGAAAATTCTTTACTACCTCGAGAATGGCTTCTGTACCTCCGGTAGATGCCCCGATAGCGATCACTGTTTCAGGGGAAGCACCCAGAGGAATCTTTGGTTTCTGCAGGAAAGTATTTCTGGCAGGAGGTAAAGAAGAAACCTTGCGGATACCACCTGCCTGAGGGTCTGCAGGAGCAGAAGGAAGGTGTACGTGGGAAGCAGCCGCTACCATAAGTTTGGAGCGGAGTGTAGAAAGAAAGATCTCTTTAGACAGTCCATTGGTTTCATCCGGTTTCCGTACAAAATCCACAGCTCCGGCTTCCAGGGCATCAAAAACCCTCAGGTTCAGGGAAGATACCAGGATCACCGGGATAGGGTGGACGGGAAGAAGCTGCTTTAAAAACTCAATGCCGGACATTCCCGGCATTTCAATATCCAGGGTAAGCATATCCGGCTGCAGTAGCGGGATCTTTTCCTGGGCGTCAAGGGCATTTACTGCATATCCTACAACCTGGAAACGGTCATCCGCAGAGAGAGAACGGATCAGCCAGGTGCGGAACAAGGGTGAATCATCCACCACCATTAATTTTAATTTATGATCCATGATCATAATGCCTCCTTAATAAGATAAGTGTAACAACGTATGAGATAACCTACGGGATCAGATCTTTCGGTAAATAGCCGGTTCAATATAGGAAAACGGGCAGCTTTCCTTATCCAGGCTTTCAGAATGTCCGATAAATAAGTAGCCTCCCGGAGCGGTAGCATCATAAAAGCGCCTTACCAGTGCCGCCTTCGTAGGACGGTCAAAATAGATCATCACGTTTCTGCAGAAGATCAGGTCAAACTTTTTGCGGAAATGGATGGGATCCATCAGGTTAAAGGAACGAAAGATCACATTTTTCCTTAAAGCATCTGAAACGGTATAGGTTTTATCTCCCATGGGAACAAAATAGCGTTCCTGCCAGGAAGGCGGAAGCTCTTTTAAGCTTTCAAGGGAATATCTGGGATCCATGGCAGAATCCAGAACACGCTGGGAAATGTCCGTAGCAAGGATACGGGTATCCCAGCTTCCGGGAAGGGCAGAAAAAAATTCTTTCAGATACATAGAAATAGTATAAGGCTCTTCACCGGAGGAGCAGCCGGCACTCCAGATCGCAATAGAACGGTCCCGGGAGTGCTTGTTTGCAAGCTCAGGAAGAATCTGCTTCTGGAGAAAGTCAAAATGTTCTTTTTCCCGCATAAAATAGGTATAGTTGGTAGTCAGCTTGTTTAACATAACAGAAACCATCTCAGGATCTTTACCTGAGATGATCTCATCTATGTATTCTGTAAAACTATGAAACCCTTTCTGCTGCAGCATATTAGTAAGACGGCTGGTGATCAGCTGTTTTTTGTGGCTCAGATTGATGCCATAGTGCTGTTGGATATAAGTGTAAAGACGGTTAAAATCCCCGTCACTTAATGTAAGCATTGTATGACCTCCTTAGGAATCGGATGTACTCTCGGAGTCTTTCCTGCACCTGCCTTTGCGGCTGACAAAAAATCTTCTCGCAAAATCAAGTACAAAAAGATTCCGGGAGTACATTAAGAGCTGACCAGGGACTTGCAGTCAAAAGACATAAGCACAGTCCCATTTTCAAGTGTGATCATACCATCTAACAGCTTCTGTCTGCGTTTGATAGGGATCGGACGTACATCCTGAAGATCAATATCGATCACCTGCTGCACAGAATCCACAACGATGCATACAGGAAGATCGTCTACATTTAAAACGATAAAGCAGGTCTTACTGTTGTATTCCAAAGCAGGCTTGCCCATATAGAGCCGTATATCTACTACCGGAAGGATCTGACCACGCAGATTGATGATTCCCTTAATATAATCAGGTACCAGTGGAAGATGAGTGATCGCACAGTCATTGATGATCTCCGTTACGTTATTGATACTTAAAAACAGAGTCATGTCTCCCGACTCAAAGGTAAGACAGCGTTCAACGGACTGGTTTTCAGCCGGTACGTCTGTCCGGATATTTGTTTCTGTTACTTCAGCCATTTTAAAACCTCCTGTTTACGCGTTCTCTACAGCTATGGAATATAAGCTGAGGATATCCAGAATGATGCTGATATTGCCATCACCCATAATGGTACAGCCGGTGATGCCGTGGTCTTTCAGGTTAAATTCACTGAGAAAAGCAGGAAGCGGCTTTACTACCACCTGCTGCTCGCCGATCAGATCATCTACAAACAGGCAGTAAGAACGGTCATTTGCTTCCACCCATAAAAGGATGCCGTCTTCCATCTGGGTAACCTCAGTTGGAAGGTGATAGAAGGAATGGAGGCGGACGATAGGATAAAAATGGTCAACACGTTCTACCATTTCATTGCCATATTCATCTTTGATCACCTGATCTGCTTTTACCTTAAAGGACTGACGGATATTGGCGATAGGTATAGTAAAAATAGAATCACCTACCGTTACTTTCATTCCATCTACAATAGCCAGAGTCAGCGGGATCTTCATGGAAATCGTAGTTCCTTCACCGTAGGTACTGGATACAGAAACGATACCGCCTAAGGATTCTACATTTTTCTTCACAACATCCATTCCAACACCACGACCGGAATATTCAGTTACCGCTGTATTGGTGGAAAATCCGGGAAGCATGATCAGCCCCAGGATCTCCTTCTGGCTGTATTCAGAATCAGGCTTGGTCAGCATGTTCTTTGACCGGGCTTTTTCAAGAATCTTCTGGGGATCCATGCCATATCCGTCATCTTTAACGGAGATAACAACCTCACTGCTGGTATGGGAAGCGGAAAGTACGATCTCGCCCTGGGGATCCTTACCGGCAGCAATACGTTCCTGGGCTGTTTCTTCAATCCCATGATCCATGCTGTTACGCACGATATGCATGATAGGATCCTGTATATTGTCTACGATCGTCTTATCTACCTCTGTATCTTCACCTACAATGGTCAGACGGACGTCTTTTCCCAGGCTCTGCTTCATATCACGCACAATACGGTTCATTTTCTGGAACACGCCGGAAATCGGGACCATGCGTAAAGACATGGCAATATCCTGCAGATCATTGGTGAGTTTACGCAGCTGACGTGCAGATTTCATAAAATTATCCCTGTTGTCCCTTGGCAGCAGGTTTAATTCAGGGGAAGATGTGACCATGGATTCAGTGATCACGATCTCACCAACAATATCCATCAGGCTGTCCAGCTTCATCAGGTTGACGCTGATCAGATTCTGCTTGACCGGGGCATGGGAAAGCATAGGAGCTGCTTTCCCGGCAGCTGTATCTGTGGATGCAGGTGCTGGTGCCGTGGGTTTGGAAACAGATGCCTTTTTTTCCTCAGCTTTTGCAGGAGGAGCGGCTTTTGGGACATTTACAAGCTCATAAGATCGGATGTGGTTCTGGGTTTTTAAAATCCCTTCAGCCTTAGAAGCGTCTTCACTGGAGTCAAAAGCAAGGAAAAAGCCATTTTCTGCGATCTTCTGTGAAGTATCCGGATCTGTTTCCATATCACTGGGATAGAAACGAAAAGTCACTTCACATTCCCTTACTGCATTTACGATCATATAAGCCCGCAGATTCTCCATTCCCACGCCTTCTTCCAGAAAAACATGGAAAAAGCAGGCTGCATCCTTATCATCAGGGAGAGAAGCAGGAGCGGCAGGACTGGAAGATCCGGGAGCAGCCTGTGAAGCTTCCGGCTGTGCAGGTGCAGCGCCGCTGATCTTCTTCAAAAAAGAATTGATCTCATTGGAGAACGCATCAATATCAGTAGAAAGAGGTACTCCCTGTTCTACTTTCTCGATTTCGCTTCTTAAATAATCCTCTGAACGGAACATCAGGTTGAAAAGTTCTTTCTTATGTTCAGGATCCAGAGTTTCGATTCCTTTATCACGGATATAAAAAAATACATCTTCAATATGATGGGCGATCGTGGAGATCGAATTAAATTCCATCATTGCAGAAGAGCCTTTGATCGTATGCATGATACGGAAGATCTCATTTACGTCATCGGTGGAAAAATCACCGTTTTTCTCATCAGCAACCAGCATTTCGTCTAACTGGTCTAAAAGATTGTTTTCTTCATAAAGGTATGTATCCAGAATACTGCTGTCCATACCACTGCTCATATTGTACACCGCCTTTTTTCATAATAATCAGAATAGTATTTCTTTTAACTTTATCGGCGGTGGTTGAAAATGGATAAGGGGATTTCAAAAAAGAAACAGTGAGTTGATAAAACAGTTATAAAAAAAAAGGAAACGCCGATAAAACTATCTGAGATAGGATATCTGATCATTTTTGGAGGAAACCGTAAAAATGGCGATCAAAAGAAAAGAAAAAAGAAGGCTTTTGCAGACAGCGGCCCTCTTAATGCGGGCAAATGAAAGAGTGTTCATGGGATTCGGCCAGAATACAGAAGAAGTGATGATCGATGCTCTTTCACAATCTCAGGAAACAGCCCTTTTGTTGGGAACAGAGCTGGAAAATGTGGGAAAAGCAGATCTGGTCCCCCTTCTGGAAGTATATTGTGAAGATCTTTATGAGATGAGTCAGAATCTTCACAGTAAAAAACAGATTGCAAGGCGGTATAAAAAAATAAAGAAAGAATTGAAACTTTTATATGAACGTATGGAGAATGATATGGAAACAGACCGTCTCTGTTTTGTTTTTCTTCCATATAAAGTGTCTATGTGGGATTCTATGGAAACCGTCTGGAAAGCAGCAGATAAGGATCCGGATTGTGATGCTTATGTTGTACCGATCCCCTATTTTGATAAAGACCAGGACGGGAATCTGACAGTAGAACACTACGAGGGAGATCAGTATCCACAAGATGTTCCTGTCACAGATTACCGCACATTCCGCCTGGAAGATAAAAAACCGGATGCGGTGTTTATCCACAATCCCTATGACCAGAACAATAGATTGACCAGCGTCCACCCGGATTTTTATAGCAGCAGGCTGAAAAAGTATGCAGACCAGCTGATCTATCTGCCTTATTATACGGTGGCACTTACTGGAAATGTAGAGCTGGAGGAAGATAGAAGAGGTTCTTCTTATATGATACTTCAGCCAGGAGCCCTCAATGCTGATTATATCGTTACGTCAACGGAACAGGAAAGAGAACTGTTTATCAATGTCCTGTGTTCCGGGGTTCCAAAAGTTCTTGAAAAACAGTGGGAAGAGAGAGTCCTGAACCTGGGGTCATCAAAGATGGAACGGGCAGTCCTTATGAAAAGGCATGATGCACTGCTTCCAGATCAATGGCGGAAGCGTTTATATGATACTGATGGCAGAAGAAAACCTGTAATATTTTATAACCTTTCTGTTGGAGCGGTTTTAGGCCAGCCAAACATGCTGAAAAAGATAGAAGAGACTCTGGCTTATTTTAAAAACAGAATGGATCTGGCATTATGGCTGCGTCCTCATCCCTTATATGAATTCACCT
>OGOD01001936.1_pt1 | contig 11481 bp, 9 predicted proteins | sample 1573631 | NCBI WGS metagenome assembly OGOD01 (sample SAMEA2581895, study PRJEB24529) | metagenome | biome: Human gut stool | place: China | collected 2011
CCCGCCACGTCCTTAGCCGTCAGTCCGTAGCGCTCCAGCAGGGCATAAGGATCGCCGCTGCGGCCGAAAATATCCTTCACGCCCACACGGATCACCGGCACCGGACGGTGCTCGCTGACGACCTCGGCCACAGCGCCGCCAAGTCCGCCGAGAACATTGGCCTCCTCCGCGGTGACGATACAGCCGGTCTTCTCTGCCGCCTTTAAGACGGCCTCCTCGTCAAGGGGCTTGATCGTGTGCATATCCAGCACGGCGGCGCTGATGCCTTCCTGTGCCAACAACTCGCGGGCCTTCAACGCTTCCTGCACCATCAGACCAGTGGCAATGATGGTCACATCGCTGCCCTCGTGAAGCCGGCTGGCCTTGCCCCAGCGGAACTCATAGTTCGGGAGCAAATTTGTGCACTGCTCCACATCCAGCCGTCCCAGACGCATGAAGCACGGCCCGTCGTATTCCGCCATGGCCTTGGTCATAAGCCGCGTCTCGTTGGCGTCGCAGGGGGATAGTACCACCATTCCAGGAATGGACCGCATGATGGCCAGGTCCTCAAGACACTGATGCGTGGCGCCGTCCTTGCCTACGGTGATGCCGGCGTGGGTGCCGATGACCTTCACATTCAGATGCGGATACGCCAGCGAATTGCGGGTCCGCTCAAATGCGCGGCCCGCCGTGAACATGGCGAAAGAATTGACAAATACGATTTTTCCGCAGGTGGCCATACCGGCGGCGATGCCTACCATGTTGGCCTCTGCAATGCCCACGTTCCGGGAACGCTCAGGATACAGCGCACCGAACTTTTCCGTCCGGGTGCAGCACTGAAGGTCTGCGTCCAGCACAAAGATCCGGGGATCGGAGCCGATTTCAGCCAGCGCCTCGCCATAAGCCGTTCTGGTAGAGATCTTATTCATAACGCTCCGCCTCCTTTTCAACCGCGGCAACCAGAGCATCCAGCTCGGCAGCAGCCTTTTCATACTGCTCCGTATTGGGGTCGTTTCCGTGCCACTCCTTATCGTTTTCCATGAAGGAAACGCCCTTGCCCTTGACCGTCTTGGCGATGATGACCGTGGGCTTTCCCTTTGCCGCCTCGGCCCGTTCCAGCGCGGCGGCGATTTTGCTTACGTTGTGGCCATCGCACCGCTCCACATTCCAGCCAAAGGCCGCGAATTTCTCGTCGATGGGATTGGGGGACATGATCTCCTCCAACGTGCCGTCAATTTGGATGTTATTATTGTCCACAAAAACACAGAGGTTGTCCAGATGGTAGTTTCCGGCGGCCATCGCCGCCTCCCAGACCTGTCCCTCCTCCAGCTCGCCGTCGCCTAAGGCGGCGTAGACCCGATAGGCCTTCTTGTCCACCTGACCGGCCAGCGCCATGCCCACTGCGGCGGAGATGCCCTGTCCCAAACTGCCGGTGGACATATCTACGCCGGGCACATGATGCATTTCGGCATGGCCGGAGAGGTGCCCGTCAATATCCCGGAAGGTGGACAGCGTTTCCATTGGGAAAAAACCGCGCATCGCCAGAGCGGAATAGAGGGCAGGCGTACAATGACCCTTGCTCAGTACAAAGCGGTCACGGTCAGGATCACCAGGGTTGGTGGGATCCACACGCATTTTGTCGAAATACAGTACAGCAAGGATCTCGCACAAAGACATGGAACCGCCCAGATGCCCGGATGTTGCCCGGTACACCATTTCCAATGCACTTCTGCGCATCTGAGCGCCCAGCAGAGAAAGCCCTGCGGCTTTTTTTGCCTCCATATATATTCGTCCTTTCTTGGTTCAATTCCCTTAGTCGCCCAGATAGGCCGCCGCCACAGCGTTATCCTCCAGCAGATCCCGGCCCTTGCCGGAAATGGCCACCTTACCCACTTGCATGATGTAAGCCTGATCGCAGAACTCCAGAACTTTCTGAGCGTTCTGCTCAATGAGCATGATGGCCATGCCTTCCTGGTTGATCTCCTTGATGATATCAAACACCTGCGTCACGATGACCGGTGCCAGGCCGAGGGACGGCTCATCCAGCATCATCAGCTTCGGTTTAGCCATGATACCCCGGCCAATAGCCAGCATCTGCTGCTCGCCGCCGGAAAGCAAACCTCCGTACTGCTTTTCACGCTCTTTCAGACGGGGGAACATGGTATATACTCGTTCCAAATCTCTCCGGATCCCGTCTGTGTCCTTCCGCAGGCCGCTGCCGACCCGCAAATTTTCCGCTACCGTCAGCTTGGCAAAGATCTGCCGCGCCTCCGGCACCTGTACAAGTCCCGCCTCCACAACCTCATAGGGCTTCTGAGAAACCGGCTGGCCCAGAAACTCAATCGTGCCGCCGGTGGGCTTCATCACGGAGGAGATACACTTGAGCAGCGTGGATTTTCCGGCGCCATTGGCGCCCAGGACAGCCACAATCTGTCCTTCCTCCACCTTCAGGGACACGCCCCGCAGCGCCTGAATGCCGCCGTAGGCCGCCGTCAGGTCTTTGACTTCCAACAATGCCATATCATTCTCCTCCCAGATAGGCTCTGATGACCTCAGGATCGCTCTTGACCTCTTCCGGCGTACCCACGCAAATGGTCTTGCCAAAGTTCAGCACCGTCACATGGTCGCAGAGATTCGTCACAACGTCCATGTGGTGCTCGATCATCAGGATCGTAATATCAAAGCGCTCCCGGATCTGCCGCACAAAGTTTACCAACTCGACGGATTCCTCGGCGTTCATGCCCGCAGCCGGCTCGTCCAGAAGCAGCAGCTTGGGGTCCAGCGCCATGGCTCTGGCGATTTCCAGTTTCCGCTGGTGGCCGTAGGGCAGAGAGTTGGCCTGCTCGTTGGCCTTGTCCGCAAGACCCACCACCTCCAGCAGGTCCATGGCCTTTTCTTCCAGGTGCTTTTCCCGTTCTCTGTACTTCTTCGTCTTGAATATAGCGTCCGCCATGTTGTATGTGGCGTCCAGATTGCTGGCGATAACCACGTTGCTGAGGACGGACAGGTTGGAAAACAGGCGGATATTCTGGAAGGTCCGGCCGATGCCAAGCTGGGCCACCCGATGGGGTGCGCTGCCGGTGATGTCTGTACCGTTGAAGATGATCTTGCCGCTATCCGGCGCATAAATGCCGGTGATGTTGTTGAAGATGGTGGTCTTGCCCGCGCCGTTTGGGCCAATCAGGCCATGGATTTTACCCGGCTCCAGCGTCACGCTGAAATTGTCGATGGCTCGAACGCCGCCGAAATTCTTTTCCACATTCCGCATTTCAAGGACTGGTGTTGCCATATCAGCGGCCCTCCTTCTCTTCAGTCTTAGCCTGCTTCCGCCCCTTCTGGCGCTCCGGCAGCGTGCGGAACCAGCGGATGGTCCGCTTCAGGGAGAATTCCTTATAGCCGTACAGGCCGCTGGGCTTGAACAGGATAATGAGCACCACGGCAATACCGTAGAGCAGCATACGATAGTTTGCGAGGGACCGGAAGACCTCCGGCAGCACCGTAACGATGACGGCGCCCAGAAGAGAGCCGGTCAGAGAGCCGAGGCCGCCGATCACGGTGGTGGTGATCAGTTCGCAGCTCTTTGCCAGATTGAAGCTGCTGGGAACGATGTACATCAAATAACCGCCGTACAGAGCGCCAGCCCAGCCGGCATAGATGGCAGAAAACACAAAGCTCATCCGTTTCACCCGATAAGCATTGATGCCCACCGCTTCGGCCGCCATCTCATTTTCACGGATAGAGGTCAGGTTCCGGCCATATTTGGAATGGATGAAGCGCCATGCCACAAAAAACGCCAGCACAACGCAGAGTACGCTGAACAGAGCGTTGGAATACGCGGGAATGCCAGGGAAGCCCGCGGAGCCTCCGGTGATGTTCTTCGTGTAATTGAACAACACCCGAACGCACTCGCCAAAGCCCAGGCAGGTGATGAGGAAATAGTCACCCTTCAGCCTCAGAGTGATCGATCCCAGTAAAAACGCAATGAAACCGGCAAAGAGAGCGCCAATGACGATCGCCAGCAGAAAATTCACATTGAATTTCACCGCCAAAATTGCGGCGGTATACGCGCCGATGGACATAAAGCCCGCGTTTCCGAAGGAGAACAGCCGGGTAAAGCCCGTCAGCACCGACATACCCAGCACGGCGATGACGTTGATGCACACCATGACGATCACGCCCTGCAAATAGGAGTTGATGCCCAGTACGCCGCATACGGCACTGTTGATACTGTTAAATAATGCAAGCATTCCTCTGCCCCCCTTATGCCTTGTCCTGCACGTCCACGCCGAACAGGCCGCTGGGCTTGACCAGCAGGAGCACGATCAACAGCGCGAAGGAGAAGAAGTCCCGCAGGCTGGAGCTGATAAACGCGGAGACGAACGTTTCGATCACGCCCAGAATAATCGCTCCCACAATGGCACCGGGAACGCTGCCCAGACCGCCGATAACAGAGGCGATAAATGCCTTGAGGCCCACGTTGCCCATTGTGGGGAACACATTTTATTTCATTCCGTACAAAACGCCAGCCACGCCGGCCAGAGCGCCAGCCAGAACGAACACCGTAGCGATGCAGCGGTCCACCTTGACGCCAAGGACCTTGGCTGCGTGGGCGTTGCAGGCGATTGCGCGGACATTGAGTCCGAATTGTGTCTTATTGATGAGATACACCAAAATGGTGATAATCACGGCGGTAATAGCCAGACTCACCAGATCCAAAACACCGATGTAAGCGGATGCCACCTTGATCGTGGAAACCGGCAGCTTGAAGGGGTAGGACCGGTACTGACCGGAGAAAATCAGGTTGGCCGCCTGCTGAAACACGTTGGAAAGTCCCATGGCGGCGATCATCAGGAACATATTGGGAGCGCCGTTGCGGCGGATGCGGCGATATGCGAAGCGTTCGCAGAGAAAACTCACCAGCGCGCCGCCTGCCATGCCGCCAACGGCGGCGAGAACAAAGGGCATTCCCATAAAGCTGGACAGAACGATAGCGATGTAGGCGCTGACCATGGCAAATTCGCCGTGGGCCCAGTTTGAGAAGTCCAGCAGGCTATAAATCAGGGAATAGCCCGTTGCCAGCAGCGCATAGATGCCGCCAACAGAGATGCCCGTCACCAACTGTTGTAAGAACATAATTTATCACTCCTAAAATCGCAGTAAAGGAAAGGTTTAAAAAAACACAGGGGGAAGGAGAATCTCCTTCCCCCTGCGGCGGACATTACTGAGCCTCGATGATCTCCTTGAATTCAAAGGAATCGCCGTGGCACTCGTATACGGCGCAAGCCATGGACGGGTTGTGGGTTGCGGGATCCATGACCAGAGTACCGATCAGGCCCTCGAACACGTCGGTCTGCTCCAGCGCGTCACGAATGGCCTCAGGATCGGCAGAGCCTGCTCGGTTGATGGCATCCACCAGCCACATAACACCGTCATGACCGAACAGGCACTCGCCCTCCATGGTGATGTTATAAGCCTTGGCAACCTCCTCGCCGAAGGCCTTGGCCTCGGGAGTGCTGAAGCCGATACGGGAGACATACAGGCAGTTCTCCAGAGCACCCTCAGCCTCACCGGCCAGCTGGGCGGAGTCCCAACCGTCATGACCCATCAGCATGCAGTCGATGCCCATCTCGCGGGCCTGCTTTGCAAAGGTGGCGTTCTTAGCATAGTCGTTCATGATCACGAACACGATGTCGGGGTTCTTGGCGCCGATGTTGGCCAACTGTGCACGGAAGTCCACGTCGCCATCCTGGCACTGCTCGTCAGCCACGATGGTGCCGCCCTTAGCGGTGAAGGCGTCACGCAGGAACTGACCAACAGACTCGGAGTTGGTGTTGCCGGCCACGGTGAACAGAGCAGCGTTCCGGGAACCCAGCGTGTCATAGGCATAGTTGCCGATGACGGTGCCGAGGTAGGAGTCGATGAAGCACATACGGAAGGAATAGGGGTGCAGCTTGCCGTTTTCATCCACGGTGACCAGCTCGTTGGAAGCGGCAGTGCCGATGATGGGCACCTTCACCTCGTCAGCGACAGAGGCCATGGGGATGTTGCAGGAGGAGAAGTTCGTGCCGATCTCGGCCACGATGTTATGTACCTCAACCAGGTTCTTAAAGGCGGAAACAGAGTCGGCAGGCTCGCCCTTGCCGTCCATGGGGACCAGCTCAAGCATCTTGCCGTCAAGGACGCCGCCGTTCTCATTGACCTGCTTGATGGCCAGCTCGGCGCCGTACTGTCCGGCGGTGCCCCACAGGGCGGTGGCGCCGGTCAGGTCGGAAACATATCCGATCTTAATGGTATCAGAATTGGCGGCATCGGATTGGGTGCCGTCCTCGCTGGGAGTGCTGGGGGTAGAGCTGTTACCGCCGCAGGCGGCCAGAGACAGGACCATCGTCAGCGTCAGCAGGAGAGAAAAAATCTTTTTCATAACGTACCTCCATCATCATTTACCCTTTTTATCGGGTTTAATAGCACTTTAGCATTTTTACTCAAATTTGTCAACAAATTCCATCACTCTTTGGTCAGTTTTTCCCATGGGTTTTGCTGAATAAACTGTGTAATCTGCTACTTTTTCCCGCTTTTTCGCTTGTGTCTTTTTACGTTTTGACTATTCCTTTTTCCGATTCATAGGAAATAAACAAAGCTTGTCAACACTTTCAACATTTTCGGTCATACTAAAGCAAACGCTTGCGCAGCAACGGTTTCCCAGCATTCTTACCATCTGTTTAGGAGAGAACGGCCTCTCCTTTCCACAAAAAACCTCTCGGAATGACTTCCGAGAGGTTTTTTCTGCAATAGGCGGTCAATCCGCCATGATGGCCCGGACGGCAGTTTTCGTGTCGGTTTTGGGGAACAGCTCGTAGCCAATGAGCCCCCGGTAGCCCGCCTGCTCCAAGGCGGCGAACACCGCCGGGTAATAAATCTCCCCGGTGCCCGGCTCGTGGCGGCCCGGCGCGTCCGCCACGTGGATGTGGCCGAACTGGTCGGCGTAGGCGCGGATATGGTCGCACAGGCTGCCCTCGTTGAGCTGCATGTGGTACACATCGTACAGCACCTTCAAGTACGGGGAGCCGATGAGCCGGGTCAGTTCGGCGGCCGTGCGGGTATGGCGGAGGAAATTGCCGGGATGGTCCGTGGTGACGTTCAGCGGCTCCAGATTGATCCGGACGCCGCAAGTTTCCGCCCATTCCGCCGCGATTTTCAGCGTGTCGAACATGGTGCAGAGCTTCACGGCGTCGCTGAGGTCGTCATAGGGGCAAAGGACCCTTCCTCCCTCCCCCAGGCCGTTTGAGTGGACCGTGACGGACCTTGCCCCTATCTCCATAGCGGCGTCCAGAGAACGCCGCAGAAAGGCCTTGTAGGCCGTTTTCTGGGCAGGGTCGATGAGGGACAGCTCCGCGTCCCCGTTGAAGCCGGAAATGCCGACCCCCGCATCGTCCGCGGCGGCCTTCACGGCGGCGAGGTCCTTGTCGGTCCAGCTCCAGAATTCTACAAACTCGAAGCCGTCGGCTCTGGCGGCGCGAAACCGCTCTAAAAAGGGCAGCTCTGTGTACAGTGTCTCGATGCAGGCGGATTTCTGAAAAATCATAGGCCCCTCCCGGTGTTGTTCTCAGGGTCATGATAACAGGTCTCCGGAGGGCCGTCAAGGGCGGTGGTGCAACGCTTTTTCACTTTTCAACCTCGAACGGAATCGAGGGGTGTCGATATCTTGCAACAGGAACTTTTTTCAGAAGGTTGTATAGATACTGTATTTTGTTATGCAACAATAACATTCTGAGAAAGGATAGGGTTAAACGTATGGCAAGCCAACAGACACCCAACTACCGGCTGTCCCGCTGGGCGGGGACGGACCGCATTCTGGTGGAGGAATTCAATGACAACTGGGACAAGATCGACGCGGCGCTGGGGACGGCGGCGCGTCAGGCCGCGTTCCACACCATTCTGGACGTGACCACCACCGAGGATCTCAAAGACGCCGCGTGGCCGCTGAACATCGACTGGACGGAATGGAAAAGCGTGACCATTGAGATCATGCCCGCGGAGGGCAGCCAGACGATCGACTTCGGCTATACGGACAGCCCCAGCTCCTGCGTCAGGTATCTTGAGCCGGCATGGAACGTGATGCTGGGCTTTCCCGGCGGGTTCCCGGACGCGGTGTTCTCGCTGGTCTGCCTGAATGGTGCGGCCTCGCTGGCAGGCTGCGCGCCGTCCTCCAGGGTCCGTTACCGCCATTTCACCCACATCGGTATTTTCGCCCGTTCCGGGTATTCAGACGCTGTTTTAAAGGCCGGTTCCCGCATTTTAGTGCGGGGCGAAAAGCTGTGAGACAAGAGAAAGACCCCCGCTCTTTCGAGCGGGGGTCTCTTTGTGCTTTAGCCGTCAGGCTGAATCACATTCCAATCGTTTCTTAGGTGTAAGAAGCGGTCAGAGTACCAACGGTGGTGTTACCAACGGTGAACTCGAAGTTCACGGTGAAGTTGGTGATCACGCCGGACTCGATCTTCAGAGCATTAGAGGCAACAGTAGCCTTGCCGACCACATCGCCAGAGATGTCCCAAGCAGCGGTAGCGCCGGTAGAGCTCAGGCTCACGTTGGAGGCAGCCGTGGAGGTACCGGTCACAGTCAGAGTACCGGTCACCTTCTCGCCTTCAGCGGCCACAGGGTTGGTCAGCGTCCACTCAAAGGTCAGGCCAGCGTTGTTACCCTTAACGGGAGCGGTGAAGGTAACAGGAGCCTTAACCTCAGCGGCCTCGACAGTGATCTTGCTGTCAGCAATGTCAGCAGTCAGGTTGCCCAGAGAAACGGTTTCCTTAATGTCAGTATCCTTCTTAGCGGTGAAGGTCTTAACAACCACGCCATCGTTCTTCACGGTGATGGTGTAATCCTTGGTCACATTAGCCTTGGCAGCCGTGATCTCGACGGTAGCCTTGTTGTAGGCCACAGCACCGGTGGTAACGGTAACAGTGCTGCTGGTCAGACCGGTAACAGAGGTGGCCTGAGTGGCGCCAATCGTGACATAGCCGGTCTTGATGACAACGGGAGCGGTAACATTGGATGCAGCCTCGGTCTTGTCAGTCACAGCGGAATAGCCGGTGACAGTTGTAGCGCTGCCCACAATGTAGCCAGTGCCCTTGCCCTGAATCTGGCCCTTAGTGGTCTTAGAATCGGCGTCCTTCTCGACGTACTCAACCTTCTCACCGTCAATGGTCAGGGAGAAGTAAGCAGTACCAGTGACCTTAGTGAAAGCATAGCTGGTGCCGTTCTTGGTGGCGAGATAGGTGGTACCACCCAGATAGCCGGTCACGCTGTAGCCAGCATTGGCCAGAACATTCACAGCATTGTCAACGTCAGTACCATCAACAGTGGGGATGACCACATTGAAGCCATCGATGTAAGCAACGGGCTTCTGGCCGGGCTTCAGGGTAGGAGTGACAGCGGCGTCAGCGTCCTTGACTTCCTGAACGACCAGGGTCTTCACCAGGTAATCCTCAACAACAGCGTACACGAGGTCGTTGTCATCGGGATACAGAGCGGCGTAGCTGGACTCGGAGATGTTGCCCTTCTTGTCGACGAAGTAGATCTTGGCGTTGTCGTCAACAGTGATGACGAAGCCGCTGCCAGCAGCAGTGCCATGGTGGAAGACATCCTCGTGCTTGCCAGTAGCGGAGCCAGTGCACTTGGTGTCCAGAGTCACGGTGTACTCCTTGGAGGTCTTGGCCAGGCCGATGCCGGCGTTCAGGACCTGCTCAGTGTTGCCGGTGCTGTAAACGGGGTAGCTCTTCAGGCTGGTGATGTAGCCCTTGGAGTTGGTACCGTAGGACTTGTACAGGCCGTTCAGAGAAGCGGCACCGGTGAGGTCAGCGTCGACCTTCACAGTGGTGATCTTGCCATCAACGATGGCGTTGTAGGTGAAGTAGTCGCCGTCCTCATCGTGGATCAGGTCGGAAGCGGACTCCTCAGCGAAGTAGATGGCGTTCTTGGTGCCGTCCTCAACGTTCGCGAGCTTGTTGGGAACCACGAACATCACGGTGACCATGCTGTTCTTGCAGTAGTAGTAAGCGGTGACCTGAGCGCCAGCCTTAGCGTGGTCAGCAGTATCAGTGGAGACGGAGGGAGCGTTCTTGATACCGGTGTAGGAATCCCAATCGTCGATCTCAGAGGTCTTCACATTGTAGTCGTCCTGATCGGCAACCACAAACACGGAAGCGCTGTTAGCGGTGACGGTCTTCTGAGTGCCGTCAGCCAGAGTCACAAGGATGCCGGCCTTGTCATTCTTCATGACAAACTCGCTGCCAGAAACGGTGGTGCCGGTAGCCTTAACGGTAGCGATCGCGCCGTCCTTCTTGACGGTCTTCAGGGTGTAGGTGCCATCGGAGTTCTCGCGGAAGGTGACGATGGTGTTGTCAGCTATCTTCTTGTCGCCGGAGGCATAGTTCTCATCGGTGTTGACGAACTTCACAGTGCCGTCGGTCAGCAGGATCTGAGCCTTGTTGCCGATGAAGGAGCCCTTGGAAGCGGTAGCCAGAACCAGAGCGTAGTTGCCGATCTCCTGGATCTCCTCAACGTAGATGATGTAGCCGTACTGGTCCAGATAGACAGTGTAGTCCTGCTTCACGGACACGTTGCCCAGCTTCTCGCCGGCAGCGGCCTTGGACATCTTGTAAGCAGTACCGGCAATGGTCATGCCGTTGTTCTGGTCCAGGTCGGTAGCCTTGTTGATAGTCTGAGAGACATAGCCCTCAACCTTCTCAGCGGCGACAACAGACTGAACCCCGTCCTCCTTGAAGGAGTAGGTGTACAGAACATAGGTCTCGTCAGCGAACTTCTCATCGGTCTCGAACTCCAGAGCGCCAGCCTTGGTGCCGGTCACGGACTCGGGACGAGTAGCGAAGCTGTTGTTCTCAGCAAGCTTGCCGGTGATGACCACATAGGCGTCCTTCTTGTCGGTAGCCTTGACGGTCTTGGCGATCTCGCCGATGTAGGTGACGACCTGAGTGATGGTGATGGTATCGGCATCGTCATCATAGAAGACCTCGGTCAGAACGCCGTTGCCATCGGTGCCGACAGCCTTGCCGATCTTAACGTCGGAGCCCTTCTTGATGTCGATCTCGGCAGCGGTAGCCTCAACGCCGTTGACATACACGGTCACGTCCTTGGCGGCAACGGTGCTGCCCAGGTTCAGATCCTTGTAGATGTCGCCAGCCTCGACCTTCTTGGTGTAGGTCAGGTCAGCGGCCTTGGAGTAGGTGCCGATCTCCTCAGCCTTCAGCTTCCACACGTTAGCGGGACGCTCGAACTCGTCGGAGCCAGTCTTGACGGTCAGGTTGTCGAAGTACTTCTCAGCGAACTGCATCTTGCCGTCCTTGTCGATGTTGCTATCGGTCTTGCCGGTGTTGACAACATCCTTGGCCTCAGAGCCGGCGATAACGACGGTAGTGCCGTTAGTGGAAACAGAGGTCTTAGCGGAATACTCGACCATAGTAGCCTGCAGGGTGTTGAAAGCGTACA
>OGOD01001939.1_pt1 | contig 11463 bp, 13 predicted proteins | sample 1573631 | NCBI WGS metagenome assembly OGOD01 (sample SAMEA2581895, study PRJEB24529) | metagenome | biome: Human gut stool | place: China | collected 2011
TGAAAAGTGCGAACATAAAAATAGTTTCATCAATATTCTCCTTTATAAATTCCGAGTTGTTAAACGCTTTCTTATTTCCATCTTCCTGCCCTTCGGACAAGAAGCCTCCCTCGCATTCAGCTCAGTCGATCCGGCTTTTCTAATTTGCTCAACTGCTCTGCAAACCGAAATGAGTGTACTCAGACTTTAAAACTTCTTCTCCACCTAAATTATCTCATCCCAGTCGGCAGGAATATCATCAACCATGCCAAAACTCTTTAAAGTAAATTTGTTGTCAATTTCTTCAAACTTAACAAGATATTATGTATTTTCTCTTGCACCCCAATACTCAAGTGCAATCATGTTTGGGCTATCAATATAGATAGTTTCCGGATAATCTTCAAAATCATCAATATTATAACGCTCTTTATAATATTTTTGAGAATTTTTACAACACTTTTTATAATACCTTTGAACGATATTATCAAGTTCACAAACATGTTCTGCTACCTTTATAATAACAGGTTTCAATTCTTCAAAACGCTCCATCTGTTCATCAAGACAAACAGAAATATCATAATCATCTTCCTCAGATATATAAACAGTTCCGTACTTATCCATTTTTAATTTATCAATATCTGTAATGAATTTATTGGTATTACCATATCTGTTATACATCTTTTTCTCCTGACTATATTAAAGTATTTTAATAGTCAAACAACTCCCGATTTTCTACTTTAATCAACCGTTCTGCGAATCGGAAGTTGTCTATTTCAATACATCTACCCATCTATTGTTTTCTTTATAGAAAAAATACTCGCTTAAATTTTCTTTTAAAAAAACTTCCAACATCTTTTCCATTCCATCCGCTAAATCAGCCTTTTTAATATCTTCTATTTCTGTCCAATAAACTTCACCCTCATTAGATGCAGACAAATTTCCCTCAAATTTGTTAGTTTTATAAAATAAAACCATATATCTTGAACCATCATCATTTATCCAATCTTTTATTCCGCACAATACAGGCGAAGAAATTCTTAGTCCTGTTTCCTCAAGCACTTCACGAATTACAGCGTCAGTAAAGGATTCTCCTTTTTCTACATGACCTCCCGGAAATGTAACGCCACAATAATCATCATCTGTTTTTTCTTGTACTAAAACCTTATCACCATCGTATACCATACACATATTAGTTAATGTAACAACTTCCGTCCTATCCATGCTGCACCTCCACAACTCCCTATTCATTGTCGTTCCATCATTATTTTTGTTCCGTTAACATATCATAAAGAGCCGAATCCGTTTTATATATCCCCTGACATGACCGTTAAATATAAAAATTATCTTTTTCATAGACAAATATTGTGCTTGCTGTTTTATCTGTATTTATATCAAACTTGATATAGTTATCTCCTAATCTGCCCTGTACACATTCTCTGTCCTCTCAGGACAATCTCCCCTTGAAATCCTCATACCCGAAATGCTTTACAACCTCACACTCCCCATTCTCATGCCTAAGCACAATATCCGGAAGTCCGATTCCGTTGAAGGTGTTATTTTTCACCATAGAATATATAGCCATATCCTCAAAATACAGTGTGTCGCCTATCTGTATCTTTCTGTCAAAGGAATAATCGCCTATGATATCACCTGCAAGACAGGTGTAGGATGAGAGGCGGTATGTGTACTGCTTCTTGCCCGGCTCTCCGCTGTCCTTAAGGGGAGGTCTGTACGGCATCTCAAGAACATCCGGCATGTGGCACGCAGCAGACGCATCAAGAATAAGCGTTGTGATTCCTGCATTTTCCACGATATCAAGAACTGTGGTCTTAAGATAGCCCGCATTGAGAGCCACCGCCTCGCCCGGCTCAAGATACACCTGGACCTGATATTTTTCTTTCATGTGATTCACAAGGCGGACAAGGCGTTCCACATCATAATCTTTTCTTGTGATGTGATGACCGCCGCCCATATTGAGCCATTTCATATCGTAGAGATATTTTCCGAATTTCTGCTCAACAGCCTCAATCGTTGTCTCCAAATCATCGGAATTCTGCTCGCAGAGCGTGTGAAAATGAAACCCGTCAACACCCTCTAAAAAGCCGGGATTTTTCCTAAGCTCTTCCTCCAGCTTTTCTATGGTGACACCAAGCCTTGAGCCCGGCGCACACGGGTCATAAATGGCATGCTCACCCTGCGTGGAGCACTCCGGATTTATCCTCAAGCCGAAGCTTTTTCCATTCGCAGTGCATCTGCCACGGAACTTATTAAGCTGTGCCACCGAATTGAATATAATATGGTCGCAGCAGCCCATAATCTCGTCAAATTCCGCATCCCGGTAAGCCGGGGAAAACACATGGTTTTCCTTTCCCATCTCCTCATAGCCAAGCCTTGCCTCATTCAGTCCGCTTGCCGTACATCCACTTATATATTCACCTATAAGCGGATACACCGCATACATTGAGAAGCACTTCTGTGCGAGCAATATGCGGCACCCGGTACGGTCTATAACGCTTTTTAATATTTCCAAATTGCTTTTCAACTTTCCCTCATCGACAATATATGATGGGGTTGCTATATCTTTTATGTTCATGCTATACCTCATTAGTCTCCTTTATTCCATTTCTTTTCTGTATTGAATAATCTGTTGTTGCAGCATATATTTTTCACGTTTAAACAGAATAGCTACCTTGCTACTATTCGTTTTACAGTTAAATTATACGTTTATTATTTTTAATTTATCAATACATATTTTGTCTTTTTTTCAATTTATGTATTGATAACTCGTTTTTTTTCATTTCTGTAAACTATTTTTTCTTCCGTTAACTCTGCCCTGCAATTAAGAATATTCTTTCCAATATTGTATGGTGTTTCAATTGAAATAGTATATTCTCCTCGATAAGTCCCGTTAAAATATTCCTCAAAAATTTTTTCCAATTGCTCTAAACTCATTTCTTTTGCAGGTAACCAAGAAAAAATATCCAATACTTCCATTAAACTATGTTCCTTCTCAAACCAGAAGTTGTTTATCCAAAATGAAATGGAATAACCATATCAAGTAAAACTGCAAGAACTATACTAATCGTTCCCATTAGCGCAGAACTCCTCAATGTGTCTCTCCTCAAAACAATAAGTCCAATAATAAAGACTATCACTTCCAAAACAGATTTTGCATTAAAATACCAGCATCCATATACAAAGCACATATTGAACAATACTGCCAAAATCAGCACTGATAGTATAAATGCCAGTTTGCTTTTCCCCTTTGCATACCAACAGACAAAAGCCAATAATGGAGAAACAGCTGTAAATCCAAACCAAATCATCGCATAACTTCTTGGGAAAAATCCTGCAATATAGTTTGAATACAAATAGTAACTTGCAACCATACCAATAAAGAATGCAAAAACATTAATGCTTGCTCTTATTGCAGAATTGCTATAAATAGAAATACACAGTGCAATCAATATCCAGATTGCAAAACGCCCAAGAAAATTACCAATATCTAAAACTCCATTTATTGCCATAAGCACACCTGGAAGTTCAGTTTGACGAAAATCCAGATATTTTGAGAAAGTTCCCAAAGCTATTCCGAAAAACAATATCGCTATGGTATTTATAAGTTTTCTATTATTGGATATTGGATTTTCTGCATTCCTTATATCATTCAAAAAATTTATCATAATTACCCTCACAAATCCATTATTATTTCACTAGTTTACACTATTTTTCATTATCTGTTAATCTCATATACAAATGGAATTTTTATTGCTTACAAACAGACATTATCTTGCATATAAAATCTGTAAATCTCCGTCAACAAATCCAATGCCTATTGCTTGATATTCTTTTAATTTTCCAGCATATTTTCCAGAAGAAAGGTATTCATTCACTAAACTAATAAAAAAAGTTTCCACTAACTCCCAATCACTTTCACACTCTATCACGAAAGGTTGATCTCTTGTAGTAAAGACTTCATCACAAGCCCAATCATCATTATCCTTATCGAATGAAAATGTGCCGACCAATTCAACAGACCATTTATTATCTGTATCTTCATATAAATTAAAGTTAATTGCTTTTATTTCACTATTCAATTCATTCTTCAAAATCAAATCTAACCATTCAAAGAAATCTTTGGTTTTATTCAGTTTTAACCTATCAAGTAATCCCATAACTTCACCCTCCACAAACTTCGAGTTGTTAAACTCTTTCTAATCTCCATCTTCCTGCCTATCGGACAAGAAGCATCCCCCGCCCTAAGAGCTCGGTCAAGTAAAGCGGACATTCGCAATCCGCTTTCGCTACTTGCTCATGAACGCAGTCGCTTTGCGAACTGTCAGTGGGAGCTTTTAACTCCCACTGACATAAGCATCCCCCTTGCCCACCGCTTAGTGCTCTACACACTTGAAGCGTGGGATTGCTTATTCTGCGTTCAAATTTACCTTCTAAAATAATGTATCTAAATGTATTTCATCCCAAACGTCAATTAACTTATGTCCTTTTATTTCGGCAAATTGAAGTAATTTTTCCATTGAATTAAATAAGCTTTCCTGCTTGTTTATCCATATTGATACTTTGTTTTTCGATTTATCGGTAGAAATAAAAATTGCTTCATTTTGATAAGCCGCTTCCAATTCACGCCCTTGTGAAATCAACCATATAAGTGCTGATATCGACTTCTTATGAAGCAACTCATCAGCTATCATGTCATGCTCTAACGCCACAAAACGCAAAGCTGCAATAAACACATGCTTGCATAGTTTTTTCATAACATATCTTATAATGCTGATAATGATTAAAACAACAAACAAAATAGTACAAAAAATGGCAAGGATACCAGCACATATTGTTTTGCTTATTTAGTTAATAAATACATCCTATTAATCTGTCCGTATTCTTCATAATAAATTTCTACATAGTCACTTATCGAATATCTTGCCCCAAGGATATCTTCCCATTCTTCATTAGTATTGTTCCAAAGAACCATTCCGTCATCTAATAGATTACCACTAATCTTTTTAATCCCATATTTCTCAATCTGTTCATCAGAAATGAATGGGTTTAACTTTACGAGAAGTTTTCCGTTCTTTTTCAGGATACGCTTGATTTCTTCTAAAACACTGATTGCATCGTCCGAATACAGGTTATCAATAATATTAGATAAAATGGCAGAATCCATAGACTCATCCTGTATTCCCTTTAATGCCTCAATTCCTCCGCATAAAAACTGAAAATTCCCGTTTTCAATCATTTTACTTTTCTCTATAGCACTCTTTATCGCTTGCGGTGACAAATCTATCCCAATATGTGTATCGGTACCATACTTATTACACAAAAACAGTGCTGTACCACTTCCACATCCAAAATCAAGCACCGATAAAGCGTTATCTGTCAACCATGCTAAGCCTTTATCAAACTCCACATTTCCGGATTCTTTTTTCTTAGGAAGTACAGATTCTTGTTTTGAAAAAAAGTCGTCCCACAATTCAATGCATTTGTCATATTTATTCATTAGTTTCTCCTACACATGCCTAAAAGCCGGCGTAAAGCGGACATTCGCAATCCGCTTTCGCTACTTGCTCATGAACGCAGTCGCTTTGCGAACTGTCAGTGGGAGCTTTTAACTCCCACTGACATAAGCATCCCCCTTACCCCCGCTTAGTGCTCTACACACTTGAAGCGGGGGATTGCTTATTCTGCGTTCAATTATTTCTTTTGCACGATGTAAAATAGGCAATTCCCTGTTTGCAATGAGCTTTCCTAAGCTTGTATTCGCTCTATCTTCATACTCCCTGACCGCTTCCTCATATGACAATTTCAATGTTGATAGATGAAATCTTTCTATCTCATCCTGCGTTAAATTCTTTTCTCCAAACGATTGTATTCTACACAAAAAATAATTATTAATATTATGTCTGTGAATCAGATTATAATAATCACTTACAACCCCAATTTTGCAAACCACTTCTACCTGTACGCCTAACTCTTCTTTGAGTTCCCTCCGAATGGCAGTTATCAAATCTTCACCATCCTCGACACCACCGCCGGCAGTTTCGATTAATGTTGCTTTTCCAAAATCATCATCCCGCTCAGCTCTTACAAAATAGAATTGTCCACTTTCATCATAAACGATTGCTCTGGCAATATTTCTATCATGATCAACATACTCAAATTGCCATTGGGTATCCTGCAAATTTATATTTAATTCTGTATTCATCATGCATTTCTCCATGTCATCGTCTTATATTTTCTGTCCATTCATATCCAATATAACACTTATGGGCAGAGAAAATCCTTCTAAAATTCTATTTTTGTGAATTTTCTCTGCCCATGTGTTCATACACTGCCTGCATTGGACTGATTTTTCACAGTCTTACAGTGTTTTTCTCTGCCTAACAGACACTATAATGTCATCCATGGACTGATATGCCTTATAACATCAATCAATTTTTCTGCCCAAGAGGTTAATTTCACAGCCTTTAGGCAGAAACATGCCATATATCTGCAGATTGAACGCAGAATAAGCAGTCCCCCGCTTCAAGTGTGTAGAGCACTAAGCGGGGGTAAGGGGATGCTTATGTCAGTGGGAGCTTTTAGCTCCCACTGACAGTTCGCAAAGCGACTGCGTTCATGAGCAAGTAGCGAAAGCGAATTGCGAATGTCCGCTTTACTACCATGTGTGCCATCAGCGGCAACAGCCTACTCCACCAGCACCGGATTCTCGCACACAACCCAAGGAAGTCCATACTTGTTAAGGGCATCCATGAATGGATCCGGGTCGAACTCCTCAACCGTGAACACACCCGGCTTATTCCATATGCCCTTTACAACCATCATCGCACCAATCATAGCCGGAACGCCTGTTGTGTAGGAGATTGCCTGTGAACCAACCTCGCGGTAACACTCCTGATGGTCGCATACATTGTAGATGTAGAGCGTCTTTTCCTTGCCATCCTTGATTCCTGTATAGATGCAGCCGATATTGGTCTTGCCGACCGTTCTTGGTCCAAGTGAAGCAGGGTCAGGAAGAAGTGCCTTTAAAAACTGGATTGGAACGATTTCCTTGCCATCAAAGTTAATCGGTGTTGTCGATAGCATTCCGACATTCTCAAGGCACTTCATATGTGTGAGATAGCTCTGTCCGAAGGTCATGAAGAAACGGATTCTCTTTACACCCGGAATGTTAGCGGCAAGTGACTCAATCTCCTCATGGTGAAGGAGGTACATGTCCTTCATTCCTACCTCAGGGAAATCGTACTCTCTCTTAATCTCCATAGGCTTAGTCTCAATCCACTTTCCGTTCTCCCAGTATGAGCCCGGTGCGGATACCTCGCGAAGATTAATCTCAGGATTGAAGTTGGTTGCGAACGGATAACCATGGTCGCCGCCGTTGCAGTCCAATATATCTATTGTGTGGATTTCGTCAAAATAATGCTTGAGGGCATAAGCTGTGAACACGCTCGTAACACCCGGGTCAAAGCCGCTTCCCAAAAGGCCTGTGATTCCTGCCTCCTTGAAACGCTCCCTGTAAGCCCACTGCCAGGAATAGTCAAAATAAGCCGTGAAGCCAAGCCTCCTGCAGCGCTCCTCGTACACCTTTCTCCACTCCGGGTCATCCGTGTTCTCGCACTCATAATTTGCTGTATCAATGTAGGAAACCTTGGTTGCAAGGCAGGCATCCATAATTGTCAAATCCTGATACGGAAGTGCTACATTGAGTACTGCATCCGGCTTGTAGCTGTTGATAAGAGCAATTATCTCATCAACATGGTCCGCATCAAGCTGTGCCGTTGTTATCTTTGTGCTCGTCTTTGTCTCTAACTCCTTCTTTAATGCATCACACTTACTTTTGGTTCTGCTCGCTATACACAGCTCCGTGAACACCTCACTAAGCTGACAGCACTTATGAATTGCCACTGAAGCAACTCCACCACATCCGATTACCAATAAACGACTCATCTTTTTTCCTCCTCTTCTAACAATTCCTCAACATATTTCGGAAGCATAAACGCTCCGGTGTGCAGATTACAGGTATAGTATTCCGTAGGTATCTGCAGCTTTTTCCACTCCTCCGGCTTAAAATCAGCCAGTGGGTGATATTTTTTCGACGCAAAGCCAAAAAGCCAGTAGCCCGAAGGGCTGGTCGGTATATGCGCCTGATATACCCTGCTTATCGGGAAGGTGTTGAACACCTTCTTGTGCATCCGCCTGCATGCCTGCTCGTCCTCATCATAGAAAGGGCTTCCATGCTGATAGACAAGTATTCCGTCATCCTTGAGTGCCTTGTAACAGTTGCCGTAAAACTCCCTTGTAAAGAAGCCCTCCGACGCACCGAACGGGTCTGTGGCATCATTTATAATAAGGTCATACACATCCGACTGGGAGCGTAAAAAACGCAGCGCATCGGTGTTGTAGACGTGCACTCTCTCATCCTCCAAGCCCTTTGCCGTCTCCGGAAAGAACTCCTTGCATGCCTCAATGAACATGGCGTCCTGCTCAACGATATCTATGCATTTTACTGTATCGTAGTTGATAAGCTCTTTGGCAACTCCTCCGTCACCTCCACCGATAATAAGCACCTTCTCGACATGCGGGTGCACCGACATCGGCACATGCACCACCATCTCATTGTAAATAAAACAATCCTGCTCGGAAAAAATAACACTTCCGTCAAGTGTAAGAAACTTCCCGAACTCAGGCGAAGCAAAGACATCTATTCTCTGATATTCGCTCTCAGCCGAATAGAGCTGTCTCTCCACGCGGATATCAAAACGCACATGCGGCGAATGATTTTCCGAAAACCAAATTTCCATAACCGATACACTCCTGATAATTATTACTAATAACTATTGCTTATAACTATGCCGCATAACTTATATTTAGCGGAATAATAAAAATATGCATTTTTTAGTTATAAAACCCGGAAAAATTTTACACGTTCACAAATCACTGTAAACTATTTATATTCACAAAACAAACTTCCTGCAATATATGTTTTACAAATATCTGCTTTTTCCATAACATCCTAAAACACCAGCACATTAAGATACTTAACCTCCGGGTCCTCCATACCCTGCATGGAGCAGCCCTTCTCTATTGAATAGAGTATGTAATCAATAATGTCCTCCGTTATCTCCTCACCCGGCGCAACGATAGGTATTCCCGGCGGATATGCCATCACAAATTCGCCTGAAATTCTTCCTGCCGCCTCCCTTATCGGAACCTTTTCCTTATTTGCATAGAAAGCCTCCTGCGGCGAAGCAAGCACCCTTGGAAGAAGCATCTCCCTGTCGACCTCGAAGCGCTTCTCCTCCTTTTTGTAGAGGCGGCTTATATCGGCAAGTGCCCCCATGAGACGCTCGATATCCTGTATTCTGTCACCTATTGATATGTACGCCAGTATATTTCCTATATCGCCGAATTCAATCTGTATGTCGTACTCATCGCGGAGAATGTCATACACCTCGATTCCGTCAAGCCCTATATCTCTTGTGAACACGCACAGCTTCGTCACATCAAAATCATACACTGAGTTTCCGTTTATCAGCTCCTTTCCGTAGGCGTAATATCCGCCTATGGAGTTGATTTCCTCCCTCGCATACTCCGCCCACTCCATGACCTTCTGGAATGACTGCCTTCCGCGGAGTGCAAGATTTCTCCTCGATATGTCAAGGCTTGCCATCAGAAGATACGATGCGCTCGTGGTCTGCGTGAGATTTATAATCGTTCTCACATAGTCTGCATTCATTCCGTTGTTGGTGAGAAGAATTGAACTCTGTGTGAGCGAACCGCCCGACTTGTGCATGGACACCGCCGCCATATCAGCCCCCGCCGCAATGCCCGATATCGGAAGATTATTTCCAAAGTACAGATGTGTTCCGTGAGCCTCGTCCGCAAGCACCTTGAGCCCATAGGAATGTGCCAGCTCACAGATTCCCTTGATATCCGAACAGATTCCATAGTAGGTCGGATTATTGACCAGAACAGCAACAGCACGCGGGTGTGCAAGTATCGCCTCCTCAACCTGCTCCTTGGTTATACCGAGCATTATACCTATTCTGGTATTTACCTCGGCATTTATATACACCGGAATTGCGCCGCAGAGTATCATCACATTGATTACACTCTTATGGACGTTTCGCGGCACGATAATCTCATCGCCCGCCTTGCACACGGACAGCACCATGTTCTGAACCGCCGATGTAGTCCCTCCGACCATGAAAAACGCGTGCTCAGCGCCGAACGCATCGGCTGCAAGCTCCTCAGCCTCCTTAATCACCGACACCGGATGACACAGATTATCAAGCGGCTTCATGGAGTTGACATCTATCCCGACGCACCTCTCCCCAAGCAGGTCAACCAGCTCCGGATTACCTCTTCCTCTCTTATGCCCCGGAACATCGAACGGAACAATTCTTGCTTTTCTAAACCTCTCAAGCGCCTCATAAAGCGGCGCAGAGGCTTGTCTCTTTAAATCCATGGCAACCTCCGCACATACATTTTTAGTTAGTCATGTCCTGACCGCGCCTGATTTTAGACATTTTCACACAAAAAACAGGCGTGAATATTCACGCCTGTGCAAAAAATCATTATCCCTATATGATAAAAACTATCTCAGAGTTTATCCTGGCAGAGTACCGTTACCGCTCTTATTGACTGTTTCACAAGATGATGTGCATACGCATGATATTCAGTAAATCAACTTATAAAATTCGGGCTTCTAACCCAATCAATAATGTGTGCCCTAGTCACACTTCGGCAACCGACCCGCCTGTCCGCATGGCTTAACCTGACCGGATATATGTCTCTCACCACATAAAAATATGAGTCACATCCGGTATTCATACGCTGAATACATGTCCTAAATCCGTCCGGTGGTCTGCATCTGTTATCTATCCAAACACTAACTGAACTATAATATATCAGGAAAAAAAAGTCAATAAATTTTTCACTCTATCTTATAAAGTAACAATAATACCTTCAAATCCGGTATAACAAATAATCCTCCATGAGAAATTAGTATATTTTAAAATTTTCCTCTATGAAGAATTATAACACTGCTGTTCAACTTTTTCTACCGGCTGATAAATTCGATAGTTTCTATGATATATTACGCATTTTTATGACGATTTCGCCGAACCACGGCACTCTTGAATACTTCCATAAGTGCAGGTGACAGCTCCGGACAATCTTCATCAAATTCGATAGGATATTTCTTCGCTTCCTCTACTTCCTTTAACTGTTCCAAGGTGGGTTCCTGACCCTTAGTAACTGCTAATCTCTTTATCATAATAAAGCCTCCTCTCTGCCTCAGTCGCCAGTCTCGCCGATATTATGCAAATGTTCTCGCCTCTCTCCGTAAATACAACAAACAATATATCTCCAACTCTCCCTATTGCAATATATCTATCCTCATCACTGCTATGGTGAACTACCCATTGTCTAAAGCCAATGGGCTTCCTGCTTCGCAGACCTCGTAAC
>OGOD01001953.1_pt1 | contig 11348 bp, 9 predicted proteins | sample 1573631 | NCBI WGS metagenome assembly OGOD01 (sample SAMEA2581895, study PRJEB24529) | metagenome | biome: Human gut stool | place: China | collected 2011
TGGGGAGCGGGTTTGTGTGTTGTGCTTGCTTTGGCCCTCTTTGCACGCAGGCGTTTGAAAAAGTATTCATGATTCGGGAAAATTGCCGTTTTACCTAAATATGTTTCGGTAAATAATAGAATTAGCCGCTTGTGACATTTTTGTCTTTATTCTAAGTATTATACGGGGATAAACAAAAATGTCACAGCGTTTGTAATCAGTGGTTTACCCCTGAAAATGACTTGTTTTTAAAATAAGTTTGCAAAAAACTATAGGATGTTTTTGTCTTTTTCCGGATCAAAACTGCATTTTTTTTTCATTTATTTGTGTTTCAGTATTTTAATCATTCTGGCTTCGCGATTCCTGCTGTTTTCTATTTCCGCATATTGTTCCAGTTCTTTCGTCGTTATACCCCGTCCCGTGTTTAATCCCATCTTTTTATATACCTGTCTGAGCATACTTTTCGCTTCCTGCACGGATATTTCAGCACCCACAGGAAAAGCACGTTGGATATATGTCCGCATTTGCCCGGACTTCTTAATCGTATGCTCGCTACTCACATTTAGTGCCGTCCGCAATTTATTCTCATTATAATCGGCTTCCCGTACAAATTTCGCTCCGAAGCGGCAGAAACAGTCGTATATATACCTGTCGGCGGTAGAAGTAATCAGATTCATCAACATACGCTGATACCTTTTCTGTATTTTCTTGTCGGTAGCTCTGCTCATCCAGTTTTCGGACGATCAGTTCTGCCCGTTTCTTCTTTGCCAGACGATGCTGGATAGCCATGCGTTCATTATCCGAAACCGGCATCAGGCGTTCTTCGTGCGAGAAGACAAAATATCCGGTCTGCTCGTAAGCAAGGTGCAGCAGATCGGCAGAGGTGTACAAGCGTTTCACTTGTTCCTTTTCATAGAAGTTGGCTATCAGAAACGAATCCGGCTTTCCGTTTTCGTCCAGATAAGGGAGGTAAGAGTTTTCTCCGATGGCTTCCTGTAGTAAGGTGCGTTCGCCTATGTTGGTAGTCCGTGTCAGTTGCGCTTTCCAGCCGTTGAAAATGGTGGAAGCTCCCTGAATCCAGTGATCGATTTCAGAAGAAGACATACATTCCAGTTCCGGTCGGATAGAAGCGATGTGTGTCACACTGTTGACTCCGCCCCGGAAACGTCCGATAATCTGGATTGCCTCGGTGGCAGGGTCAATAACGGATTGCGCGGCACCATACAAGTCACTGACGAAAATCACATGAGGCGGATTTTTGCAGAGTATGTCTACCGCTGAGTAGAAGCGGGAGGTGAAGAAATTGTAACGTTCCAGTTCGGTGATCATCATTGATTTTTTGCGGCGGTTTCCTTTCCAGAGCTTGTATTGTCCGTCTTCGCTACAGAATGTGCAGGCATTGCTTAGTTCGGGTATCAACCGGTAGAAGCTGTCTATCGAATCTATACTGTTACAGAAAATACAGACAGTTCCTCTCTTGGCTTCAATCACTTCCTGCAGGGTTTCCAGCACATTGTTGGTAGTAATCAGTTTCAGTTTCTGCCGATAGACATAATCCGGCTGAATCAATATCCGCATGAAACCGTCAAAACGACTGTCCTTTTCGGGTACGATAGGCGTAGCGGAAATCAGTGCCTTGTTCTGGAAACGGAAGAAATCGTTCATCGGTTCGCGGATAGAGTCACGGTAGTGCACGTCCTGTACCAGCTTCTCGCATTCATCAAACAAGATGAAGCATTCCGTATACATATCTATATCCACCGTTTGCATGGCTTCCTTTATCTTGTTGAAGCCTTCGGGGGTAGTCAGTAGTTTGTAATCCTTCTCCCGGTTTGTTCACAGAAAGTCGTCGCTCTGCCGGATGCTTACACATTTATAGACGGCAAGTGCATTCTTATGTACCCTTGCTTTCGACTCGATGACGGGTACATTCGGTTCGATGATAATGGATTTGCGTGGTGCTGTGAGTTCACAGTGCGTGGCACCCAGTCCCGGCAGCAGTTTGTTGATGATGCAATTGGTAGGAATAAAATCTTTTCCTGCACGTTTTAGCGCATCCGCAAAGTATTCTCCTTTCCGGATGGAGTAAATTCGATCGTATTCCATGCAGTTAATATTTCCGTTTATTGTGTTTCTTTGGATTGTACTTCTCAAATCCGGCAGCTGAAATACGTTTCTTCAGATTCTTGTCCGCTTTAAAAACTACGTTTTTTACTTGGATGGATTCTGCCCTGTGGTTTTCGTCCGGCTCTTTGTCTTCACAGAAATTTCCGTTTAGAGAGAAACTGCCGAAGTCGTCCAGATTGAGTATGTTTCCGTCTTTCAGTACGGCTTCCATTCCTTCCAGTACTATGCTGAGGCTTTTGTATGCTTCTCCTTTGGATAGGTTGTATTTGGTTGCCAGATATTCTACGAATGCTTTGGTGTCCAGTGTATCCCATGATAACAGTTGTACCCGGACATTTGTCTCCTTATCTCCCGTGAATGTATCCGCGAAGCGGGTTGTTTTGTAAAGTATGCTCATAATAACTCCTTTCAATAGCCATTGTTTGCGGTGCAGTTGAGTAATAGCCGGGATAGACAAGTGTAACAGGAATATTGCACAAGTATAACAGGACGGTTGCTCAAGTGCAACAGATTAATTCATACAGATGAAGTTGCTAAAAGATAAGGGATTATTTTTAGTTTGTGTGGGAAAAACAATTAACTCTTCCTTATGAATTGGTAAAAACATCTTGTCGGTTAAGACAATGCAAAGGTAAGAATAAGTACTGGACTAACAAGAAAATTAGCGAGGAAGAACGTAAAAAGTTAGGTCGTGGAGATGGTGAGGTGATCAATGCGGATGATCCGAGGAATAGAGATTTGATAAGGAGAATGATTAGTGAGTAATTTATAGAAATAATTATTACGGATTAGTGATCAAGCTGCAGATCTGCAGAAACTTAAATCTATATTGGGAATTTAATATATATTGAAATCTATAAGCTTATTTCGGTGGGAAATTAAAGCGCACCTCGTTCGTTCGAGATGCGCTATTTTTTTTGTGAAATTAAACAGTACTTGGTCAAATATCAGTTGAGTAGTTGTCTTGCTATTGCTTTTGATCTCAGTTATATCAATAAATCCGGTAAGTTTACTCCTTATTTAAACCGTTTCAGGTCCGGTTGTGTAAAGAGATTCAAATATACTGAAAGTGTTAAATCTCAGCTTTTGGGAGTAATATTGGGTTTGTATGAGAACATTCCTGTTTTTTATATGTTTGTGAGGTAAACCCTGCAAACAAAACATATTTAGTCAGGATAAAATATTATATATAATATACTTATTATAAAAATATTAGCGATGATAAAAAGAAAAGCACCATTATCCCTATTAGTAACATTAGATAGCATATCTAAAAATACACTTGATTTTTTTTCAGTGAGCCAAAGTAGGCAATGCCTGCAGATTATAGGGTGCGATAAAGTGATATTGCGGTATTTAAATTCTTTATTATTAATATTGTTTGTGTCAATTGCGGCTACATCTTGCTCTGATGATAACCATAAGATCATTGAGCAGCCATCAATAAACGTTTTGAGCTATTACCCGAAATCCATGAATATTGTGGAATTACAGTATAAACCAGCTGGACAGGAACCTGGGGTAGTAGATATTGATAAGTCCAGTCTGTATTTTGGGGATCGTGTGACAATGTTTCAACCTGAAAAAATTATATTCAAAAATGATTCTGTATCAATCATCAAACGAGGCGGGTTAATTCAGGAGTATAAAGCCGAATGGAATAAGGGTGATTTATATTTATACAATGGCGTTACTGGCATATGGGACTATTGTGGAAGTAAAGATGGGGAAATCACATTTATCCTTAATACAGGTTTCTTTTGGGTAAAGGATAACAATATGCATGGTTCATTATCGGTGATAGGGCAGAAATATTCATTATTATCATATTCCGAATTGGTTACATATTTGGGTGGAAACAGTAACAATCTAAAGAATCAGGTGGCGTGGCTAAGAGTACAGTACACATTTGAATTAATCCCGGAAGTTAAACTTTAATATAGAAAACATGAAAGCAGTAATAATATATATCATTTTCTTTTCTATTCTCCATGTTAGCAGTTTTGCTCAACATAATCAGTATACGTCAACTAAGTTTGCGGTCAAAAACCCTTATGAGGTATTTATTGGCGGTATTATGAAAGCGAATGATGTTAACGGTCTACATCAACTTCTTAATGTGCCAATGAATCCTATTACAATTAGCTAAAGTTTGCCTTTAAAATCCGAAACGATTATACCTTCATACGATAATATGCTTAGGGCTATTCAGCAAAAGCTGCAAGAAAATAATGTATTGAAACCTAACTATCAGTTTTCATTTACGTTGAAGCAGATAGATTCTTATGAACAGCTAGCTTTATTTTTCGGTGAGGAAATAGATCTATCCGACTTATTCAAAATAACATCTCCTAATCCAATTCATAAAACAGTGGCAGTATTAGATATTAGTCAGAGTTATTTTTCCATTGCTATGGATATGCCTGAGGAGGAACTGAGCAACTCTCCGATAGTCCAAGAGCAATTAAGCGAACTTATTTATGTTGGTTCTATAGAATTTGGAAGACGATCAATTCTAATTGTTGAATCGGATCTTAATTATCAGGATGTAAAGGTTGCGTTGAATGAGATCTTAAATAAATCCACTACCAAGAAGGGAGATATATCAGAAAAAAGCAAATCAATTATGGCTAGCTCAATAATCAGAGGACTAATTTTGAATCCTCTTGCCAATGAAAACATAACACCGGATAACCCTTTGGAGTACCTACTGGATTATATAAACTCTGATATCAGTCCAAATGATTTTGGGGTCCCCATTTTCTTTACAGCAGCCTGGTTAAAAGATAATTCTGTCTTTGTTAACAAGTTTACAAACTAATATTTTAAAAATTAGAACTTTCCCAAACACATATTGTGATACCTGCCTTATTATTAGCAGTTCTAATAATAAGTTCATGTAGTTTTGAAGAAGTTTTCTTTTATAGTGCCATCGATGATCTGGTATATAAATACTTCGCATATCTTTCAGAATAATAGCCGGGCAGTACTAAGAAAAAAACAGTAGACTCAAGCAATGATGCGTGAACCTACTGTTTCCTTATTTCTGTATTTACTTCTATTTACTATAAGACGCCTTTACAAAAGGAGCATCCAGCAAATAGTCCAGACTCTTCTTGACACTTTCCTCTACAGGACAACTGTACCCTTCTATTTCAGCAACAATATGCTTTACGCCGGCAACCTTTGCATTTCTGAAGATAGCATCGAATCCGACCATACCACTATCTCCGATTTCTTTGTCATCTTTGATATGAAGCACGGTGAAACGTCCCGGATACTTGTTGAAATAGTCCACAGGACTGTGCTGCCCTCTGACTATCCAATATACATCCATCTGAAAAAAGACATACTCAGGATTGGTATTCTCAATCATATAGTCCAACATAACCGCTTGATTTTCTACTTTCTGAAATTCATGCGCATGATTATGATATCCAAATTTCATACCGTTCTGTTGACATCTTTTGCCTATTTCATTGAAATAGTCGCAATACATCTTCATCTCTTTCATTGTTTTAGGAACACCGATTCCCGGATTTACGATGTATTTCATGCCTGCTGCTTTATGAGCGGCAATGCTTTGATCCCACCATTTCAGTGACTCGGAGAAATCTCCGGAAGCCACTTCCTTGTCCGACAATCCTCTGGAACAATGTGAAGACAGTACTTTCATACCGGCCTTTTCGACAGCATTTTTAAACTCTTCCGGAGTTTTGCCATAGAACTTGCCATTATCATAATTGGCGGCTTCGATGCTGGTGTATCCCATTTGCGCCAGATTCTTCAACACTACGTTGAGGTCGGTTCCATTATTTATGATGTCTCTGACCGAATAGAGTTGTATGGCAATGTCTTTCTTCTTTTTCGCATCTGCTGCCTGCGGAATTGCCAGCAGCAATGCGAATAAGATTAATAAATAGTTCGTTTTCATGATATATTACATTAGTCAAGAACCTTCACGCGGATATTGCGGAACCAAACGTCATCACCGTGATCCTGCATTCCGATAAATCCTTCGTGGTTTTCACCACCGCAATTATTCAGCAGTTCGAAAGCCAACGGCCATTTGTCCTGGCTGAATTTGCTGGCTTGCAAAAGGTCAGTCCATTGTTTGGTCCACAAGTGGTATTCGAGTACATTCTCGTCATTCTGTCCGTGAACAACAGTACCTTTATAAACCATGATCTTAGCCTTGTTCCATTCGCCGAAAGGTTTCGCATTCTGAGGAACTGCCGGAATCATGTCATATAAAGAAGCCGACTGACGGTTATTGTCTTTACCCAATTTTGCATCCGGATGATTGTCATTGTCCAATACCTGATATTCAGGTGCGGAAATATAAATAGGTTCGAGCACGTCGTTACCGTCCTTATCTTTAGAAGTCACTTCCTGAGCCAGATAGAAGATACCGGAGTTACCGCCTTTGGAAACCTTCCATTCCATTTCCAGTTCGAAGTTTTTGAATTTGTGGGCAAAGATCAGGTCTCCGCCATCACCATCCTGCGCTTCACCGCCACCGGAACCGTTAAACTTGATGCAACCGTCTTCGATAGTCCATTTGGAAGGAACTCTGTCCTTGCCATAACCACGCCATCCATTAAATGTTTTGCCGTCAAAGATAGTGATGTAACCATCCGCATCTACCGGTAATTGCAAGCTATCCATCTCTGCTGCTTTTAATGATTTTGAATATGATAATGCTACTTCGTTTGCCGATTGCTCTTCCTGAGCACTCCCGGCTTTCTTCTGACCGCTGCAGGAAACTAAAACTCCCGCTGCAAGACAACAAGCTAATGGATAAAATACTTTCTTCATAATAATAACTATTTAATTTTTAATCTTTAATTCTTAACTTACTTTTATCGTGTTATCGTGGCATATCAGGCAACTTCCATCCTTCGCGATAGTTATGTTTCACCAGTTCGGCTGCGAATTGTTTCGCGTTGATCGGATCTGTCCAGGTCTTGTTGAATGACGGGTGACCATCATGAATCGTAAATCCGTCCTTAATGCAGGTTCTGAGTGTTTCGTTATCACCAATATTAGTGAAGCACATATTAGCGCCGTCCCATTCCAGTGTCTTGTTCAATCCTTGCAGACGGATAGCCAATACACCCATTACCACCATTTCATTCATCGGTCCCGATTCGGAGAAATCCGCTTTCGGCATCACGCGGTTGGATTTGTCTTCCTTACAAGCGCGTACCCAGTCCATTTCATGAGAACAAGTAACACGGCGGCATACTTTCGGTGCATTGGGCACACGGCCTGACAACAAGAAAGGTTGTTCTCCGTAGCAGCCGCAAATCAATGTATCTTTTGTTCCGTGGAAAATAGTCAGACCACCACCGGGGCCCATCAGTTGTTTTCCTTCCGGGAAACCTTTCGGACGTTCCGGCATCATACCGCCGTCATACCAGTGTACCTCAACTTCCGGCAAGGCAACTTTCGGCATATTGTCGCGGGCGGGGAAAATCATCTTCACGTGCTGGGCCTGAGGAGCGCAGGCACTCAGTAATAATGTAGAAGAACCTTCCACCTTGGTAGGATAACCCAGTTTCAGAGCTCTGAACGGCTGATGCAGAATATGGCAGGCCATATCACCCAGTGCACCTGTACCGTAATCCCACCATCCGCGCCAGTTCCAGGGATGATAAACGTTGTTGTACGGGTTCAGTTTGGCAGGTCCGGTGAAAAGATCCCAGTTCAATGTGTTGGGGATGCGGTCCGCCTTTTCGGGGGCATTCAGTCCTTGCGGCCAGATAGGACGGTCGGTGGCGCATTCCACTTTGGTTACTTCACCGATTTCTCCATTCCATATCCATTCGCAAACCAGGTCGGTACCTTCGCCCGATGCTCCCTGATTACCCATTTGAGTAACTACTCCGGTAGAGGCGGCCAGCTTGGTCAGCAAACGGGATTCGTAAACGGAGTGAGTCAACGGTTTCTGGCAGTATACGTGCTTGCCCATTGTCATGGCGTCTGCCGTGATGATGGCATGAGTATGGTCGGCGGTAGCAATGATTACGCCGTCAATGGATTTGCCCATTTCATCGTACATCTTGCGATAATCCCAGTATTTCTTCGCATTCGGGAATTCATCGAATACGCCTTTGGCATATTTCCAGTCTACGTCACAAAGGGCTACGATGTTTTCGGTGCCCTTCACGTTGTTGATGTTGGTATGGCCCATACCGCCGATACCTACGGCTGCGAGGTTCAGTTTGTCGGTTGGTGAAACGTGCCCGTGGCTCATACCTAAAATAGAACTGGGAGCAATGGTGATTCCTGCTAAAGCAGCGGCTCCCGTTTTAAGAAATTTTCTTCTTGAAAAGTCTGACATGGTTTTATTATTTTAAGGAGTTAGTTATTTGTGGTGGATTACTATGCAGCAACCCATATCCATTTTTCATGTTTTTTCTGCGTTCGCGTATTTGTTCAAGAGTCTGTAAATTGCCAATAGCCGGCAAGTCATTCATACGAGCATCCTGCAGGAACTTCCACGCATATTCGGATGCAATAGTCGAGTCATACATTAAAGGCAAACGAGGGTTTCGCTTACCGGTCAATATGGAATCGGCGAACAAATCGCACAGCACGTCAATATTCTTACCACCAAAAGGTTTTTCCACACGAAGTGTCTGATGTACTCCGTGTAAATCGACAACAGCTGTTTTGAAATCATGCGTCATACGCACGATACCTTCCGTACCTATAATATCTACATAAGAATTGTGCGTCTGATCTTTCGATAATTGTCCATAGACAAAACCCTGGGTTATATCAAAGACTACGCCATTTTGAAAAGTTCCGTGACATTGTACCCACCAGGGATCTTTATAATTCCACATGTTCACGCCTTGTGCATTCCATGTTCTATATTCACTTTCGGCATACCAGCGAACGATGTCAACATAATGCATTCCACAATCATGGAAAGCAGGACCTTCATATTCGTGTCCTTCACCCGGTGCCAGTCCCGGAGTCATGTGGCAAATACGAATAATGGCCAACTCACCTATTTCTCCCTTCTGAATATATTCCTTCATCAGATTATGATACCAAGAATTTCGCAGATATAAGTTCACCGTAGAAAGTACATTGGAGTTTTCTATCATATCCACCACCTTCCACTCCTTTTCCATCGTATCTGCAACGGGTTTTTCTGCGATGATATGTTTTCCGTACCGAATAGCCTTTTCTATTTGTTCGAGCCTTGAGTCTGCCAATGTGAAGAGCCCGACAACCTGTACACTCTCGTCTTCAAAGATTTTTTGGTCATTCTCTACTACACGAGATTCAGGAGATATTTTTTTAGCAAGTTCGCGCGTGGTAGGATCTGTATCGCAAATATAGGCAATCTCCCATCGCCCGCTTTTCCGCATCGCCTCCCAATAGAATCTTCCCATTCTACCGAAACCGATTATTCCTACTTTTATTTTTGTGTCAAGTGAAAATTGTGCATCCATAAAAAATTGCGAATTTAAGTACAAACAACATAAAAGGTATCAATTTTCATCTGTAGGCAGATTGTTCGAAAACTGATATCGCAAAACTAGCCAAATAAATAACGCTTTATTTAGTCTACACAACTTTATGTAGATTATAAAATAATATTAAACCTTACAAATCAACAACTTACAATCATTTAGGAATATAAAAAATGTAGATTGTTTGGAAAGCATTTTATTTATTGGATGGCACAAATTCGTTTATATTGGTCAGATTTTCATAATTTCATTTTCAAATTCATCCCGGTCCACTGCAGCCTTGTTACGCATTTTAGTACGATAATTATAAACAGTACTTGTAGAGCAACGAAGGAAGTTGGCAATCTTCCCGCTATCCGTAATACCCAAACGTAACAATGCATAGATACGAAGTTCCCTGTTCAACAAAGCGTCCTGCTTAAGAATGATCTTCTCGTCATCTTTCAGTAAAGCATTGAAATCTGAAACAAAAGTCGGATATAAATTCAAAAAGACTCTATCGAAGCGAGTATACAGAGCATCAAGTTCATCATCAATCAATGCGGAAGATTTCAGCTTTTTAATCAGTTCCTCATAGCACTTATTAATGGCTATTTTATACAGCATATTCTGATACTTCTCCATTTTATGAATATAGCTGAAGCACACGTCGAAAAACTGAGCGATATAATGCTCCTTTATATTATTAATCTCGCACAGTTCATCATTCTTATCATTCAACTCACTATTCATGCTGTTCAGTTTGTCGTTCAATCTCAGAAGCTCCTCGTTACTTTGTGCCAGCGCCCGTTTCATCCGCAACGTTTTTTTCATCTGAATATAAATAAACACAACCAACACGATTAAAAGAAAAAGAGAAACGCTGGTTGAGATAAGAAAAGTAATCAGATTCGATTTAGACCTAGCTTCTTCCGTCTGATAAGCCGTATTAATGATAGAATAGAATTTATAGATTTCCATTGCCCGGAAATGAATGCCGGAGGAAACTACATCATCAATAGCCGACTGAGTAAATTTGAAAGCATCCGCTAAATTATTTTCCTCATATTGTATCAGTGCAAGTGCCTGCAGGGAGGCTGTTTCGCGTGTGGCATTCTGAATATCAGCAATGGCGGACATCATAAGATATTTCTTCGCATCATCCTCTCTTTTCAAATAGCGGCTCAACATGGCATACGAATGAGTAATCATCGCATAATTAGGAGTTCCTATCTCCTCAGCATTCAGCAACTCATCCAAAATCTTGATCGCCTTTGTTGAATCGCGTCCTGCATAAGAATAAGCCCGTGACAATTTATAGTCAAAGGAAGTATGATCCATAAGAGCATACAGTGAATCCTGATAAACTTCCCGTTTTTTTCCGTACTGATTATTGGTAGCAGAAATCGAATAATACTCCCAAAAACGGGCATATGTATCATAATAAGTAGCTAATAATGAACGAGGAAATTCTGATGGCTTCATTTTTTCGAGAAGTAATTCTGCATCTCTATATCTGCCGCACATGGAATATACAAGGCTGAGTTGCAAAGAAGACTGGTATTTCAAATAGTTTCTATTTAACTGACGAGCGATTTCAAGGTTCCGGTCGACATAATGAATGGCAGAGTCTATATTAAATTTCTTATACTCATTGTATAATTGGAGATTCACCTTATATTCCCGATCGGGAGTCAGCCCAGAGTCCTTCAGTAAACATTTAATCCGAGCGATTCGCTGCTCTTTCTTCTGGACGAAGAGAGGCTTCGC
>OGOD01001954.1_pt1 | contig 11348 bp, 6 predicted proteins | sample 1573631 | NCBI WGS metagenome assembly OGOD01 (sample SAMEA2581895, study PRJEB24529) | metagenome | biome: Human gut stool | place: China | collected 2011
GTCTAATGGATGGTCGGGAGCCATTTGTGTATAGGTGAGTGAAGTGAAATAAAGCAGAATCAGCACCGTCAGCAAAAGTGTCGCCGCACGCCTGCCGAATCGTTTCCACCACGCCATCATTTCATACCTCCCGTGTCGTATTCCCATACATTCCCAGCAAAAAAGAGTGCACTTCCCCCTTGACATTCCGGGATATGTATGTTAGAATTTTAAATTGCATCAGTATCTTTGCATACTGTTGATTTTTCCTGCGCTTGTATTGTACACGGAAACGCGGAAAAATGCAAGCGGGAATTTTCGACTGCCATACATTTTCGCGCTTTTTCGCCAAAATTCCTGCAAAGCGGCGAAAAAAACGCACGTTTTCACCAAGCAGAGGATGCTGGTTTTGACTGATGAAGGGGTGATCATACATCATGGCGCATGAGGTTGCAATGGGTAAGCTCCGGAAACGCATGAGCTTCTCCCGCATCAACGAAGGTCTGGAAATGCCGGATCTGATCGAGGTGCAGAAGAGGTCGTATCAGCGGTTCCTCGAAACCGACCTGAAAGAGGTTCTGGCAGACGCCTCGCCCATCACCAACTACAACGGCAATCTGGAATTGACCTTCACGGATTATTCTCTGGGTGAGCCGAAGAACTCCGTGGAGCGCTGCCGCGAGCGGGATATGACCTACGCCGCGCCGCTGAACATTCACGTCCACCTGTACGACAGCGAGACTTCCGAAATCAAGGAAACCGATGTCTACATGGGTGACTTCCCCCTGATGACGGAAAACGGTACGTTCGTCATCAACGGTGCTGACCGTGTCATCGTCTCCCAGCTGGTTCGTTCGCCGGGCTGCTATTATACCCGCACACTGGACAAGGCGGGCGTGCCGCTCTACTCCAGCCAGATTATCCCCAACCGCGGCGCGTGGCTGGAATACGAGACGGACTCCAATGACATCATTTGGGTTCGCCTTGACCGCGCCCGCAAGCTCTGCCTGACCACGCTCCTGCGCGCGCTGGGCTACGAAACGGACGACGACATCCGCAATCTGCTGGGCAACGACAAGCGGCTGGAAGCGACGATGGCAAAGGACACCACCGTGGCGGAAGCAAGCAAGGATCGCGGCGGCGCGGTGCGCACCCTGCGCGAACAGGCGCTGCTGATCATCTACAAGAAGCAGAAGCCGGACGAACCCGAATCCGTCGAGAGCGCGACGAACATGTTCAAGTCGCTGTTCTACGATCCCAAGCGCTACGACGTCATGCGCGTAGGCCGCTACAAGTTCAATAAGAAGCTGTCCATTGCCACCCGCATCAACAAGCATATCATCGCTGAGGACATTATTGACCCCCGTACGGGCGAAGTGATGTTCCGCGCGGGTCAGGTGATTGACCTCGAAACCGCGCGCCGTGTGCAGAACGCCGGCGTCAACCGCGTTGTGGTGGACTGCGAAGGCGAAAAGCGCATCGTCATCGGCAACAACTTCGTGGATGCGGCGGAGTATCTGCCCTTTGACCCCAAGGAAGTCGGCATCCTCGAAATGGTGCACCTGCCCACTTTGAAGGCGATTATCGACGGCTTGGGCGAGGATGTTGAAGAAGAGCAGCTCAAGCAGGTGATTGCGGACAACGTGCAGCACCTTGTGCCCAAGCACATCACCGATGACGACATGGTGGCCTCCATCAGCTATCTGCTGGGTCTGCCCTACGGCATCGGCACGACGGACGACATTGACCACCTCGGCAACCGCCGCCTGCGCAGTGTCGGCGAACTGCTGCAGAATCAGTTCCGCACGGGACTGAGCCGCATGGAGCGCAACGTCCGCGAGCGCATGAGCGCGCAGGACGGCTCGACCGACTATCAGCCCGATTCCCTGATTTCCATCCGTCCCGTGACGGCGGCGATTAAGGAATTCTTCGGTTCCTCCCAGCTGTCGCAGTCCATGGACCAGAACAACCCGCTGGCTGAATTGACCCACAAGCGCCGTTTGTCCGCTCTGGGCCCCGGCGGTCTGAACCGTGACCGCGCCTCCTTCGAGGTTCGCGACGTACACTATTCCCACTATTCCCGTATCTGCCCGATTGAAACGCCTGAAGGCCCGAACATCGGTCTGATCGGCTCTCTGGCGACCTATGCCCGCATCAACGAGTACGGCTTTATTGAAGCGCCGTACCGCCGCGTGGACAAGGAGCACCGCCGCGTCACCAACGAGCACGTCTACATGACGGCTGACGAAGAAGACCTGTACCGCATTGCGACGGCCACCGAGCCGCTGGATGAGAACAACTGCTTCGTCAACGACATGATTACCGTCCGCGAAGTGACCGAATATGTGCAGGTTCCGGGCGATCAGGTTGACTTCATCGACGTGTCGCCGCGTCAGGTCGTTTCCATTGCGACGGGCATGATTCCCTTCCTGGAAAACGACGACGCCACCCGCGCCCTGATGGGTTCGAACATGCAGCGTCAGGCTGTGCCGCTGCTCGTTCCGGAAGCGCCGTATGTCGGCACGGGTCTGGAGTTCAAGGCTGGTCACGACTCCGGCGTGGAAATTCTGGCGCGTGAAGACGGCGTGGTCGAGAAAGTGGACGGCAACACCATCGTCATCCGTGATGATCTGGGCGAACGCCACGTCTATCACCTGACCAAGTTTGCCCGCACGAACCAGTCCAACTGCGCCAACCAGCGCCCGGTCGTTTCCGCGGGTCAGCGCATCTGCAAGGATGACCTGCTGGCGGACGGCCCGTCCACCGAAAAGGGCGAAATCGCGCTGGGTCGCAATGCCCTCATCGGCTTCATGAACTGGGAAGGCTATAACTACGAGGACGCCGTCCTGCTGTCCGAGAAGCTGGTTAAGGAAGACATTTACACCTCCATCCACATGGAGGAATTTGAATGCGAAGCCCGCGAAAGCAAGCTGGGGCCGGACGAAATCACCCGCGACATCCCGAACGTCGGCGAGGACGCGGTGAAGGATCTCGATGAGCGCGGCATCATCCGCATCGGGGCGGAAGTTCGCGCGGGCGACATTCTGGTCGGCAAGGTCACGCCCAAGGGTGAAACCGAGCTGACGAGCGAGGAGCGCCTGATGCGCGCCATCTTCGGCGAAAAAGCGCGCGAGGTGCGTGACACCTCCCTGCGCGTGCCGCACGGCGAATGGGGCGTTGTGGTCGATGTGAAGATTTTCGACCGTGCGCATTCTGATGAGCTGTCCCCGTCCGTACAGCAGATGGTTCGCGTCTACATCGCCCAGAAGCGTAAGATTTCCGTCGGCGACAAGATGTCCGGCCGTCACGGCAACAAGGGTGTCGTTTCCCGCGTCCTGCGCGAAGAGGACATGCCCTTCCTGCCCGACGGCACGCCGCTGCAAATTGTGCTGAACCCGCTGGGTGTTCCGTCTCGTATGAACATCGGTCAGGTTCTGGAAGTGCACTTGGGTCTGGCTTGCCGCGCGCTGGGCTGGCACATTGCCACGCCTGTTTTCGACGGCGCAACCTACCCGGAAATCCGCGAATGCCTCGAAATGGCTGCCGACACGATGGCCAAGCCGGTGGACGAGAGCAACCCGCGGATGATGCAGAGCTACTTCCACAATGGTCGTCCGCTCCGCCTGAATCTGGATGAAGAAGGTCGCCGCCTGTTCCTGGACGGCAAGATTCGCCTGCGCGACGGCCGTACCGGCAACTGGTTCGAGAACCCCGTTACTGTCGGTGTCATGTACTTCCTGAAGCTGCACCACCTGGTTGACGACAAGATGCACGCCCGCTCCGTCGGTCCGTACTCCTTGGTCACGCAGCAGCCGCTGGGCGGCAAGGCGCAGTGCGGCGGTCAGCGCTTCGGCGAGATGGAAGTCTGGGCGCTGGAAGCCTACGGCGCGGCGAACACCCTGCAGGAAATTCTGACCGTGAAGTCCGACGATACCGTGGGCCGCGTCAAGACCTACGAAGCCATCATCAGGGGCGAGAACATCCCCGCCCCGGGCGTGCCGGAATCCTTCAAGGTGCTGATTAAAGAGCTGCAGGCGCTGTGCCTGGATATCAAGGTGCTTGACCGCGACCGCAACGTGATTGAGATTCCCGAACTTGACCCGGAGGACATGGCGCCGCCGAGCAAGAACAATGCGCCCGAACAGGACAAACAGGAATCGCTCACGACGCTGCTGCCGGAGGACGAGGACGCCGATGCCATCAGCAACTACTTCCCGGACAACGACTTCCCGCTGAACGATTTGGATTCCGACAGCGAGGACGACGATTTGTCGATTCCGCTCTCCTTCGATGACGACGAGGAAAACGACGATCTGGACACCATGCGTCTGGACGATTTGGGCTTTGACGACATGAATCTGGATGACGACGATCAGTAATTGACACATGAGCCTATCAGCCGGACAGGAATCCCCTTCCGGCTGATGGCTTTCCCGTACAGGACATACACCGGTGTTACAATGAAGGGAGTGTGAACCCTTTTGTTTGAGCTGACCAATCTTGACGCCATCCAGATCGGCATGGCCTCTCCTGAGCAGATTCGGCAGTGGTCTCATGGTGAAGTCACCAAGCCCGAAACCATCAACTATCGTACCCTGAAGCCCGAAAAAGACGGTCTGTACTGCGAGCGCATCTTCGGCCCGACGAAGGACTGGGAGTGCGCCTGCGGCAAGCACAAGCGCATCCGTCCGAAGGACAAGAACCTCGTGTGCGACAAGTGCGGCGTGTCCGTCACGCGCGCCAAGGTTCGCCGCGAGCGCATGGGTCATATCGAACTTGCTGCGCCCGTGAGCCATATCTGGTACTACAAAGGAATCCCCAGCCGCATGGGTATGCTGCTGGAGCTGTCCCCCCGTGTGCTGGACAAGGTGCTGTATTTCGCGAATTTTATCGTCCTTGATCCCGGCAATACCGCCGTGACCAACGTCGCCCTGCATGACCTGATTAACGACGACCAGTACCGCGCCATCATGGAGAAGCCCGACCGCGGCAGCTTCAAGGCGATGATGGGCGCCGAAGCCGTGCAGACGATGCTGCGCGAGCTGGATTTGGACAAGCTGAGCGCTGAACTGAAGGCGGAAATCGAAACCCTGACGAGCAAGGAGCGCAACCGCGACACCGAAGGGCAGAAGCGTGCGCACGCCGTGAAGCGTCTGGAAGTTGTCGAATCATTCCGCGCCAGCGGCAACAAGCCCGAATGGATGGTGCTGACCGTCCTGCCGGTTATCCCGCCGGATCTGCGCCCGATGGTGCAGCTGGACGGCGGCCGCTTCGCCGCGTCTGACCTGAATGACCTCTACCGCCGCGTTATCAACCGCAACAACCGCCTGAAGCGCCTGCTGGAACTGGGCGCGCCGGAAATCATCGTCCGCAACGAGAAGCGTATGCTGCAGGAATCCGTGGACGCGCTGATTGACAACGGTCGCCGCGGTCGTGCAGTCACTGGCCCCGGTGGACGCGCGCTGCGCAGCCTGTCTCACACGCTGAGCGGCAAGCAGGGTCGTTTCCGTCAGAACCTGCTGGGCAAGCGCGTGGACTATTCCGGCCGTTCCGGAAATGAAGCTGCATCAGTGCGGTCTGCCCAAGGAAATGGCTCTGGAGCTGTTCAAGCCCTTCGTCATGCAGCAGCTGCAGCTGCGCAACAAGGGCATGAACGTCAAGAGCGCCAAGCGCGCCGTGGAAAAGATGAAGCCGGAGGTGTGGGACATCCTCGAAGATGTCATCAAGGATCACCCCGTGCTGCTCAACCGCGCGCCGACGCTGCACCGTCTGGGCATTCAGGCGTTCGAGCCGATTCTGGTTGACGGCAAGGCGATTAAATTGCACCCGCTGGCTTGTACCGCTTTCAACGCCGACTTCGACGGCGACCAGATGGCTGTTCACGTCCCGCTGTCCCTGGAAGCACAGGCGGAAGCCCGTTTCCTGATGCTGGCGCACAACAACATCCTGAAGCCGCAGGACGGCAAGCCGGTTATTTCTCCTTCTCAGGACATGGTTATCGGCTGCTACTACCTGACGATTGAAAACCCCAACGGCAAGGGCGCCGGCCGCGTCTTCCGCAATCCGGACGAAGCGCATATGGCGTATGCCTTGGAGCAGATTACCCTGCAAAGCCCGATTAAGGTGCGCATTGAGCGCGAATTCAACGGCGAAAAGGGCAGCAAAATCATTGATACCACGCTTGGCCGCCTGATTTTCAACGATGCGCTGCCGCAGAACCTTGGCTTCAAGAAGCGTGAATGCCTTGATGACATGTTCGCGCTGGAAGTCGATCAGCTGGTCGGCAAGAAGCAGCTGTCCAACATCGTCGATATGTGCTTCCGCTCTCAGGGCGAGCACAAGTGCGCACTGGTGCTGGACGCGATTAAGGCGCTTGGCTACAAGTACGCCACCGTCGGTTCGCTGACCGTTTCCGTTGCGGACATTAAGATTCCGCCGATGAAGCAGCAGCTGCTGGACGAAACGGACAAGAAGGTCGCCCATGTGAACGAGATGTTCGCGGAAGGTCTGCTGAGCGAGGACGAGCGTTACAGCCGCGTCATCAATCTGTGGAACACTTGCACGAACACCCTGCGTGACCAGATTCTGCCGAACCTCGATCCTTTCAACCCGATTCGCATGTTCACCGACTCCGGCGCCCGCGGTTCTGCCGCGCAGGTGTCGCAGCTGGCTGGTATGCGCGGCCTGATGGCGTCTCCGACCGGCAAGACCGTGGAATTGCCCATTCGTGCAAACTTCCGCGAGGGTCTGAACGTGCAGGAGTTCTTCCTGTCTTCTCACGGTTCCCGTAAGGCTCTGTCCGACACGGCTATGAAAACCGCTGACTCTGGCTATCTGACCCGCCGTCTGGTCGATATTTCGCAGGAAGTTATCGTCCGCGAGGAAGACTGCTTCCTGCAGCGCGGTCTGCCGATTCGCGGCGTGCATGTTACCGAGCTGCTCAGCGGCAAGCAGTCCATCGAATCGCTGGAGGAGCGTCTGCGCGGCCGTACGGCTGCTGCCGACATCACCGATCCGGCGACCGGCGAAGTGCTTGTCCACCAGAATGAGCTGATTGACCACGCCAAGGCGAAGACAATTTGCGACGCGGGCATCAAGAGCGTGTTTGTTCGCTCCGTGCTGACCTGCTGCACGCGCAACGGCGTCTGCGCCCGCTGCTATGGCCAGAACATGGCGCACGGCGGCAAGGTGGATGTCGGCGAGGCGGTCGGCGTTATCGCGGCACAGGCCATCGGCGAACCCGGCACACAGCTGACCATGCGTACCTTCCATACGGGCGGTATCGCATCGGGCGAGGATATTACGCAGGGTCTTCCCCGCGTCGAAGAACTGTTCGAGGCGCGCAAGCCCAAGCGTGAAGCTGTCCTGTCCGACATCAGCGGCACGGTGTCCATCCCCCAGACCAACCGCAACAAGAACGAGCTGGTCATCACCGCCGACGCGGGCAACTACGCGCGTCACACCCACAAGGCTGCTTCCGGCACGGTTGCCGTGCAGGTCGGTCAGGTGGTGCGTCAGGGCGATGTGCTGATTTCCGGCGCGACGAAGGCGAAGGTCGCCAAGGACGGCACCAAGTCCACCAAGACCACGGACATCAAGTCCACACTGGCAGGCACGGTCACGATGATCAACACCAAGGGCGTGGGCGTCGTCGAGGTCGAGGTCACCTCCAGCGTTGCGGAATTCGAGCAGAAGACCTACCCCGTCACCTACGGCAGCCGCCTGCGCGTGCAGGTGGAAGCGGGCGATATCCTCATCGAAGGCTCCATCAACCCGCACGACCTGCTGCGCATTCTGGGTCAGAGCGCAGTGCAGGACTACCTGCTGAAGGAAGTTCTGTCCGTGTACCGTCTGCAAGGCGTGGCCGTGGCGGACAAGCACATCGAAATCATCGTCCGTCAGATGCTGCGCAAGGTGCGCGTCGAGGACAACGGCGACACCGAGTTGCTGCCCGGCTCGCTGGTTGACCGCAGCCACTTGGAGGAAGCCAACATGAAGGTGCTGGAATCCACCAAGCTGCGCGTGGAAGACGGCGGCGACACAGGGCTGGCGATTGGCAGCCTTGTCGAGGCGGACGAGCTGGAAGAAATCAACCAGCGCATCCGCGTTTCCGGCGGCTCTCCCGCGATTGCCCGCGACCTCAAGCCCGCGAGCGTCAAGCGTGTGCTGCTGGGCATCACCCGCGCTTCTCTGGCGACCGACTCCTTCCTGTCCGCCGCGTCCTTCCAGGAGACGAACCGCGTGCTGACCGAAGCCGCCATCAAGGGCAAGATTGACCCACTGATTGGCCTCAAGGAGAACGTCATTCTGGGCAAGATGATTCCCGCCGGTACGGGGATGCACCGCTACAAGGATATCGACATTCGCGAAAACTACGGATTCTAATCACGCATTCGCACCGACAAAAAGCGGCGCAGAGAGGCGCCTCTGCGTCGCTTTTTGAATAAATACATAAAGATAGGAGCGATGGTTTCATGATAAAAAAGTATGAGAAGCTCATTTGCGTTGTTATACTCTGCATCACGTTCATCATCATTGCCTGTATTGCGAAATCTGCCATCATTCAGGCAGCGAAGTACCTTTCTTCTATGGCTGTCTCGATTATTTAAGATAAAAAGGAGGATTAAAATATGAAAAAAATCATCATCATGCTTATTCTCTTGTTGGTTTGTTTCGTACCCGCCCTTGCTGAAAATACTCCTGAAGTAATTGTTGACCCATCTGTAAAAAATGTTCCTAATTATATCATCGACGACATTATTACCGAGCATCCAAACGCGGGCGTTATTCACATCAATAAAGTCGAAACGGCCATGCCACTTGATGCGATTTCAACCTGTTCAGGTCTTTCTGTTTATAGATATAGTAATATAGCGAAAAATTATCGTGTGTTTAACGGTCGCTGGCGAACAGATTTCATCATTTCCGTTGCACGTGGCGCGGAAACTAAACTTTCGTCAACCTACTCTGCTTCTATATCTACTTCCGCCTCTGGCAGTGTCACCTCCGGTGACGATAAAAGTGTGCCTGTTCCTTCAGCATATACTTTAGGGTTGAATCTTTCAGCCTCTGTAAGCTGTACTATTTCAACTGAACGCACCTTCAAGGGGCCTTCAGAGGATTCCGAGTATAATTCACGTTCTTTCTATGTTGCCTATTACGGTGATATTGGTACATGGACTTGTACTGCTACCCGGACTTTTCCCGCTTCAACAGTGCAAATGGGAGGCACGTTTATTGAGCCAGTTCGGTACGCGGAATACTCAATTGATGAAAAAATAAAGTAATTCTCACCAAGCGACCATTGCGCCTGATGGTCGCTTCTTTTGTAAGGCTGATGTAGGAAGGAGTTTCTCATGCGCAACATCGTCCTCATTGGGATGCCCGGCTGCGGCAAATCCACCGTCGGGGTCGTCCTCGCCAAGTCCCTCGGCATGGATTTTGTCGATTCCGACCTCGTCATCCAGTCCACCATGGGCGCAACCCTCGCCCAGCTCATTGAGCAGCACGGCGACGATGGCTTCCGCGACATTGAGAACCGCGTCAACGCCAGCATCGACGTGCAGAACAGCATCATCGCCACGGGCGGCAGCGTCGTCTATGGTGCGGAAGCCATGGCGCACCTCAAAAGTATCGGCACGGTCGTCTACCTCCGCCTGACGTGCGAGAACATCACCGAGCGGCTGGGCGACCTCCATGCGCGCGGTGTGACCATCAAGCCCGGCTGGACGCTCCGGGATTTGTACAACGAGCGCTGCCCGCTGTATGAGCAGTACGCCGACATTGTGCAGGACTGCGACGGACTGCGCCTGCGGGATGTTGTGGCGGAATTGCAGAAGAAGCTGAAGGGCTGACAAGACCGGCTGTCCCCCGACTTTTCCGGGGCTGGCAGCCGATTTTTTGCGTGCAAAATCGCTTGTTCCTTGCATTTTCAGGGAATGTATGGTATACTGTATGATGGTATGTTGCATGATGCGTATCCTGTGCCGTCCGGCAGAATACGCGGCGACTGCCTGATATGCGGACGGAACTTGTTCCGAAAATGAGGAGGTTTTTTTGTGTCCGGTGACCCATGGGCTGGCCCTTTGCTGCTTCAGCTGGTCCTGATTTTTCTGAGCGCCTGCTATGCCGCCGCTGAGGTGGCGCTGCTCTCGCTCAACGCGACAAAACTGCACCACGACGCGGAGGAAGGCGACCCCACAGCCGCCAAGCTGCTCCGCATCACGGATGCTCCTGCGCGCACGCTCTCCACCATTCAGGTGTGCATAACGCTGTTTGGTTTTCTGGGATCAGCGCTGGCGGCGACGCAGTTTGCACCGCGACTGGCTGGAGCGATTCTTTCTGCCGGGGCTGGCATCGACGCGGGCGTGCTGAACGTCCTCTGCGTCATCCTGATTACGCTCCTTCTTTCCTACCTGACGCTCTGTCTGGGAACACTCGTGCCCAAGCGCCTCGCGATGAAGAATCCCGAAGCGATTGCGCGCCGTTCGCTGCTCCTGCTGGAGGTCAGCGCGGTGATTTTCCGCCCGTTCGTGATGCTGCTGAACGCCGCCACGCACGGCATCCTCCGCCTTTGCGGCATTGACCCCAACGCCGCCGAGGACGAAGTGACCGAGGACGACATCCGCATGATGGTGGACATCGGCGGCGAAAACGGCGCGATTGAGGAAGCGGAAAAGGAAATGATCGAAAACATCTTCGAGTTCAACAATTCCACTGCCGAAGAGGTCATGACCCACCGCACCGACGTTACCAGCATCTGGGTGGATGATACGGAGGACGAAATTCTCCGCACCATCTGCGATTCCGGTCTGAGCCGTTTCCCCGTCTACAACGAAAACATGGACGACATCATCGGTATCCTCAACACGCGCGACTTCCTGCTCAACGCCCAGTCCGACAACCCGAAATCCCTGCGCGCGCTGCTGCGCGAGGCATACTTCGTGCCGGAAACAGTGCAGGCTGACCAGCTCTTCCGCAACATGCAGGTGAAAAAAATCCACATGGCAATTGTCGTGGATGAGTACGGCGGCATGAGCGGCATCGTCACGATGGAGGACTTGCTGGAAGAAATCGTCGGCAATATCTACGACGAGTTTGACAAGCAGACCGAAGCGGAAATCGTCCGTGCGGGCGACAACACTTGGCGCATCAGCGGCAGCACGCCGCTCAAAGACGTCAACGACGCGCTCAACCTCTCGCTCCCTGAGGACGAGGATTACGATACGCTGGGCGGCTTGATTTTCAGCCAGTTCACCACCATTCCGCAGGACGGCAGCACCCCCGATTTGGACTGCTTCGGCCTGCACATTCATGTGGAGAAGCTGGAGGATCACCGCGTGGAGACCGCGCTCGTCACGAAACTGGCG
>OGOD01001957.1_pt1 | contig 11346 bp, 5 predicted proteins | sample 1573631 | NCBI WGS metagenome assembly OGOD01 (sample SAMEA2581895, study PRJEB24529) | metagenome | biome: Human gut stool | place: China | collected 2011
TGTTTCAGGCTTTACACCACTGTGGGTAAGACGGAATGCAGGTATCGCAAAATCGAGATATTCCTTATACCAGTCAGTTTTTCTAAGCGGAAGTTTTTCTCTTAAAGCTGCTTCATCTATCTGTATAACTTTGATGCCGTTTGCTTCAAGGTCGAGCACTTCATCTCTTATTGCTAATGCAATCTGTGATATTGAGTCTTTTATTGAAATATCTTCTCTTTGGAATGACCAGTTAAGTATCGTAACAGGTCCCGTGAGCATACCTTTCATAATCTTCTTTGTGAGGGACTGTGCATAAACCGACCATTCTACTGTTATAGGTTTATTTCTATGTACATCTCCCCATATGATAGGTGGTTTCACGCATCTTGTACCATAGGACTGCACCCACGCTTTCTGTGTGAACAAAAATCCGCCGAGTGACTCACCAAAATATTCTACCATGTCATTTCGCTCATACTCACCGTGAACAAGTACATCAATGCCTATTTCTTCCTGCCATTTTACACATTCGGCAATTTTTTTCTTATTAAAATCAACATATTCCTGCTCTGTCTTTTCCCCTCTCTTAAATGCTGAACGGTTTGCTTTCACATCTTTTGTCTGAGGAAATGATCCTATCGTGGTTGTCGGGAACTTCGGAAGTTTAAATTCTTCTTTCTGAATTTTCTGACGCTCACTTCTCTTTGGAAGTCTTACATAATCGGACTCACATACTTTAGAAAGACGATTTCTTACATCTTTATTTGTGCAATCCCTGCTGCCACTGAAAAGCTTATGATTTTTCTTAAATATCTCATATTCAGCATAATTTTTACTGTCAGCAAGTTTTCCAAGTTCACTAAGCTCAACAAGTTTCTCCTTTGCAAATGAAAAATAAGCCGTATATTCTTTTGAAAGTTTTTCTTCATTTTCCAATGTATATGGCACATGAAGAAGTGAACATGATGTTGATATTACTGTATCAACGCCCTTTTCTCTCAGCCCACTTAACACTTTCAATGTCTTATCATAATGATTTTTCCAGATATTCTTACCATTTACAACTCCAGCAAAAAGTACCTTATCTTTTGGAAAACCGTATTTAGAAACAAGGTCACAAGTCTGCTTTCCCTCAATGAAATCAAGACCTATTCCCGCAAACGGCATCTTTATGACTTCCTCATAAATATCACGAATATCCCCAAAATAAGTTTGCAATAAAACTTTCGTATCTGTATCAACTGCAAGCAGTTCATCATAAATCTGATGGAATAATGCCTTGTCACTATCATCCATGTCAAGTACAAGTGCCGGCTCGTCAAACTGTACCCATGCTATCTGCTTTTTACCGCAAGTCTGTAACAGTTCTTTATATGCCGCTATGATGTCACCTACATAATCTTTTTCAGATTTATTTCCCGTATATCTGCAAAGTTTTAACATTGTGTACGCACCTGTGAGCATCGGCTTTGTTTTGATGCCAAGTTCATCTGCCTCTGCATACTCATTCCAAAGTTTGTCACCCGACAATTTTATCTTCGTGTCATCCTCTGTCTCAGGCACTATATAATGATAATTTGTGTTAAACCATTTTTTCATCGCAAGTGCTTTTACATCACCGTGTTCTCCCTGATAACCTCTTGCCATTGCAAAATATGTATCAATTTCCGACAAATCAAGTTCTTTGTATCTTTTAGGAATTATATTTAACAATACTGTCGTGTCAAGCACGGTGTCATAAAACGAAAAATCATTGCTTGAAATAAAATCAATTCCTGCATTTTTCTGCATATTCCAATGTGTTTTTCTAAGTTCTTTTGCTGTTTCTTTAAGCTGCTCCTCACTAATCTCTTTTCTAAAATATTTTTCCGAAGCAAATTTAAGTTCTCTTAATGTTCCGATTCTCGGGAAACCTATAACTGATGTTTTCATCTCAACCCTCCATTTTTGTATTAATGTTTTTTGCTTTTCAACTTATCCTAATTTTAATAAAAACTAATCTTTACTATTTCTTATTTCAAAAACAAATTCATTATAATTAAATTTCCGCCAATCGTATAATACATAAAAAAACAGGTTAGCCATAGTTTAAAACTATATCAAAAAAATCTTACTCCATTCCACTAAATTTTTAAATATCAATATGAATAACATTTTACAAACATAAACATGATAGATATAATCATATTTTTTCAAATAGCTGCATCAAAAAAAGCCATACTCTATTTTCAAAATAGAATATAGCTCTTAATTTTAACAGCAAACAATAGTCATAATCCGTTGTGCTACTTTCCTGACATTGTTAAGTATTTCCCAAGCGACTCCAGATAAGTTTCCCCAAGTCTGCTTAACATCCCTTTCTTATGCATAATATAACCGATACGCATATCTCCCTCATCCGCAAGCGGAACAGCTATAATATCCTTACCATTTAGCTTCTTGTCTATCACGCCACTGCAAACGGTATATCCGTTTAGTCCTATCAGCAGGTTAAAAAGCGTTGCCCGGTCTCTTACCCGTATATTTTTCTTTCTCTCCGATGCTGAAAAGATTTCCTCTGAAAAATAAAATGAATTGTGCTCACCCTGTTCAAATGAGAGATACGGATACATCTCAAGCTCATCATTTGTTATTATCGTTTTTTCTGCGAGCGGATGCTTTCTGCTTATAAATACATGAGGCTTTGCAATAAACAACTGCGTAAATTTAAGTTCATTCGATTTCAGTATCTTATTTATGACCGTTTCATTAAAGTCATTTAAAAATAAAATTCCAAGCTCACTCCTCATTTTGGCAACATCCTCGATTATCTCATAGGTCTGTGTTTCTCTCAATGAAAAATCATACTCATCCTGACCATACTTTTTGATAAGGTCTACGAATGCATTTACTGCAAATGAATAATGCTGAGTTGATACACAGAACTGTTTTTTACCGCCTGCATTCTTCTTATATCTATCCTCAAGTATTGCCGCCTGCTCTAACACCTGTCTGGCATATCCCAAAAAGATCTCGCCCTCTTTTGTGATATTTATGCCTTTGTTAGTTCTGTTAAAGATAACAATGTTCATTTCTTTTTCAAGTTCATGTATCGCACTTGTGAGACTTGGCTGCGAGATATACAATCTGTTTGCTGCCTCGGTAATCGTACCGGTCTCGGCCACTATTGTCACATATTTTAACTGCTGTAATGTCAATTTTTTCCCTCTCTCAATTTAAAGGTACTCTCGGTATCTTATCTATTCTGCTATTGGTCGCACTTTAACTATAAACAATAATTATGTTCTTTATTACACTATATCATAATTGTATCAGAAAAATATACGCAAGACCATAATAAGTTACAACTGCCACAAGATCATTTACCGTTGTGATAAGTGGTCCTGATGCTACTGCCGGGTCAATCTTTATTTTACGGAAGAACATCGGAATCACCTGCCTGACGGACAAGCTCGCTCATTGCCTGCCTTACGGAAAGACCTTTCTTTATACAAACATAATTTGTCGTCATATATCTGCCTATTTCTTCCTCATCATATGAAAGAAACATATTTACATCAGCAACGGCATCTGCATCAATCCTTTTTACATGAACATATCTCCATGAACAACTCTAAAGTCCTGTTACTATATATTATAAATTGCCATTAGTTAAGAATAAATTTACCTATAAGTCCTTTTAATGTGTCAGCCTGTGCTGAAAGTTCCTCGCCTGTTGCAGATGTTTCTTCTGCTGCTGCTGAGTTTGACTGAACAACTTCTGATATCTGGTTTACACCAATCTCAGCCTGTTCCATAGCTTCTGCCTGCTGTTTTGACTCTTCACTGAGCTGTTTTGATGTTTCTGCAATACTCTCGATACCGTCAATAACACTCTTAAGTGCTTCCTCTGCATTTTTACTTGCAACATTACCTTCGTTGATTTCTTTTAAAGCACCTTCGATTAGTTCACGTGTATTAACTGCTGATGAAGCACTCTGCTCTGCAAGTTTTCTAATCTCATCTGCAACAACTGCAAATCCTTTTCCGGCTTCACCTGCTCTTGCTGCCTCAATAGAAGCATTAAGTGAAAGAAGGTTTGTCTGTGATGCTATATCTTCTATCTGCGTCGTAATGTTTTCAATCTGTTTTGATGTATCTGTGATGCGTTTCATCGCAACTGCAAGATCTTTCATCTGCTGACGCCCCTCATCTGCCTGTCTTGCATATTCTCTTGCCTGCTGATGTGACTCGATAAGATTCTGAGCACTCTGCTCTGCACTTGCTGTGATATTGGCAATAGTTGATGTAAGCTCCTCAACTGCTCCTGCCTGATCTGTAGCACCTTCTGCAAGTGCCTGTGCCGACTGTGCAAGGTTATCTGAACCTGCTGATACCTGTATTGATGCATCATCAACATTTTGAAGTGTATCTATCATCTGGTCACGAAGATCTCTCATGGCTACAAGGATATCATTAAATGTTCCCTGATAAAGCTCTCTGCATCCTGACTGAACCATAAAGTTTCCTCTTGACATACTTCCAAGAATATTTTCTATATCTTTTATTATCTTTTTAAGGTCTTCTGACATTCCTTCAGAATCATTTATCATCTGATTAAATTCATCATCATAATCACTCTTTGGAAATGGTGAATCAAAATCTCCTTCAGTAAGCTTTGTAAGACGCTCAGATGTTGAACGAAGAATTACCTGCATACCCTCGGCAAACTTCTCGCTTCTTCTTGTTGACTGGATTCTTGCAACTACCATAACAATGATAACTACAACTACAGTAACTATCTCAATGATAGAAAGCATCTCTTTTGTACTGTTTCCCAGTGCAACTTCATAATCCATGATAGATCCCATGTTGCTGTATATCTCATCATACTTAGGTGAGAGTTTATTTATCTCATGTGTCTGTGCATCCTGTGAAAGTTTTGAATCTGTCGTGGCACCTTCTTCAACAATTTTATCAGCCAGAGTCCAATACTCATCTGCAAGAGAAGATACTGAGGAATAAAGGCTTTTTTCCTTGCTTGAATGAAGATTAACTTCAATATTCTTAAAGTATTTATCAAACTTTTCTCTTTTCTGTTTGTACCGATTCTTCTGGTCTTTTATGGCACTCTCATCAAGATATCCGATAGTCGCTCTTACCGAGCTCTGTGAACCGGCAAGTACCGTCATTGCCTTTCCTATATCACCCTGTATAAAACCATAACTTGTCAATGCATTACTGTACTGTTTACCTACTATCAGTAAAGCAATTATGGCAACCAATGCTGCAATGCTTGTAAGATTAGTCACATATGCCACATTTTTCTTTAATCGGTATTTTACACTCTGTTTTTCTTTAATCTGCCCTGATTTTTGAATATTATTTTCTTCCATAAAAATCACTCCTTTTGTTTACTTTTAGCATATTATGTACCTTGTTATCAAAAAAGCTGTTGCCTAAGTTGTCTCTCCAGCACTTAGGTAACAAATCTCTCTTATATTTATATTATACCACTATACATTCAAAATACAATCTCGTTAATCTCCATTATACTGTATATTTGCGGCATCCTGTATTTTTCACACATACATATTCATAACAAAAAATACGATATTTCCATCAGTTCAGCCCTGTAAATATAAGGTATTTCGTATATATACTGAAATCAATTCTGTATCTTTTTTATAAGACCGACTCCTATCGCATAAGGTCCTGTGTGAACACATATCGTTGCACCTATATGAGCTATTCCTGTCTCCTCTTTAAGTCCCAGACCACGCATAACCTCATCAAGCTCTTTTTTATATTCAAGTCCTTCCTCTCTGTCATATCCATATCCCACCCTATAAACATAGTTATTAGGATCTTCACCATTTTCAGCAAAATAATTTTTTAACAGCTCATACGTTTTTGCTATTGATTTTTTACGGCTTCTGGCAATTCCTGATGCATCTATCGAGCCGTCTTTAAGTGTTATTATAGGTTTTAAGTTAAGTGCACTCGAAGCAACGCTTGCCACTTTTCCTATTCTTCCACCATGTTTAAGATAATCCGTATTTCCCACAGTAAAGAATATCCGTCCTGTTGAAAGATACTCCTTTGATGTAAGTTTTTCTACTGCTTCATCATAAGAAGCTCCGGACTGTTTCAGCTTTGCTGCCTGAATTACATAAAGTCCCTGAAGTACGGTTGCCCCAAGTGAATTGATAACTGTTATCTTTGCATCAGGATACTCTTCGCAGACAATCTCTTTTGCATTGCAAGCTGAATTGTACGAGCCGCTTAATGAAGTAGTAATACATATACAGATAACCGCCCTGCCCTCCCTTGCGTGCGGAGTAAATGCATCCACATAATTCTGAACAGAAGGAAGTGATGTTTTAGGATACTGCTTAGGAAAATCCACCATTTTCCTGTAAACATCATCTATCGCTATCTCTTCAACTTCTTTCTGATAATTTTCCTCATCAAATGATATATAAAAAGGTACTACCTCTATGTCATACTTTTCTCTTAAACTCTGCTCAAGATCACATGAGCTGTCGCTGATTAACTGATAATCCATGGCAAATCCTCCGTCTTTTAATCTGCTGCTGTTCAAATTCAGGCTCGAACAGTAACAAATATATCTTTCTATGATACCGGTCGGTCTTTTCTATTTCTAAATATCTTTGTGCCAACCTCTATCTTATGTAGTTTTTATTACTACATTGTACCATATTCATGACGGTTGTCAACCGATTGCAGGCTTTTTTACCTATTTACCGATACAGCTCATTTCCCGTCTTGCAGACTGAAAATTTTCCCTGCGTTATTTAGCTTTAAGCCGGCAGGTAAGTACACTAGCTGTTAAAGCTGCTGCCGCATTTTGGACAAATATTTCCGTCCCTAAATCTATGACCACAGCGATAGCAGCACTTTATCTTGTGTTCCTGTTTTGACATATACTTAATACTTCTTGACTCCGGCTTTAATTTAAGATAATCAACAAATGATGTCAGCACTTCCGCCAGATTTTTTTCATCATTTTTGCTGAGGGTGCACGGCATCTTTATACAGCCTTTCTCCATATGTAACATCACAAGTCCATTTTTTTTGGAAAATATGCCGTTTATTTTTTTTACATCTACTGAGCCTGATTTTATAAGACCCTTGTAGAATATATGATCAGGTGTGACTATAAAGCCATCTTTTCCACTGCCAAACAGCGAAGAATCACATATTATAATGGGATACTCATATTTTTCTGCCGCATATGCATATGTACTTATTGCAACTTTAACAAATGAAGATTCTTTGTCATTGCTTTCTCCATCTCTCATTTTTCTTATATCGTAAAAATGAATTTTTGATGTATTTGATATTTTTCCGTCAAGTTCACGCTTAAGTTTTCTTACAAGAAGTTCACATTCCTCCGTCTTTAATGCTGTAAGTTTCTTGTCTATAAGCTGCAGCATATTTGATTTAAGTTCAGGCAGAAAAATTCCCTCCTCTATCTCTTTTATCGCCTTAAGTCCCTCGTCAAATGTTAAGTACTCAGGATTTGGACATATACCTCTGAGCTTTGCCTCATCCATAGCATACACACGCTTTCTCAGTCCCTCGACAAATCTGTCCGAATTTCGTTTCTCATACTCTCCGTTCTTTATCTTTTCCATCACATCGAGCAATTCATTTCTGTTATCTCTGTCAACACCCTCTACAAGCTTATTTAATTCATCAAACTCAACTTTATCACGCTTTGTATCAACAATCTTGATATACGGACTAACATCTATCTCCATGTAAGTCATCAGTTTTTCTTTTGTTCTTTTATATCTGTCAAAGTTTATATTTTCCGGAAGATGAGATACTATATACTCTACCTCTTTTTTTGCCGCCGTTTTACACATTTTTGTAAGTACATCCAAACAATGAAGTTTTTTCTGCTCCTCACCTTCTGACCTTTTAACCTTTTTTATATATTCAATTATCTCTGAATATTTTGCCGTCCTGCCCATATCTATAAGCACATCATAGAGTGACGGGCACCTTATCACCTTGTCAGTGCCACCCTCATTAAATCTTTGTTCTACAGTTCCGGTATTATCCCCTGCTTTTTCTTTTTCAATACCATTTTCTGAATTTGCAGCATAATTATCTTTTTCTCCGTCACTATTAGAAACTACCCTGTCCTCTCCACTTTCAATACTATTTTCCAAACCGCCGTTTAATATGTCTTTTTTTGTGCCATCACTTATATTCTCATCGTAACAACCATCTCCCGCAGTAATATTTTCGCCGGCTATATCGTTTTTGCCTAAATTGCTTCCATCTTTTTTATTATCTGCTTCTGCCTTATTTTTCTGTAATCCGTCTTCTAAATTTAAACCACTATTTGTATTATCTTCGACTCCATAAGCTCTTTCGGATACTTTATTTTTCTCCTCCTGTTCGTTTACTGCCTCCTCCAAAAAATTGTAATATTCACTGATGTTTTGGTAAACCTGTAACACATCTTTAATATTATCACTAATATTGTCATCTCCATCATATTTATTATTTTCTGCCTCTTTGGCTCGTAAACTCGCTTCCAGTTTTCTTCTTTCTTCTGCTTCTTTCCTAATCTCGTTAATTTTCTTTTTTCTTATCTTCTTTTTCAGGCTTCTTATCTTTTAAAACACTCTTTCTCTCTAAAGATTTCAAAATTTCATTTGCTCTTTTAGTTACATCTTTAGGAACTCCTGCAAGCTTAGCAACGTGAACACCATAGCTTTCATCTGTTCCGCCCTCAACTATTTTTCTTAAGAAAATGATATCTTCACCTTTTTCCTTAACTGCGATAGAATAATTTTTAATACCATTTCCTTCTTTCTCTAAAGTTGTCATCTCATGGTAATGTGTTGCAAATAATGTTTTGGCTCCACATTTTTCTTTGTCTGCAATATATTCTGCAACTGCCCAAGCAATTGAAAGTCCATCATAAGTAGATGTTCCTCTTCCTATTTCGTCTAATATTACTAAGCTATTTTTTGTTGCTTCTTTTAAAATACTTGCAACTTCCATCATTTCTACCATAAATGTACTTTGACCCATACTTAAGTCATCTGATGCTCCAACTCTTGTAAATATTTTGTCTACTACTCCAATTGTAGCCTCTGTTGCAGGAACAAAGCTTCCAACTTGTGCCATTAAGGTAATTAATGCAACTTGCCTCATATATGTAGATTTTCCTGCCATATTAGGTCCTGTAATTATTGCCAAACGATTTTGGTCTGTGTCTAAATATGTGTCATTTGATACAAATTCTCCAGATGATAACATTTTTTCAATTACAGGATGTCTACCTTCTTTAATGTTTAATATTCCATCCTTGTTTATTACTGGTTTGCAATAGTTCATTTCTTCTGCAACTTGCGCAAACGATGTAAGTACATCTAAACTTGATATTGCTTCTGCTGTTTTTTGCATTCTTTTTACATTTTGGGCTATTTCTTCTCTTATTTGCCTGAATGCTTCAAGTTCTAGTTTTATAACTTTTTCTTCTGCTCCAAGTATTTGGTTTTCCATATTTTTTAGTTCTTCTGTTATATATCTTTCTCCATTTGTTAGAGTTTGTTTTCTAATATATGTGTCTGGAACCATATCTTTATATAGATTTGTAACTTCTATATAATATCCAAATACTTTGTTATATCCTACTTTTAAACCTTTTATTCCAGTCTCTTCTCTTTCTCTTGCCTCTAATTGTACGAGCCAAGTCTTGCCGTCTATCATAGCAGTTTTTAGTTCATCAATTTCTGGGCTATATCCCATTTTTATGATCCCACCTTCTGTTATTAATATTGGTGGTTCGTCTACTATTGCTTTGTCTATTAATTTGAAGATATCATCTAATGTATCTAGGTCATCATATATTTTTCTAAGCATTCCAGACTTAGCATTTGCAAGCATATTTTTTATTTCTGGTAACTTACTTGCAGATGATTTTAAAGAATTTAAGTCTCTTGCATTAGCACTTCCATAAGATATTTTTCCAGCTAGTCTTTCTATATCATATACACCTTTTAAACTTGATGAAAGTTCTCCTCTTAATATAATGTCGTCCTTAAACTCTTTTACCGCTTCTAACCTGTTATTTATTTCTTTTACATCTATCAATGGATCTGAAATCCATCTTCTTAAAAGCCTTCCTCCCATTGATGTTGCTGTTTTATCCAATACCCAAAGAAGAGTTCCCTTTTTAGACTTATCCCTCATTTTTTCTGTAAGTTCCAAGTTTCTTCTTGCATTTATATCTAATGACATATACTTTGTAATTGTATAAATTGTAATCTTATTTATGTGTTCCAATTTTGTTTTTTGAGTATCTTCAATATATTTTATAAGTCCATTTATTGCAGCAACTGCAAACGGTCTTTTTTCTAGGTCTTTTATGATGTTTCCTTTATCATCACTAAGCGCATATTGCATATATATTTCTTCTGTTTCTTCGCTAAATTTTTCCTCATCTTCAGTAGAAATATATACATCAAAACGTTCTTTTATTTTGCTTATTTCTTCACCACAATCATACAACATCTCGTTTGCAATTATTTCAGATGGAGAATATCTTGAAATTTCGTCTAATAATCTCTCAAAATTATTTTCTTCCTTTATTTCTGCCGAATAGAAATCTCCTGTTGATATATCGCAAACTGCTATTCCGAAAAATATTCCCTTTTTGAATATGCTCATTATGAAATTGTTTCTTTTTTCTTCTAGTAAATTAGATTCTGTTACAGTTCCTGGTGTTACAACTCTTATAACATCTCTTTTAACAATTCCTTTTGCAAGTTTTGGGTCTTCTAACTGTTCACAAATTGCTACTTTATGTCCATTTTGAACTAATTTTGCAATATATGATTCTGCTGCATGGTACGGAATTCCACACATCGGAGCCCTTTGCTCTTGTCCACAGTCTTTTCCTGTTAGTGTAAGTTCAAGCTCTCTAGATACATTAACTGCATCGTCGAAAAACATCTCATAAAAGTCCCCTAATCTATAAAACAATATACAATCTTTATATTTTTCTTTTGTAGCAAGATAATGTTGCATCATTGGTGAATATTCTGCCATTTATTTTTCTTCCTTTCATTGTTAAAAAATAATTACAATTTTTTTAACTATACTTCTCCTTTTAAATACCACATATGTTCAGATACAATCTTCAAATTTATTATTTTTCCAATCATATCATCTGTACCTTCAAAATTTACTACTTTATTTGTCTCGGTTCTGCCTGTAAGCATGTTTTCATTTGTTTTACTTTTTCCCTCAACAAGAACCTTTTGTATTGTGCTTACATATTTTTGATTGTTTCCTGCAATCTGACTCTCTGCAAGTTTCTTTAATCTATCAAAT
>OGOD01001961.1_pt1 | contig 11333 bp, 6 predicted proteins | sample 1573631 | NCBI WGS metagenome assembly OGOD01 (sample SAMEA2581895, study PRJEB24529) | metagenome | biome: Human gut stool | place: China | collected 2011
TGACATGAAATACATTGTACAAGATATTTTCTGTAGACCACGCGTATGTGCTGTAATCCAGCGTGGTAGTAGTTCGAATGCCATCCTCCATACTTAACACAATCAATGAGGAGCTATTGGGGTTCAAATCCGAAGCCAAATACGGTGAATGAGATGCGATGATAAAGTGGCAGGAGGAAAACTCACAGAACAACCGTTTAAGGACAGTGATATATATCATCTGCCAGTTAGGATGGAGGCTGATTTCAGGTTCATCTATTAAGACTAACGAATTTTCTTGGATATGCCGAGCAATATTCAAGAATGCAAACAAAATATGCTTTTCACCAGAACTGCATTCTTCGAACGAATATCGCTGTCCCAATTTATAAACATAGAGTGTGATGTCCTTGATGATGTTAAGATTCTGCAGAGCTTTCAGTACTCTATAATCAGATTGAATTCCCTGCATCTGTTCCTTATCTGTCGAATCAGAAAAAGCATGTCCGAAAATAAGCTTCTCGCTATTGGGAATAAAGGGGGCGCTGGACTCAAGCCCTTTTAGGTATGCAGCCATTTTATCATAATCTTCGTCTTCTAATCTGATAATAGCATTTTTCCGGTAACTACCCTTATCAGCAATATATTTTGCTAATTTCCTGATTTCTTCAGTCAGCTCTAAAATATTCATTTCTTTGAGTTGATCGAAACTCAGCCAGTTTTGGGACAGCTCGTAAGAAATAGAAACATGCGGGTCAAGATTAAAGTGCGCGGATAATGCTCGGATTATCGGCCACAGTTTTTCAGTAGCTGCAAGTTCCAGGATATTTTCTGCAATGCGATTGCCAAACGTGCTGATCCATGATGCATTCGATGTTTTCCGCAAGCCAAGATACTCATACATACTCGGCTTGTCTGTAGATTCAGCCTTAAATGCAAATCTATCGTTCAGCATAAAAGCAATTGCGAGCACTTTCTGGGGGAGCACACTTTCAAAAAATTTTTCTATCAGGATATTATTCTTATGAATGATAATAGTGCGGTTTTTGATTTCGATTTCTATGGTATCTGCATTCAGATAATACTTTAGACGGTAAGAATTGAATTGAAGAGCTTTGCTGACAGCCTCGTTGCTTACTGCTTGGAATATCTCTGAAAGGATTTTCATAACAAAACTCTTGCCTGTGCTGTTGGCGCCAATGATTAATGTTGTAATCGGTTCTGTAGCATCAAAAGTAAACTCATCGGGAAAGAAATTGTAATCGCAGATAATTTTCTCCTCGTTTTTTACAGTCAAGGAGAGGAGCCGGAATCCTGTTTGGTTTACGCAGGATACAAGATCAATGTCCTCTGGCCTGCCGTTTTCACCATTGAGGTGCAATTCGGAAATTCGATCGTCATCTGTATAACTGACATGTTCAATCGACATGAAATTATTTTCATAAATACTAACGACAACCCAGTCTCCTTCAGAGGCATTGTGATTATCGTACCAATCGTACAGAATACGAAGGTTATCCGCCCCTTGAAACTGCTTAGCATATTCACGGCGACTTTGAGAACCCGCTGCTTTTAGGAAGACTGTTTCGCCGCTATCTGGATAGACACAGGTATATATCTCGCTTTTGTGGATGTTAAAAGAATACGCGTACTTAGCGGGAATGGGTATATATGCTTCTCTACCACGCTTAGGCCCCGTTTTATGAGTCCAGTTTATGTGGACTTCCTTGAGGCGCACATAATATCTGCCCACCAAATTTCTTGCTACATCATCCATCTAAGAATCCTCGTTGTTTTCAGTCTGGCCTGTTACATCGTAGTAGACCACATTATCGGGAAGTTTAATATTAGGCACCCAAAGCTCTCTGCCACCCCATCCTTTTCGGCCGGTGACCTTGTACATGGTAAGCACAACCAGGTCGGAGAAGGAGCCGCCTAAGCTCCAGTCATTAGGAGAAAGCAAAGCACCGGTGCCCTTGGCAACATCTCTGTTTCTGCGGACAATCAGGATTCCCTGTGCGGAAGGCTTCTCCGCGAGCATCGTATCCAAAACAGAAACAAAGCTGGAAACAATGAAATCATCTGCAGAAGTGATGTGAGAGAATACTTCGTTCATGAGCCGCAGATTAACCTGATAGGAGGATTCCTTATCATCAAAGGGTGCCAACAGCTTGTCCAGATCTTCAATGGAGTTATTGTCAGGATCGAAGGGATAATAATTTGTACCGCCAGAAAGCATAAAGACCTTCTGATTGTCCAGGACATTGGCACGTGTGGGATTCAATCCCTCCGGATAGTAAATCTTGATGTGTTCGGAGCCCTTTTCGATTTGGGCAACGATGGAGTTATTGGTCGCATTGATATCCGCAAACAGCTTATAAAGCGGCTCGTCGATGAATACCATCATCATGCCGGGATCTCGGTCATATCCGAACATGCGGCTGTGTTGCCACATGGTGTCGGCCTGCGGCTTTTTGCTGGTTCGTGTGTAGTAAATAGTGTGCAGCCCTGGGAATGTGACACCGCGGCCCAAGGTGTTGCCGCCGATAACGATATTCGAGCCGGATGAGTATTCTGCGCTGTCGACATCATTCTTGCCGTTCATCACGATGACTTTCACCGCATTGTTTTCGAGAAGATTCCTGACAGTCGCAAAGAGCATATCAAAGTCAACCTTTGAAACCTTTTGCGGATTAAGAGCGTCATATTCTTTCTTAAGTTCGTCCTTAAACTCAGCATTCAAATGCCCCAGACACCATGCAAGCTCGGCGGCCATTGCCTTTGCGTACTTGCTATGTACGGCTTGTCTGACGCTGGGATGGAGCAGGCAGTTACAGGTCTTGCCGCCAGATGCTAAAATCTGACCAGATACTGTGAGATGATGCAGAACAACTTGATGCTCTGGTTTAGCAATTTTTTCGAGGTATTTGATACAGTCGGCAGTCTTGTTCTTCGGGAAGAAGAAGTCACCACCCAGATAAGCACTGCCAGGTTCAAAATAATGGGCGAAGCAGGGATGCCAGCCGGATGCCATTGTCTGCAGGAAGATGGCCTGGGGTGTCCCGGTGACCTGAAGATAAATGCTGCTGGAGGCACCGTTCTTGATGGAATCCAAATACTTATTGATGGAGGACTGTCGTCCCTTATTGATAAGGGTGTTTAGTGATGCGGCATCTGCCTCATCATCAATGATAAACAAGGGATTTCCCTTCATAAAACCTGTCGAAGCAAATACATTGGCCCAGAGACGAAGGACCCGATAATTCTTCTTCAACACGATGATGGCAGGCTCCATCAAGCTGTTCTGAATGAATAATCCAGAGTCATTTTCACCACAGACACAAAAGCCGGTCAGGTCGGCCTTGACACGGTCAAGAGTTTGTTGCTGCAATACCACATTATCTGTGGTAAGCAGGACGAACACCGGGAATCCGAGGTCCGCAGCCTTACACATGATACCGAACATTTGGCCCGTTTTGCCAGACTGGACATTGCCAAACAGTAGACCAATTTCATGAGAACAGAAGGAGAAGTTCTTAATGTACCGATTGCCGACTTCATCTGCGGTCTTGGCGATGGACTCTGCCAACTTGGGGTTGCCGCGGTCTGTGATCGTCTTGAGATAAGTTTTCAGGTATTGCATTATTCTTCATCTCCTTCTTCATCACCTAAAGTTGCCTCAAAGGACAGAATCCAGACATCGAGCATATTACCTTCCTCGTCCTCGGTTTTCTGATCCGTTTTTGTAAGGACAAGTCTGTCGCATCCGTATGCTGCAAGCATTTCCTTGGTAATCATGCCTGTACGGTCTTTGTCGGCCTGAGTGTCGTTCACAGGGGTGACCAAACCAGCTGCGGCCAGACGTCCCTTGATCCAGCGGCCCAGAATCAGCTCGTCACCGACAGCGCTGAACTGCTTGTTGCCATCACTGGTGGTGTGTGCCTTAAATGTATATCCATCATCGGTTACAACAGCAAAAGTGGCATTCTTTTCAGGATAGCCTCCCAGCCGGGTAATCTGTTTGCTGACTGTGAACTGAGTTTCATACCAGTCACGAGATTTTCTGGCGCTTCTCGGCGCTGCGTAGCTCACGTTCAGATTGGACTTCGTATAGTGTTTGCCATCATCCATGTGACGCTCATCATAGGCAGGTACCTTGATAGGAAGCACAAAGGAAATGTTGGTTTTATGCCGTTCAAACAGTTCCACCTGAGTCTGGGGAATTTGCTCAACTGTGTCAACTCCGGTAAGAGAGGTATTCAATTCACGGATGATAGGCATACCAACCACATCATCAATTCTTGCGGACATAGCCGGAGCTGCCATCTTACGAATTAGAGTAGCAATTTCATTACACTCAGACGTATCTTCGGTCACAGCAGATACTTCGTACTGCCTGCGATTGTTTGCTTCCAGTTTAATAACACCGAGGTTTGCGGAACCGATAATGGCAGACTTTACCTGATCGTCTTTATAAAAAGCATAGAGCTTGCCATGGTACTTGAAGGCCCTGACGATCCGAATCTCTCCGATGCCGGCATCGACCCATTTGTGGTTCAGTGCGATTGCCGTGTGATAAATGCTCTCTGGCATTCCTTCAACAAAATACATACCGATGGTCAGCACAATGCGTCGGATTTTCTGCGTATCTACCATTTGCTCCAGTTCTTGCAATGCGGCTTTAGACACATAGCCCACGGCGATTTCTACAACGTCAGAGGATGAAATTTCTTTTAAGAAGCGATCTGATATGGTTTCCTGATTGTCCTCAGTTCCCAGAGGAAGTATGTTCGAATATAATAATTTCATTTCAGTACCCTCCTGTTGACCCGATGCTGGTTCAGACTGCCTTAGAAAATGACAGGCGTGAGCCGATTAGCAAACGACGAAATATCATATCTATCAACATAATATCATTTTTTCGCTGGATATACAATCAAAATCACGGGAATGGCATTGCTCCTATAAGGAGGGTGTAGCTTGGAGGAACGTTGTCCTTGCAAAGGTGCTTTCTCTGAGCTATACTGTTTTGCGGGAATGCATAAGACGGATGAGAGTTCAAGACAATAGGCTTATATAATGCTTGCGCTGGCGCACGAAGACCTTGCCGTGACGGGATATATGAATTAGAGAGAAGTGACAATAAAATGGATAAGAATCTCAAGAGAAAAGAATTGGCACTTCGTAGTTCTGCTGCAGAATATCTGACCTTTGTGGCTTCCACCGGCGGCAGTGACGAAAGTTTTGAGATGCGTTATGAAGATGAGAATATCTGGCTGACACAGAAAATGATGGCGGCGCTTTACGATGTTGACATTCGCACAATTAATGAGCACATTAAGAAAATATATGACGACCACGAACTGTCGGAGGAGACAACTATCCGGAATTTCCGGATAGTTCAAACCGAGGGGGGACGACAGGTCAACAGAGAACTGAAGCATTACACGCTTCAAATGATCATCGCTGTTGGATTTAAGGTCAATAATCCCCGTGCGGTGCAGTTTCGCAAATGGGCGGGGCAGATCGTGAAAGACCATACCATCCAAGGCTGGACCATGGATAAGGAACGCCTGAAAAAAGGACATATGTTCACGGATGAATACTTTGAGCGTCAGCTCCAGTACATCCGTGAAATTCGGCTGTCTGAGCGGAAATTCTATCAAAAGGTCACGGACCTCTACGCTACAGCTTTTGACTACGACAAGGATGCAAGGACCACTCGTCTGTTTTTCCAGACCGTGCAGAACAAGCTGCATTATGCCGTTCATCGCCACACAGCGGCAGAGCTGATCGTGGAGCGGGCTGATGCGGCGAAAGAACACATGGGGCTGGCAACCTGGGAAAATGCACCAGACGGAAAAATCGTAAAGGCTGATGTGACCGTAGCCAAGAACTATTTGAGCGAAAAGGAAATGTCATATCTGGAGCGGATCGTGTCTCTCTATTTGGACTATGCCGAGCTTCAGGCTGAACGCAAAATTCCTATGAGTATGGAGGATTGGGCGAAGCGTCTGGACGGGTTCTTGGAGTTTAACGGAAACGAACTGCTGACGGGACCCGGTAAAATCAGCGCGGAACAGGCAAAGCTTCATGCCGAAACAGAGTTTGAGAAATATCGAATCATTCAGGATCGACTCTACGAGAGCGACTTTGATCGTTTCCTCATGTTGGAGCAGTCGGCGGAGAATTCTGTGATGGAGAACTAACTCTTATTGACTACAGCGGCCCAAAATATGAATGGGCTATTACGCCTGTTTTGGCAAAGATGTTGGTATCGAATTGTGATACCAACATCTTGATGACCAGATTGATTCTCAAGGAAAGAGTACAATTCTCCGCTGTACTGTGCCGATGAGATTTGTGGAGCTGCAAATCTCAGGTTGACCACATTTCCACCACAGACAAGCGTGGAAACAACGGAGACTACACTTTTCGAAAGTTTTGGAAACGACGCCGTTCAAAACAAAAACGGCTAAAAACAAACTAAAATTATTATAAAAATTGTCAAAAATCGGTTGGTAAGGATGAGGTCACCAGTTCAAATCTGGTCAGCAGCTCCAGAACAACACCTGAAATCGTTCGGATTTCAGGTGTTTTTCGTTATAAAGATAAATCTGGGATCAAGAAGAGCTCCCGCATTGCAAAATGCAATGCGGGAGTGTTTTTCAGTCGCAGACATCATCCGCTACGCGGCACAGCACATCGGGGTGGTTAGAGATGATGCAGTCTACGCCCCGGGCGATCATATCTTTCATGTTCTCCTCGTCATTTACCGTCCAGGTGTTGACCTTCATGCCCCGGCCGTGAAACAACTCCATCAGCTCCGGCTGATATTGCAGAAGCATATACCGGGGATGCATATTGTCGGCATTGGAGTGCTGGACATAATGTTCCATGTCCAGATAGGGCTTATCATACAGAAGGCCGGTTTCAATGTCCGGGCACAGCTCCTTGAAATGCTGCATGGAGATATGGTTGAAGGAGGAAACGAACACTTGCTCCTGCATCTGGCGTTTGCAGATCTCGTCGATTACCCATTGCTCCAGGTTCTCGTAAAACACCTCGTAGTTTTTCAGTTCCATGTTCAGCAGCATCTTGGTCTCCTTACAGAAGTCCAGCAGCTGGCCGAAGGTCCAGATATGCTGACCTGCAAATTCCGGAGACTTCCAAGCACCGATATCCAGTGAGAGCAGCTCATCATAGGTCATGTTCTTGATGAAGCCGGTGCCGTTGGAGGTGCGCTCTACAGAGGCATCATGAAAAATCACCAGCTTGCCGTCTTTGGTGATGTGGACGTCACTTTCAAAACCGTCGGCAGCGGTCTTTTCCACTGCCATCCGGAAGGCCAGAGGGCTGTTCTCCGGGTAATTGCCGGAAAAACCGCGGTGCGCAAGCAAAAGTGGGCGTTTCATATGATTCTCTCCTTACACGTAATAATAAAAGCGCATGACGCTCCCATCATACGCTTCTCTCAATATCTCCGATTTGTATTATAGCCGAATAAACAGGGAAATACATTAACACAAAATTTTGGCAAAAGGAATTTCGGAACGAAATGGAACAGAAGTGCCCGCAGTTTTTGATAAAAACCGAGGCTGTTGCTGCAACAGCCTCGGTTTTGTGTGCGTTTACTGGTGGATGGCGGTGCCGGTTTTGCCGGCTACGCCGTCCTTGGCCTTTTCCAGCAGCGTGATGAGGGCGGAGCGGCCGGGGGCACTTTCGGCAAACTCCACGGCGGCCTCCACCTTGGGCAGCATGGAACCGGGGGCAAAGTGCCCCTCACCGATGTACTTGCTGGCCTCGTCGGGGGTCAGGGAATCCAGCCACTTTTCATCGGGCTTGCCGAAGTTGATGGCAACCTTTTCTACGGCAGTGAGGATGATAAGGGTGTCGGCTTCCACCTGCTGAGCCAGTACGCAGGATGCGAAGTCTTTGTCGATAACAGCGGCGGCGCCCTTCAGATGGTGCCCCTCAGTCTTGTAGACGGGAATTCCGCCGCCGCCGCAGGCCACAACCACCAGACCGGCCTCCACCATATCCCGGATGGACTGGATCTCAATGATCGACTGAGGTCTGGGAGAGGCGACCACCCGGCGGTAGCCCCGGCCGGCATCTTCGATGACGTTGTAGCCGCGTTCGGCTACCATCTTGTCAGCTTCTTCCTTGGTCATGAAAGCACCGATGGGTTTGGTGGGGTTGTGGAACGCCTCATCATTCGGGTCCACCTCAACCTGAGTAAGCACGGTGGCTACACCCTTTTGGATGCCGCGGTCCAGCAGTTCTTCCCGTAGCGCGTTTTGCAGGTCATAACCAATGTAGCCCTGGCTCATGGCCACGCATACGGACAGAGGACAGGGAATGTACTTCTCCGGCTCGGAGCGGGTCAACTCGGCCATGGCCTTCTGGATCATGCCCACCTGAGGGCCGTTTCCGTGGGCGATGATGACCTCGTGTCCTTCTTCGATCAGGTCGACGATGGCCTTGGCAGTCTGCTTTACGGCGATCATCTGCTCAGGGAGATTGCTGCCCAGAGCATTGCCGCCCAGCGCGATCACAATACGCTTACCCATGAAAAACACCTCGATTTGTTTAGATTCTATACATTTTGAAGCAAAAACGGCAATAGATGCCCCGTGTTGCGGGGGTGCCGCTGAGACGGCTGTCATGGCCGCCGGTGAAAATGATGGAGCCCGTCCGCACAGATACAGACAGGTTGACCTATGCAGACGGGCCTCCGGAATGGAAAAGGGATGTCAGGCGGAAAGCCTGTAAAATTCAGCGTGTTCTGAGAAGATTTACTTCTGGAACCAACGGGCGATCCCGCGCTCCTCCAGAGCCTTCAGCGTGGCCTGAGGATCCTTCACCTTAGCCAGGAAGATCATGGCGGCGATGATATAGGGCTTGTAGGAAGCTTCCTTATACAGGGGGGTGCGGTAGCGGTCAAACACGGAGGCCTCTACCTCGCCGTCCTTGCAGGAAACATCGTTGATGTCGGCAGGGAGGCAGTGGAGATACAGGGCCTTACCGTCCTTGGTGGTCTTCATCAGTTCCTCGGTGCAGCACCAATCCTTGTGATCGGCGTTCTGGGCCAGCAGTTCCTTCTCCAGAGCCTTGATGCCGTCGGCGTCGCCCTCAGCGTACAGATTAGTGCGCTTCTCCATAGCGGCGAAGGGCGCCCAGCTCTTGGGATAGACGATATCAGCGTCCTTGAAGGCCTCGGCCATGGAGTTGGTCTTGGTGAAGGAACCGCCGGTCTTGGCGGCGTTGGCCTTGGCGACCTCCTCCACCTCGGGCATGACCTCGTATCCCTCGGGGTGAGCCAGCACCACGTCCATGCCGAAACGGCTCATCAGGCCGATGACGCCCTGAGGCACGGAGAGGGGCTTGCCGTAGGAGGGGCTGTAAGCCCAGGTCATAGCGATCTTCTTGCCCTTCAGGTTCTCCACGCCGCCGAAGTAGTGGATGACGTGCAGCATGTCGGCCATGCACTGGGTGGGGTGGTCGATATCGCACTGCAGGTTGACCAGGGTGGGCTTCTGCTCCAGAACGCCGTCCTTGTGTCCCTCGGTTACAGCGTCTACTACGTCGTGCATGTACTTGTTACCTTTGCCAATGTACATATCATCACGGATACCGATAACATCAGCCATGAAGGAGATCATGTTAGCTGTCTCACGAACAGTCTCGCCGTGAGCTACCTGGCTCTTGCCCTAGACCAGATCCTGAACTTCCAGACCAAGCAGATTACATGCAGAAGCAAAAGAGAAACGGGTACGGGTAGAGTTATCACGGAACAGGGAGATGCCCAGGCCGGACTCGAATACCTTGGTGGAGATGTTATGCTCTCTCATGTAACGCAGAGCGTCAGCTACGGTGAAAACAGCCTCGATCTCATCATCGGTCTTCTCCCAGGTCAGGAAGAAATCGCCTTCGTACATTTCTTTGAAGTTTAAGCTGTTTAATTTGTCAATGTAATCCTGTAATGTTTTCATAAAATCAATGTTGCTCTGTGCATCTCTTGCCTGACTGCCGAGACTGTCGGAATCGTCACCTGAGAGATTGGTACTTATAAGTGAATCGAAATCTTTTAACTGTTTTTGCATCTTGTTATAAAAATTATTTATGTTTTCACCGTCTTTTAATTTTTGTGGTGAGAGCAGCCAGTTACTTTCAAGTACCTTTGAAAATATGGATTCAAAGGACTGTGACCTGAAAAGTTCATTTATTGTTTCGGGGTCAGAGAGCGGTATAAGATTTTTGATTACGGTAAGCACTTCTTTTGCGGTGGCATCACCTGATGTAATCTTCATGATAAGGGCTTTGCTGACCGGAAGTTTTGATAATGTACTTAACAGTTCATTTCTTGCGTCTTTGTCAAGGAATGTGCTTAGATAATCGTTTTCAATGCCAAGTGAGTTAAACTTTTCGCAAAGTGTGTCAATGACCGTTCCGGAGGTTGAAATTTCCCTGTTGTCAGTATTTTGTGATGACTGCTGAAGCATGTTGTTGATGGAATTTTTTGCCGTCTCGGTAATATTGTGAAGAAACTTTGCGGCAAATCCTATCCTGTTCTCGGATGTATTCCCCTTTGGAAGTTCCTCAATTACATTTTTTGCGTTTTCAGTATCGGCAGTATTTTTTGGTTCTTCCAAAGCTTCTGTATCAGCCGATTCTGCATTTTCAATGTTTTCATTTATCGTAGGGATGTTCTTAAATAAGTCAGAGTTTTTAAGCACTGAAATATCGGTTGCAGATTCGAGAGTACTGTCTATATTTAAAAGTGTCTGTTGAAACAGTTCATTTGTGGCATCCATACCGCCGGGAAAGACAAGTGACTTGCCGCCTGCGGAGTCCCTAAGCATCGTAAGTGCATCTCTTAGAGAGAGAGTACCGTTTTCAAGCTGTTCTAAAGTGTCCTCGGTCATTGCCGTACCCGATAAAAGATTTAAAAGTTCATTTCTCTGTTCGCTGCTGAGAAATGAAATTGTCTGCGGCTGTGAGGTATTATTTGCCTTGTCAAAGGACTGAAACAATATATCTATAAGTTTTTCACCAAATGCGGCAACAGATGAGGAGGCTGCATTCTCAGAAAGAGAACTGAGGAGCTCCGGTATCTGTTCTGAAAGTGATGAAAGCTTGTCTATAAGGTGGTAAGTTCCATGCCTGTAGCTTGAAAACTGGGTCACGGTGTCTTCATTTATATCCATCATAAGACGGTTCATTATCGCTAATGTTGAAAAGTCCTCTGTCTTGCAATCGTATGCCTGCTGCATAAGTGACTGGATAGAGTTCTTGTTTATAGGGAGGAGATTGTCCATAAGAGCCTTTACAGTTGCCTGGTTGTGCTCAGT
>OGOD01001968.1_pt1 | contig 11310 bp, 10 predicted proteins | sample 1573631 | NCBI WGS metagenome assembly OGOD01 (sample SAMEA2581895, study PRJEB24529) | metagenome | biome: Human gut stool | place: China | collected 2011
CCTGATTGCATGCAAATTTCACGAAATTTCTGAAATTTCTTGCCAATTAGGGGTTGACAGCTTGGGGTATCTTAGTGTAAAATCTACTCGCGAACTTGCGAAGGAGTCCGGATTCGATTTTTGCGACGGTTGCTTCACCGGCCATTATCCCATCCCCACCCCGAAGCAGCAGTCCAAGGATAAGTTTGAGGAAAAGCTGAATCAGTTCTCCTCTTACTACCAGGTCTTGGATTAAAAGTGAATAAGCGGACGCACCTTGCGCCCGCTGTATATGGAGAGTTGTCCGAGCTGGCCGAAGGAGCACGATTGGAAATCGTGTAACATCTAAACGGGTGTTCGAGGGTTCGAATCCCTTGCTCTCCGCCAAAAAAAGCCCCGAATGGCGCGTGACTACGCGAAATTCGGGGCTTTCTTTTTTTGCTTTTTTCTGTTTTGCACTTGTGGCAATTTGTGTGCCAATGTTGGTATTTGACTGCATTTTGGTTCTTGCAAAGCGTTCATTTCCGTTGCCCGGATGATTGCTTGAAAACCGGGCTTTTCTGTTTGTCAGAGTATAAAATATTGTTGCTCTGTTGCATGATGACGGATTTTGGCTGAAAATTGCATTATTTTCAAAAAAAGTTAGTGGTCGGTATTGACAAATATTACTCTTTTGTAGCATAATAGCTGGGAGGAGGAGTGAAAATGGTAATAGAAGAGACGCGGGATTTAGCCGAAACTACGGATTGTGTAGTGATCGAAGCCATTTTAGTGGATGACGGATTGCGTTACAGACAGCTTTCCGTCGGCATCAAAGACGAAAACGGTGACATTATTCGTATCGTCCCTATTTCAACCGTTCTGATCTAGCAAAGAAGCCGAGCAGTGTGAAACTGCTCGGCTATCTTTTTGAATGATTCAAATGACGTTCGAGTGCTTTTCAATCATGGGTTGATTGCGCTTTATGAAGAGTAAAAAGGGACACTTGTCGGATAAACCGGCACGCATTTGTATGTCCGTTTTGCACTTGCCGGTATCCACGATCGACTGGGGCTTGCCAGCCAGTACGGTGTTGTGTATAATGAAAACACATGATGCGGCGCGGAGGTATGTTTATGAGAAAATCGTCGGTCGGGTCGGCTGTTTTGGGCCTTTTGGCGGTAACGGTGGCGTCAATTGGAGCGACGGGGGTACTGATGCTTTTGCCGTTTCCCAATGATCGGGCGTTATTTGGTTGCGCCGGTGCCATAACGGCGGTGCTGTATTTTGGCTACGGTCGATGGATCGGCAGCAGGCAGAGCAACAAGGTGGCAGGGCTTGTGATGATCCTGGCTGCCGCAGTGCAAGTGTTGTGGTTGGTGGTTCTTTACGGTGCAGTGCCGGAATGGCTCTTAGGGATCGCCGGGTGCGCGCTGCCTTTTGCGGCGCTCGTAGACGGGGGTACGGGCAGCAGAGAACTGCTGGCGCTGGTGCCGGCCTTTGGCAATGTGCTGTTTTTACTGCTGGGGGACTTGAGCCGACGGCGGTTGAAAAAGTGCAAATAGAAGTCACGATGAAAAAAGGAACCGCGGTGCCAAACTGCGGTTCCTTTTGTACATTGCGTTATTTGACGGTGAAGAAGCTGCCGTACTCCGGGTCGCTGCGCATGGAGTAGGTGTCGGTAGGACTGACGATAATATGATCCAGCAGCTGCACATGAATGGAACGCAGAATGGAAAGCAGACGAATGGTGAATTCCAGATCCTGCGCAGAGGGTTGGGCCTTGCCGCCGGGATGGTTGTGTGCCAGCATAACAGCGCTGGCGTTGTCTCGCAGAATATGTTCCATCAAAGTGCGCTGATCCACAGCGGCCAGGTTGACGCTGCCGCTGCCTACGGCGTGGGTTTGCAGGATTTTGGCACTGCCGTCCAGAGTGACCAAGTACACCTGCTCGGCGGTTTTGTCCCGTAACAGATTGGCAAAGTAGGCGCAGGACTGGGTGGCATCTGTCAGGTGCTTGACCGGTTTGTTTTGATTCTGACGGATCCGCCGGTTCAGATCCCGTACCAGCAGAATTTGTACGGCGGTCTGTTCGCCGACGCCCGGCACTTGTTGCAGATCTGCTGCGCCGGCGGCAAACACCTGCTCCAGTGAGCCGAAGCGGTTAATGAGCGCATAGGCAATGGGCTTTACATCTTTGCGGGGAATGCTGATGGACAGCAGCAATTCCAGCAATTGGTGGTCCGGCATAGCGTCGCCGCCGCCTTGCAGATAAGCGGCACGCATACGGGCTCGGTGCCCATCCCTGCTGATTTCCATTTATATCCCTCCCGACCCTGAAAGCAAAAAAGGCGTGCCTCCGCATTTGCGGAGAACACGCTTTTGTGTTCTACTGTATATTATACAAGAAAATGTGGCGTTTGTAAAGACGATTACTTACCCGGTGCGTCGCTGCGGCCCACCAGGTAATCCAGGGTCACATCATAGTGGTCTGCCAGTTTGCAAAGGGCTGCCAGGGGAATCTCCCGTTGGCCGTTTTCATACATAGAATAGGTGCTTTGACCCACATTCAGCAAGGCTGCCATTTGCCGCTGCGTTTCGTCCCGGTCCTCTCGTAAATCCTTTAGCCGCACGGCAAATTCCCTCCTTGGTACTCAGTATAGCTATTGTACAAAATCCGCTGAACGACATTTGTAATTATCACGAATTGTGATACTTTTTGTGACGAACTTTGACCTTTTGTGACAATATTGTCATTTTATAAAAATAGATTGACTTTCCGGGTCTATCCGTGTATGATTATATCAATGAACTGTACTACGCACCATAATACGGTGAGAACAGCGAATCTTTCGCATATCTTTAGATTTTGTTGCGTTTCTTTTTAGGTTTTTATGATTGAATAATGGCAAGACGATTTGTTAAGTAGGTGAACAAAATGAAAAATGTACTTGAATTACTGGAACGCACTGCGGCACGTTTGCCAAGGCAGACCGCCTTTGCAGATCAGCAGTGCAGCTATGACTACCAAACGGTGGTGAACATCGCCGAATCCGTGGGCAGTGCGCTGGCCGCGAATGGAGACCGAAATTGCCCGGTGGCGGTGCTGATGGAGCGGGGCGCTCCCTGTTTAGTGACCCTGATGGGGGTGCTGTACAGCGGCAACTTCTATGTGGTGCTGGACCCGGAAATGCCCGCCGAGCGGGTGAATAAGATTTTGCGCACCTTGCAGCCTACGGTACTGATCTGTGACGAGGCCCACAAGGATGACCCGGCCGGACTGGATTATGACGGCAAGGTGTATAGCGCAGAAGCGCTGGCGGCCGGTCAGGCACAGCCGGAGCTTTTGCAAACGGTGCGCCGCCGTATGATCGATACGGATCCGGCCTATGCTATTTTTACCTCCGGCTCCACCGGCAACCCCAAGGGCGTGGTGGTGAACCATCGCAGCGTGCTGGCGTATTCCGCTTGGGCGGCCGATACCTTTGGCATCAGCGAAAAGACGATTTTCGGCAACCAAACGCCCTTTTATTTCAGTATGTCGGTGACGGATATTTACGCTACGATTCGTACCGGAGCGCAGTTACATGTGATCCCCAAGTCGTATTTCTCCTTCCCGGCTCTGCTAATCCGCTACCTGAATGAGCGGCAGGTAAACACCATTTATTGGGTGCCCTCCGCCCTGTCCATTGTGGCCAACTTAAAGGTGCTGGACTTTATGATGGCGGAGCATATTGAAAAGGTGCTGTTTGCCGGTGAGGTCATGCCTGCCAAGCAGCTGAATTACTGGCGCAGCAAGTATCCGAACGCCCTGTTTGCCAACCTGTTTGGCCCGACGGAAACCACGGATATTTGCACCTACTACATTGTGGATCGGGAAATCAAAGACACGGAGAGCGTGCCCATCGGCATTGCCTGTGACAATTGCGACAGCTTTGTGGTTACCGAGGACGGGCGGCTGGCCGGAATCGGCGAGGAGGGCGAACTGTACGCCAGAGGTTCGTTCCTGGCTATGGGCTACTATAACGACCCGGACAAAACGGCGGCTGCCTTTGTGCAAAATCCGCTGCAAAGTCACTACCCGGAGCGGGTGTATAAACCCGGCGATCTGGTGCGGTGGAATGAACGGGGCGAGCTGATCTATCTCTCCCGCCGGGATTTCCAAATTAAGCACATGGGCTACCGGATCGAACTGGGCGAGATTGAGGCGGCTGCCACGGCCCAGCCGGGGGTGGATGTGTCCGTGTGTTTGTACGACCAGGCGGCGGATCAGCTGATTTTGATCTATGTAGGTGCTAAGGCGGAGCAGGAGACCGTGCGGCAGGCATTGCAGGCGGCGCTGCCCACATATATGCTGCCGGCCAAGGTCATTCAGGCCAAGACCATTCCTTACAACCAAAACGGCAAGACCGACCGAAAGGCGCTGGCTGCCGCATACTTTAACAAGGCTGACTAAAGTCCATTCAAAAATTTATATATAAATGAAAAAGGAGAACTAAAAATGGAAGAATTGCTTGAAATCTTGGAAGAAATGAAACCCGGCGTAGACTTTAAGTCTGAGAAGCACTTGATTGACGACAAGGTGTTTGATTCCCTGGCGATCATGGCCTTGGTGGCGAAGCTGAGCGATGAGTTTGATGTGGAAATCACGCCGCTGATGATTGTGCCGGAGAACTTTCAGTCCGCCCAGGCTATGTGGCAGATGATTGAAAAATTGCAGGACGAATAAAAATTATACATAAGGTAAGCAAGTTATGTCATTTACATCTGTTACTTACTTCCTCTTTGTAGGAATCAGCCTGCTGATCTATACCATTGTGCCCAAACGGGCCAAATGGTGTGTGTTGCTGGGTGCCAGCGCCGTTTATTATGTGATGGCAGCGGGGCTGCGCACGCTGTGGCTGGTGGCGGCCATCCTGATCGTATACGGCGGCGGGCTGCTGCTGGGCTACCTGAATGATCAGGGCAAAGCCCGGCGCAAGGCAGCTGCCGACAAAGAGGAAAAGAAACAAATTCGCAAAAAATATGACGCCAAGAAGCGCGCGGTGGTCACCGTGGCGGTACTGGGCGTCTTTGGGTTGTTAATAGCCTTAAAATATGTAAATTTCCTGGGAGAGAGCGCCTACGGCATTGCCGGGCTGTTTGGCAGCAAGAGCACCTATCAGCCGGTGCAAATTCTGCTGCCCCTGGGTATTTCTTACTATACCCTGTGTGCGGTCAGCTATGTGGTGGATGTGTACAGAGGTAAGTACAAGCCGGAGCGTAACTTCTTCAAACTGGCGCTGTTTCTCAGCTTTTTCCCCCAAATGACGGAGGGCCCTATCGGCAAGTATGAGATCATGATGCCCCGGTTGGTGGAGGGCCACAGCTTTGACTTTGAGCGAGACGCCCAAGCGGTGATGCGCATCTTTTGGGGTATGTTTAAGAAGATGGTCATTGCCGACCGGGCCAACCTGTTTGTTACCGGTGTGTTTGACAACGGCGACCAGGCCGGGTCTATGGTGCTGCTGGGCACCCTGCTTTATACTGTGCAGATCTACTGCGAATTCTCCGGCTGTATGGATATTGTGTGCGCCACCGGCCAGCTGTTTGGGGTGGAGATGCAAGAGAACTTCCGTCGCCCTATTTTCTCCAAAACCATCAACGAATTTTGGCAGCGGTGGCACATTACCCTGGGCGCGGGGATCAAGGAGTATGTGTTCTTCTCTGTGTCCCTGTCCAAGGGGCTGATGAATTTAAGTAAGCATACCAGAAAGAAATTAACCGATTATTTTGCCAACCTGGTGCCCATGACATTTGCACTGTTTTGTGTGTGGTTCTTTAACGGCATTTGGCACGGCGCCAGTTGGAAGTATGTGCTCTACGGGCTGTATTATTACATCTTAATGATGATCGGTATGTACCTGCGCCCGGTATCGGACAAGCTGCTGCCCGCACTGCATATTGCGCCGGAGAGTAAGGGCTTTGCCCTGTTCCAAATGGTGCGTACCTTTTTGATTGTGAATGTGGGCATGATGTTGTTCCGCTGCCACACCATTACCCAGTGGGGCCAGAGCCTGGCGCGTATCTTTACGGACTTTGACGGCGCTTGCTTAACCAACGGCACGGCGCTGTCCCTGGGTAACGACTGGCAGGATTTCCTGATTATGGGTATCGGCGTGCTGGTGGTAGGCATTGTAGAGGTGCTGCAAGAGAAGGGCCACACCATTCGCTTGGAGCTGGCTCGCCGTCCGGTGGTGCTGCGGTATGCGGTGTTCTTGGCGCTGATTATCGGCGTGATCGTCTTTGGCGCTTACGGTACCGGCTATGAAACGGTAGCGCCTATTTACGGTCAATTCTAAGGAGGGGTGCATGATGACTGCAAAGACCAAGTTGATATTGAAAAATTGCACCCGCCTGGTGTCCTTTATTTTGATTTTGCTGCTTTTGCTCTACGGTGTTTCCTTTCTATTGGAGCCGAAGAACAATGATGACGCAGCCGGGTTCGTGAATCCCAACGCCAGCGGCTATCTGTCGCTGGAGAAGGACACGCTGGATGTGTTTATTGTAGGCAACAGTGATGCTTACAGCGGTTTTTCGCCTATGGAAATGTGGAAAAACTACGGCTTTACCTCTTATATCAGCGGTACCGGTAAGCAGCTGATCGGCGAGTCTGTTCGCGCGGTGGAGGAGTGCCTGAAAACCCAAAAGCCCAAGGTGGTGATCCTGGAAACGGATCAGCTGTATACCAACTCCAACTCTGCTCAAGTGATTGCCCGGGATGCGCGTAAGCAGATACTCAACCAGTTCAGCGTGCTGGAGTACCACGATCGGTGGAAGCAGTTTGACCCCAAGACGGCGGTTAAGCGCAAGTCCTACTCTGCCCGCTTTGCCTCCAAGGGGCAGTTTGTGTCCGGTGCCAAGGTGCCGTATCGGGGCAAGGAATATATCAAAAAGACCAAGAGACGAGACCAGATCAATCCGCTGTTTGTGCGCAAGCTGGACGAGCTGAATGCGCTGTGCAAAAAGAACGGCGCCCAGTTGATTTTGGTGCAGGTGCCGTCCCAAACCACCTGGACCTATGCCCGCCACAATGCGGTGAATGATTATGCCAAGAAAAACGGCATTCCGTTCCTGGATATGGATCTGAAACGCAAGGAGATCGGCTTTAGCTGGAAAACGGACAGCCGGGACGCCGGCAACCACCTGAACTGCTACGGCGCCAAAAAAGTATCGCTCTATGTGGGGCAGTACATTAAGGACCATGTGCAGCTGGAGGATAAGCGGCAGAATACGGCCTACGCCGGGTGGAACGATGACTACACCGCCTACATCAAGCATCTGAAAGAGGGCGGCGATGTGGAAAAGCGCAAAGGCCCTACGGCGGGGCAAAACAACAACCCTGTGCCCAACGACCGGCCTAAGAAAGAACAGCCCCATACCGGCGACCCTTACGATCCCTCCGTTCAAGCTGTTTCTAAGCAATAAAGATACAAAGACTGTCGCAGTGCTTATGCTGCGGCAGTTTTTTTGCTTTGCCAACCAAACTTTACCGGTTCTTTAGATTTCCTTTGCGTTGCTTTTAAGAATGTGTGGTTAAATGTGTACAACGGGTTTTCCGTTGGGGATTTTTGTGGTACAATGGAGCAAACACTTTGTGTCACTTGAGGGAGATGAGAGCAATGTTTACGGTATTGGTGTGTGATGATGACGCAGCGATCTTAGAGTCTCTGCGCATTTATCTTAGTCAGGAGGGCTATCGGGTGCTGTGTGCCCGGGACGGGCTGGAGGCACTGGAGCAAGTACAGGGGGAGGAGATCCACTGTATGGTGCTGGACATTATGATGCCTCGGCTGGACGGACTGAAAACCACATTAAAGCTGCGGGAGAAATATAATTTTCCCATTATTCTGCTGTCGGCCAAAAGCGAGGACACGGACAAGATCGCCGGTCTGGGCTTTGGCGCCGATGATTATGTGACCAAGCCCTTCAACCCGCTGGAGTTGACCGCTCGGGTTAAGAGCCAAATCCGCCGCTATGTGCGTCTTGGCAGCCTGGAGGTGCGGGAGAGCCAACTGGTCACCGGCGGCCTGGTGCTGGATACGGATACCAAGGAAGTGACGGTAGACGGCGACCCGGTACGGCTGACTGCCCGGGAGTATAAGATATTGGAATATCTGATGCACAATATAGGCCGTGTGCTCTCCAGTGCCCAAATCTATGAAGCAGTGTGGAACGAACCGGCCTACGGCACGGAAAAGACCGTGACGGTGCACATTCGCAACATTCGTGAAAAGATTGAGATCAACCCCAAGGAGCCCAAATACTTAAAGGTGGTGTATGGACTTGGATACAAAGTGGAAAAGTGTTAGAGAAAGCAGATGGTTTAAGGCGCTGTGCGTGGTGCTCTCTATGGTGCTGGCCTTTAGCTCGGTGGCACTGCTGAGCGCCGTGATGCGGGTCAGCGGTCTGTATAACGATGATGCATTTACCGATCCGTCCGTAGCGAAAAAGGGAAGTCTGGTACAGACTACGATTTTCAAAGCGGAGCTGGATGTAATCGTCAATGAGATCGCGCTCCTGGCGGGGCAAAAGCAGCTGCAACAAAAGGTGGCTGCCCTGAAGAAAGCCAAGGCGGACAGCGTGGCGGCCGCACTGGAGCAGTATAAGAAGGACCAGGCCACTGCCATTCGCAAAACGCTGGTGTTCTATGCCGGGCTGAAAAATCAGAATATTACAAATATCGGCAAGGATATACCCAACTATAAAGTGCCCGCCAAGACCATCAAGAAAGTGGTGGCAGAGGATCGGGACGCACCGGGGCTGATCCGGGATCTGCAACAGATCGTCAACGGCACCCGGGCAGGGGAGGATTATCTGCCCTATTTGCAGCTGGCAAATTGGCTGCGCAGTTCCGACGGCGTGGAGTATTATAGCGATATGTCGGAAGAGCCGGACTACCTAATCCGCTTTTACACGGTCGCTTTTACAGTGGACGGCCAAACGGTAGAAGCGAACGAGTACGATGCCGACCAGACCCTGAGCGATACGGTGAAATCGGCAGAGACCCACATTAAAAAGCTCTATGACAAAGCGGTGGTGGAGCCGTATCAATATTCTGCCGCGAGGCAGCAGGAGATGCGCCGGGATTTGCAGGAACTGCAATGTCTGCAATTCTATGCCAAGGACAATATCACCGGTCAGGTGGTCAGCCAGTTGGCAGAGGGCAAATCGCCGGCGTCGCTAAAGAACGCACCGGTGTACCATTCCAAGACCAAAGCAAGGGAGAATCTGCGGGGCACGGATTACGGTGCCGACAATGCCAGATCGGACGCTGTGCAGTACCTAATGGACGGGGATATGAGCATTTATGTGGGCATTGACCCCACCGTGGCCGGCGGCAACGATATGCTTCCGGACTTTGTGGAATTGAATGCCTTGTGCACCCGTATGCAAAATATGAATACCGTGGCGATGACCGTGGCGGCTGTTTGCCTGGCGGTGCTGGCCCTTGCCTTTTTGGTGTTGGCGTGCCTGGGCTGCGGGCGCCGTGCCGGTACGGACGGCGTGCGCCTGCTGTGGATGGATTATATTCCCTTGGAACTGCACACGGCGATCATTGCAGCTGCTGTTTTGGGACTGGGTTACTTACTGTTCGAGGGCTTGTTTACCGACCTGTTCCACTATTACGGCTACCAGATGAGTACCTTGAATTTTGGCTGGCTGTTCTTAGCGGCTTGCGGCGCTTTTGGCGCGGTGGCCTGGGGTCTGTATGCAGAGTTGACCCTGTCTTTTGTGCGCCTTTGCAAGTCTAAGAAACACTTGTATAAGGGCACGCTGCTGTATTATATTTGCTTGGGAATTTGGCGTCTGTTGTGCAAACTGCACCGGTTCAATCGGCGTGTGATCCGGGGGCTGGCCTATACCCCGCGGCACTTTAAGCGCAATATGGTCTTTTGCGCCGTAGGCTATCTGCTGATCAATATTGTATTGGCAGTGCTGTTTGGCGCGTTCTTGGAGTTTGCGCCCATCAGCGTGCCTTGCGCTTTGGCTTTCTTGGCCTTTAACGGCTTTTGCGTGGGCTATGCGCTGCGCTTCTTGTTCCAGCTGGATCGGGTGATTGAGGCCGCAGCCAACCGCACGGATGTGGAGGCGGCACATCTCCACCCGGCACTGGCCGCCATGGCCGGCAGCCTGCGTTATACCAATCAGGAGCTGCACAACGCCGTGGATCAGGCAGTGCGGGACGAACGGCTGAAAACAGAGCTGATCACCAATGTGTCCCACGACTTAAAGACCCCGATTACCTCCATTATTACTTACACGGACCTGCTGTCCAAGTGCCCCCAGTCGGACGAAAAGGCCAAGGAATATATGGCTGTGCTGACGGAAAAGAGCACCAAGCTGGCTCGCTTGGTGGAGGATTTGATTGAGGCGTCCAAGCTGTCCTCCGGCAACATTACCCTGCACCCTATGGTGCTGGATCTGGGCGAACTGACCGCCCAGGCTATCGGGGAGTATCAAAAGGAATTTGAGGAGAACCGGTTGCAACTGGTGCTGGATCCGGATTTGCCCCGGGTACAGGCGTTTGCCGACGGTTCCAAAACCTACCGGGTGCTGGAAAATCTGCTGCAAAATGCCAAGAAGTATTCTGCCGCAGACTCTCGTGTGTATGTGCGAGTGTATAAGCAAGGGGATTTCGGCGTGTTTGAAATTAAAAATATTTCTGCCGAACCGCTGAATATTTCGCCCCAGGAGCTGACCCAGCGGTTTGTGCGAGGCGACGCTTCCCGCACCAAGGAAGGCAACGGCTTGGGCCTAAGCATTGCCCAGGAGTTGTGCAGCGCCCAGCAAGGGAAGTTAGAGCTGCTCATTGACGGCGATTTGTTTAAGGCTCGGGTGTATTTGCCGCAGCCGAAGAACGCCCTGCCGCAGGACACAGCGGAATAACGCCATAGATAACAAAAGACAGTTACCCGTTTTTGGGTAACTGCCTTTCTTTTTTCGCTTGTATTTACTTTTCGCTTTGACCTTTCGGCTTCATGGCGTTGTAAGAGGTGCGCACCGCGTCATCGCTGATGTTGCAGCCCAGTTCGTACAGGGGCACCTTGGCAAAGATGGTCTCCAGCATATCAAACAGCCGCTCCATAGCGTTAGGCCCCAGTTTGCGCACTGTTTGGGAGAAAATGTTGAACACTGCCTTTTTAGTGTCTGCCGGGTGGATAAAATTCTCTTCCGCCCGCTCGAGAAAGCAAATGCCCGCCAGGGGAACCATGCCCGGGGTGGAGTAATCATATTTGCCGCTCCAGGGGGTGCCGCAGGCATACACCCGGTCGCCCACCAGGCGAATGGCCGGTTTGTCGTCATTGAGCA
>OGOD01001973.1_pt1 | contig 11294 bp, 11 predicted proteins | sample 1573631 | NCBI WGS metagenome assembly OGOD01 (sample SAMEA2581895, study PRJEB24529) | metagenome | biome: Human gut stool | place: China | collected 2011
TGGCAGAGTATGGAACGTGACGGTTACGAAGCCGACTTAAACCGTTTGTTCATCATGAACCTGGAAACCGGAGAGAAACGTTTTGTGAGCAAAGCATTCGAATCGAATGTAGACGCTTTTGTATGGGGAGCAGATGCAAAGATGATTTATTTCACAGGTGTATGGCATGGAGAGTCACAGATTTATGCACTTGACCTGGCAAATGATTCGGTAAAGGCCATTACTTCAGGAATGTACGATTATGAAGGTGTAGCTCTTTTCGGGGATAAACTGATCGCCAAACGTCATTCAATGAGCATGGGTGATGAGATTTATACAGTGGCACTAGATGGTGCAACCACTCAATTGACACAGGAGAATAAGCAGATTTATGATCAGTTGGAAATGGGTAAAGTGGAAGGTCGCTGGATGAAAACAACAGATGGCAAACAGATGTTGACATGGGTAATCTATCCTCCGCAGTTTGATCCGAACAAGAAATATCCGACTTTGCTGTTCTGTGAAGGAGGTCCGCAAAGTCCGGTAAGCCAGTTCTGGTCTTATCGCTGGAACTTCCAGATTATGGCAGCCAATGATTATATCATTGTTGCTCCGAATCGTCGCGGCTTGCCGGGATTTGGCGTGGAATGGAACGAACAGATCAGTGGTGACTACGGTGGCCAGTGTATGAAAGATTATTTCACTGCTATCGATGAAATGGCAAAAGAACCGTATGTAGACAAAGATCGCTTGGGATGTGTAGGTGCCAGCTTCGGAGGATTCTCTGTATACTGGTTGGCGGGACATCATGACAAACGATTCAAAGCGTTCATTGCCCACGACGGTATCTTCAATATGGAAATGCAATATCTGGAAACTGAAGAAAAATGGTTTGCCAACTGGGATATGGGAGGCGCATACTGGGAAAAACAAAACCTGGTGGCACAACGTACGTTTGCCAACTCTCCTCACCTATTCGTGGAGAAATGGGATACGCCTATCCTCTGTATTCATGGAGAAAAAGACTATCGTATTTTGGCTAATCAGGCAATGGCTGCTTTCGATGCTGCCGTGATGCGTGGTGTTCCTGCAGAGTTACTGATTTATCCGGATGAAAACCACTGGGTATTGAAACCGCAGAATGGGGTTCTATGGCAACGCACATTCTTTGAGTGGTTGGATATGTGGTTGAAGAAATAAAATTTGAAGGCCGTCCCCAAAGTATATAGCTTTGATGGACGGCCTTCTTTTCTCAACGCAATAACAAACTAAGCGATAGTAATATCCTTATCCAAATAAATATCTTGAATTGAATGAAGTAACTCCACGCCGTCTTTCATCGGACGTTGGAACGCCTTTCTTCCGCTAATCAGCCCCATGCCACCCGCACGTTTGTTTATGACAGCAGTGACGACAGCGTCTTTAAGATCTGAGGCGCCATGAGATTCCCCGCCGGAGTTGATAAGCCCGACACGTCCCATATAATTATTGGCTACTTGGTAACGGCAGAGGTCGATCGGATGTTCTGTCGTTAACTCTGTGTACATCTTTTGATCGATCTTCCCGAAATTGATAGCGGTGAAACCTCCGTTGTTCTCCGGTAGCTTCTGCTTGATGATATCGGCCTTGATCGTGACACCAAGGTGATTAGCCTGTCCGGTCAAATCGGCTGCTGCGGAATAGTCGATGCCATCCTTTTTAAAAGAGCTGTTTCGTAAATAGCACCATAATACGGTCGCCATACCTAGTTCATGGGCATACTCGAATGCGTCGGCAATCTCGACTAGCTGACGTCGGCTTTGCTCTGATCCGAAATAGATCGTGGCCCCTACAGCTACGGCGCCCATATTCCATGCTTCCTTCACCGTACCGAATACGATTTGATTGTAAGAATTCGGATAAGTAAGAAGCTCATTATGATTTAGTTTTACCAAGAATGGAATCTTATGAGCATATTTTCGTGCGACTGACCCTAGTATGCCGAACGTAGAAGCGACTGCGTTGCAACCACCCTCGATCGCTAATTTTACGATATTCTCCGGATCGAAATAAATGGGGTTTGGAGCGAAGGAAGACCCTGCGGTATGCTCGATATCTTGATCTACCGGGAGGATAGAAACATATCCGGTGTTAGCTAATCTTCCGTGCCCCAACAAGGTTTGCAGACTATTGAGAGTCTGTATGTTTCTATCTGAATTGCCCCACACATCGTCCACGCAAGTGGGTGATGGAAGATGAAGCAGCGATTTATCAATAGTCTTACATACGTGATTTAAATAATAATCACTTTTGTCTCCTAATAAACTAATAATCTTTGATGTATCCATATAAATAAATATTTACTTAGTAAACAATCGCTGTCAAAAATAAGTTCCATAGTTTTTATCGATTAACACATAGAATTAATCTATCGATGAATTATGGTAGTATCGGATAGTTTAGTTAATTTTGTGCCATACAACCAATAAAAATTTTGCGATATATGAAAAAGAAATGGATTTGCACAGTATGTGGTTATGTACACGAAGGTGATGAGGCTCCTGAGTTCTGCCCTCAATGTAAACAACCGAAAAGCAAATTTAAGGAATTAGTAGAGACAGAAGGTGCGTTGCAGTTCGTTGACGAACATGTACTAGGTGTTGCTAAAGGTGTAGACCCAGTGATTTTGGAAGGTCTGAACGCTCACTTTATGGGAGAATGTACCGAAGTTGGTATGTATTTGGCCATGAGCCGTCAAGCAGACCGTGAGGGTTATCCTGAGGTAGCTGAGGCATTCAAGCGTTACGCTTGGGAAGAGGCTGAGCACGCTGCTAAGTTCGCAGAGCTTCTTGGCGACGTAGTTTGGGATACGAAGACTAACTTGAAAAAGCGTATGGAAGCTGAGGCTGGCGCATGCGAGGACAAGAAACGTATCGCTACATTGGCTAAACAACAGAATTTGGACGCAATCCATGATACCGTACATGAGATGTGCAAAGACGAGGCACGTCATGGCAAAGGATTTGAAGGTTTATATAATCGTTATTTCAAGTAATTTAGAGGTATTAGTTATATGTTTTAAAGAGGGGCGTTCTGTGAAGAATGCCCTTTTTTGTATTTGATAAAGTAATTTTAGCCTTTCAAGAGAATAACGATACTATATTTTATGTACTTTTGTACACGTCAACCACAAGGAAAGATGCCGGAGTGGTCGAACGGGCCGCACTCGAAATGCGGTGAGCGGGTAACCGCTCCCTGGGTTCGAATCCCTGTCTCTCCGCAATAAACACTGAAAATCAGTAAGTTGTAAAACAAACACCCAATTTTACACCCAAGAATGTAAAATTGGGTGTTTTTGTATTATTTAAGATGAAATGCATCTTTACTCAGAAAAAAGTGTCTGAATAAAACAAAGCCAACTAAAAGAACAATCAAGTTATGCTCTTTTAGTTGGCTTTTATATCAGTTTAATTGCCTAACTGCAGCAATGTATCAATCCAATATGTGTTCCGGAATGGATGTAGTACTTAATACTCCTGTAATTTGATAATTTGTATTGGGAGCAGTCAGCTTCATAGTAAAGTCTACTGGTGCAGGGCTTTTTGTATGGGCGTTATCAAAAAGTTCCTCCCATTTCACACCCAAAAATGCTTGAATAACACTGAATATCTGATTATTACCCATTATTTGAAAGTCGTAAGATGTTGCCGTGTCATTGTTGTCAGTAACGTTTTCTTCTCCATCGGTTTGGAATGTTAAACGCAATCCGGGTATGTCGTGCAGTTGTTCTTTCGAATCGGGGGTGATGAAGAACTCGTAACTGCCTTTCATTGTTGGTCGGTCATATAATGTCCCATGGAGATTGTCTCTAGCGAAGATATAGGACTCTTTTGCAGGATTGTTTATGAAAAATAGAGTTGTGTTGGCTTTTAATAGAGGATGATTACTTTCGGCTATCATGTATGACAAATAGCAATCTGTCACTTTCACTTCAACGGTTTCCACATCCTTGGTAATATTGTCGGTAATGGTCAGTGTTGTACTTCCCTTCTGCATACCATACAAATTGATGTGTCCTTTTCTGTCATCCTCCTTATCGTTGTATTTTGAGTAAATGGCATTCAATATATTTTCATCCTCTATTGCCAAACTAATATCGCCACTACCGTTTATTATAGGAATAGAAGTAGCATTGCGCTCCAATCGTACTTCATAGTATCTTTTCTCAAGACTGAACGGAGCAAATGTTTCATTTTCATTATTATCATCGCTGCAAGCCATAGCAAGCAGACACATGATAAAAAGAATCGGGTTGATAAGTTTATTCATCATGGTTATGTGTTATTGTTTCTTTATCGTAAATTCCAGCTTCTGAAGTCCTTTCTTATAGACATTGGCAAGGATGAGGGCGTAACGGAGTTCTTCGCCCGGCTTCATGGATTGGGTGATATGGGCAAACTCACTTTCAGGAATGACCTCCTTGAACATCGGACCGGATGATTCGTTGCGCACCAGCCGTATTTCATCCGTAAGCGGTGACAATACAAATGAATAGATTGCCATATAGGGTATTTTATTGAATTTTAGCCAATTCGGATCTGCCTTATCAAGAATACACTTTAACCAAATGCGGGCATTATCATAAGACGGAAGGCTGTGACCGTCGGCATAGGAAATTTCTCCATTCTGCCCTTCCAAATCCACGCGTGCCTGTCCGATGCGCTCTCCATCCTGCTCTAAGATATAGATCCGTGTATTTTTCTCTTCTAACTTCCGCTCAAACCATGCCACATGATCCTCGTAGGAAAATATCCCTGTCTGAAATGAATTTTTCCGAACCTCTTCCTCATTACGCAGTTCGTACAGGAAACGGCAGTCTTCCTTTTCTGCACGCCTTAATCTCAATCCATGTGTATTTTCCATTGCTGCTCTATCTAATTCATATCCTGTTCCAGCTCATCTATCACGCCGCAAAAGCTGTTCTTACTGTCCATCAGCTGCTCTGCACGCTCTTCTGCCAGACGGGACATCCTCTCATAATAATCTTCATCCGATGCAAAATGCAAAATTGTCTCTGCCATTTCGCCATAATCTGCCACCCTAAATGATTCTCCCGCTGCCGCAGACACGTCTCCAACTGGCAGTGTCACCGCTGGAAGCCCTTTGTATAACGCCCCTGCCACGGAACTTCCGCCACCGTTTCTCTTTGGATTCACATACAGGTCCATGCACTCCGTCACCGCCAGTGCGTCCTCCTGTGCCCCTAAACATCTGCTGTTGGCTGCTAATAACGGGTATTTTTTTATACTCTCTTCATAGTTTTGGTATTTTCCCATAAATGCTGCCACGATTCGTGCATCTTTGCGGCAGACACTATCCAGCATCTGTAGAAATTCATCTGAAATTTCTTCGTCCAGCCGCCATCCTACAATCAAAAGTACAAACTGCTCCTCCCTGAATCCAAGCTGCTCCTTCGTAAAATGATGCTCCTGCTCCTTGAAGCTGAACGTAAACAGTGTCCGTTTCACATTCTCTTTTTTCACTTCAAGTTCCCTTAAAATTGCCACATCCTCTTCTGTCAGTTCCTTATCAACAATCTGGTATTCTCCGCAGGAAAATGGCAGCTTGGAAAACACTGTGCTTACCGTAATTTCCGGAACAAACAATCCACAAATGTCTGCACAGATGTCGCTTCCCCCAATATTGAGTAAAAATTCCGGTTTCTGCGTGACCACAAGCTTTGCCAGCGACACAATGGTATCAAGGTTTGGCATGTCATCCTCACACTGCAGGAATGCAAAGTGTTCCCCCTTGTATTCCAGTTCTGTTTTCGTCAGATATTCTGCATTATAGACAGAGTCCTTCATTTCAAAAAAAGGCGCCGCACCTTTTCTTGGAATCTGCATGGCAGTATTTACGATCAGAACACGCTTTCTCATATATTTCTGTAAAACATAGCACCGGTCCAGAAGTGTTTTTGTCGGCGCATGAAGCATCCCAAGTACCTGGGAAGAAAATACAAATACAAGATTTTTATTTCGTTCTGCCGCTGGAATATACTTTCTGCCCTTTGCCCCAAGTACCGCAGCAAATGACTGAAATAATTCCTTGTACAGCCGTGCCAGACGAAACTCCGCCTCAAAACTCTCAAGCTGTTTATTCTCAAAAATTGCCGTTGAAATCTGCCAGTAGTGTGACAGCTTATTGTACTCGCCGACCTGTGCATAATCCGCATTTAAGACTACATCCAAAAGGCTCCTGGCTGTCTCTTTATCATTCCCCGCTTTCATGCAAAAAGAGAGAAGATGTATCTTCATCCAGTCCGGATACCCCTTTACTTTCTCTTCTAACTTTTTGATTTCTTCCTGCTTTTGCCCAGGTGTCTCTTTGTCCCATTCTATCCGAATCTCTTCTAACGCTGCCTCAATTTCTCCAAACCGCGCAAAATATTCTTCGTTGGAAATCAGACGATATTCTTCTAAACTGTGAATACAGGTCATTCTTTCACTCCGTGGTATTTCATAAAATTCTTTTTGTTTTCTGCAGCAATTCACTGTAATATTTTGGTTTTGTTCCAAGTGTTCCATTTTCTGTAACAATAAATAAACGGCAGAAACCAAATCATTTTCTACCGTTTATCAGATACCAATATACAAGTATATTACATTACCCCTGCTATTTCAAAACTTCCAAAACAGCCTTGGCATCATTATTATACTGAGCTAATATACTCTGTGATGCACTTACTAAAATCCTGTTTGTGGAATGTAATACCAGTTCCATATTCATTTCCGTATCTCTAATATTTGATTCTGATGTCTGGGTATTCTGTGATGTATAATCAGCATTAGTTGCCGCATGCTGTAGCTGCTCTAACTGTCCACCAAACTCGTCTCTCCATAACGCTGCCTTCTCAATTGCATCCTGAACTGTCGATATCGACTTTGCTGCAGCCTGATGTGAAGACACATCAACTTTATCTACCCCAAGACTTTCTTTACTTGCATTTACAAACCGAATCTTTACACTTTGTCTAGCCAAAGACCCCGTTTGAATCTGATAATATCCAGGTCTTGCCTGTGGAGTTCCCTCTGCTAACATATACTGCTGATTAAAATTTGTGGTATACGCTATGCGATCAATCTCCTGATTCAACTGATCAATTTCATCCTTTATTGCATCTCTGTCTGCATCAGTATTAATATCGTTCGCAGCCTGTGTTGTCAGTTCCACCATACGATCCAACACATCCTGTGTTTCCTGTAATGCAGCATCTGCAGTCTGTAACATACTGATACCATCTTGGGAATTCCTTGACGCTTTGTCCAGACCTTTAATCTGGTTTCTCATTTTTTCAGAAATCTGTAATCCTACCGCATCATCATTTGCAGATATAATTCTGTTTTTTACATTATATCTCAGCTGACGGCTCTGACAGATTGCTGCCATATTGTGATTAACTACCATGTTTGCACCTACCTCTTCCATGAGTTGTATTCTTCTGTTAAATATATCGAATCCTCTACTATATAACTTTAGATATTTTTATAAATTTATTATTCACAAAAATTCTTATTCTAATTTAAAATATTTTATGGTATTATAGCCACAACGAGCCATAAATCACATTTAATACCCATTTATTATTGAGGTCGATATCTATGAACGATAAAAAAATTGCATTTATCATTTGCACAAATAACAACCTTTATTATGAAGAATGTGTACGTTACATTAATGAACTGATTATTCCAACCGGATATCTAATTGATATCATTGCCATTAAGGATGCCGATAATATTCTATGCGGATACAACGCTGGTATGGCTTCATGCGATGCCAAATACAAGGTGTATCTTCACCAGGACACTTTCATCCTTTATCAAAATTTTTTAAAAGACACCATAAATATTTTTGAAAATAATTCAACTATTGGGATGATTGGCGTCCTCGGTACAACAAAACTTCCAGAAAATGCTAATTGCTACCTTTCTTGGAATATTGGAAAAGTTGCTGCATATGACGGTATATCTCTTAACAGCACAGATTTTTTATATCAAACAAACGCATTACCTTATATCTCTGTAGAAGCTATAGATGGAATGCTTATGATGACCCAATATGATTTACCATGGCGTGAAGACATACTAAGTGGATGGGATTTTTACGATATATCTCAATCATTAGAAATGCGTTATAATGGCTACACTGTTGTCGTCCCCTATCAGGAAACCGAATGGTGTTATCATGATAATGGTGTAGCCAACTTAAGTAATTACGATATAGAACGACAAAAAATCATCAACGCATACCCAAGTATTTTTAATATTTCAGTTGATGCTTCTCAGCAAAATGAATTACAAAGCAAATTAACATTATGGCATAATATATATCAGGATTTAATCAACCTATTTAACAAAAAAGAATATTCCGAATTAGTCAAAGCCATTTCCAATATACGTGATAAAGAAATTTTGCATACACATATCCGCGAATTAATTAATTTAATGGATATTTATGTATTAGAACACACCAATCATACTCCACATAGTATTTATTTTTCTGGTACACCATGGGAACAAATATATGATTTATATTTATATACACACTTTATCGTAATTCGTCTTGGATACCAAAAAAGTGATGATCGTTATAATGATTTTTTTCAACTGCTAATTAATCAAAAATTATCCGTTATAGCCGTTCATTTTATTGCAATGCACTCCCTAAAAGACGGTTCTAACACCCTGCAATACCTGCTTGATTGGAATTCAAATGATCTTTGACTTAGTTTCTGTTATTTGAACAGAACTAAGTTAAAAATCATTCTTCATAAGTTGATATTTCATTTCTGCTAGTTTCCAGTCTACCTCATTATCGATATCCTGAACCTCCAGTTCTGGCACTATTATAGGTATTATGTTATCCATAATCTTTCCATTATTTCTCAAATAATTTTCAACATTATATACATAAAACTGTCCTGCATCATGATATTGTTTTTCAAGATCCTGAGAGCGTGATCTTGCATATTGCGGATATTTGAACTTAATTCTTTTATTTTCATCCACAATATAGCACCTTTGAGGTGGATAAGAGAACTCAACAACAGGCATAACTGCCTCCACACCATCACGCTCTATCATCTCCATTGCAAATTGTAACTTTTCTCTTGTTATAAATGGTGCTGTCGGATAAATACAACATATATATTCAAATGTTCTTCCAAGTTGTTCATATTCCGAAAGCACCTCTAAAATGACATCCGACGTTGTTGCATAATCATCGGATGTCCTTTCACTCCGTAAGAAAGGAACTTCTGCCCCATAACTGCGCGCAATTTCTGCAATTTTATGACTATCCGTCGAAACCATAACTTCAGAAAATATCCCTGATTTCAACGCCGCTTCTATTGAATATGCAATAATAGGTTTCCCACAAAATTCTTTTATATTTTTTTTAGGAATTCTTTTACTTCCACCACGTGCTGTAATAATAGCAATCGATTTTTCTTTCATCTTATTCTCCATCTGTATACTTTCCATTCTTCAATTTCAGTCAGTCCAGTTCTAATATAGTTCTACCTATCAGACAAAAAAATAACATTCTCTTCCTTAATTTTCAGCGGATGATTCAACAACCATACACGAAACAATCTTTCTGCCAGGAATCCAAATACACGCCTCTGGTAACCATCATACGATTCTACATTAATTCTTCTTTCCACTTCGAACAAAATATCAAACAGCCAATTACAATACTCGTCAAATAAATTTTTCGGAGCAATCATCATATTTCCCAATGACATCAGATTTCTATCCAGACTCCATTCAAACGCCGAATAATCCATTGGATATTTTTCCTTAAGAACCTGCTCGCAAATATTCAGATCCTGTCTATTATGTTGTTTTTCATAATGTGCCCGCACATTTCTTTCCATTGTCATTCCACTGTCCGGGACAATCACATCATATGTTTTCAGACATTCCTCAATATATGCTGTATCTAACAGTACTTTCTGTAATGCACCCTCAAAAACGCTTTCCCGTTTTGTAAAATATCGTCTATAATGGCACACCCCCACAATGTCACATTCAACATTCTTCCATATCCAGTACATTCCTGTAAGCTCGCAATATGACTTATTTTTCTCCGAAATCTGATTCCCTGAATTATCTTTCAGATACCCAAGATCTATGCTTCCCTCACTTCCAACCTGAAGCGGAAGATATCCCTTTTCAAACGGGACCTCAAAATTCTTGTGTGACATAATATATATTCTAGTGTCCACTTTTTAAATCCTCCCCAATTCTTTTGTGGGTATCCATGCATATATATTTTCTTCTGTAGATACCGGATAATATCCTGTGATCAGTCCTTGCTGCACCTGCGTATCTGCCATTTTTTTTTCTGTCATAATTGCTTTTGCATTCTTAAGTACATACATCCATACCTTATTTTTGCATTCTATACTAATTTCATCTAAACTCAACAAGGATGCAACATCAAATTGTTTCTCCTTTCCACTGTCATCCACGATTCCATAATCAATAAATTCCTTTTCTGTTATAATCTCATCATAAATTTTGTCATAAACAGCCAGCCTTATTTCCGGAATCGTATCAATTCCATACAACTTTACATTCATCCCTATTCCGCTGCCTAAAGCCTGTCTTGAAACAGTGCCCATTTTCTTTAAAAACATTCCCACATCTAATACAGTTTGTGCACCACTGCTTTTTATCATCTCAAAGTAAAAATAGCTTAAATCTTTATCCGTTATGATACTGCTCATTTCAAACTTCCTCCATTTTCCGGCTTGAATAACAGCACGCTAACATTCTAACAATTTCTTTATATTATCAATGTACTTCTGTCTATCTCCTCCTCGAAATACAGAACTCTCTAACCATTGCTTTTCTTCTAATATAAGTTCTGTAAACATACTCTCCAGCATGCGAAATGGCTCATATATCGGCATAATATTATATTTCTCTAGTAATGTCTGCATGGAACAAAATTCTTCAAATTTTGGATATGCATAGTAAAATTGTGCAATCGCCCGACACAATACAAATTTAGCTGGAACAGCTTCAAGTATCCATTCCTGATCAAACCATCGTACATTTCCTTCATCATAAAAACCATTTCTTAAAATCATGTCCAAGAAACCCACTCTCAAAATTGGACCATATGCCTTTTCATTTTTTTCTGTACTGTTATCTAATGTATAAAGAATATTCTCTTCCCAATCAATGTAATCTGACGATTCTAATATTTCTTTATATAATAAATCAAAAATCTTATATACATCGTCAATATTTTTACTATGCCAG
>OGOD01001975.1_pt1 | contig 11270 bp, 12 predicted proteins | sample 1573631 | NCBI WGS metagenome assembly OGOD01 (sample SAMEA2581895, study PRJEB24529) | metagenome | biome: Human gut stool | place: China | collected 2011
TGCGCCCCGCGTTTTTTATGTTCAGCTCCGCCCGCCAAGCGCTTCCTCCAGCTTTTGCAGCGCCCTCTTTTCGATGCGGGAGACATAGCTTCTTGAGATCCCAAGCTTTTTGGCTACCTCACGCTGCGTGCGGGGCATTTTGCCGCCGAGACCGTAGCGCGAGGTGATCACCTCTTCTTCCCGCTCCGTCAGGCACTCATGTACGAGCTTTCGCACACGCAGGCAATCATCGCGGTCCTGAATGTCGAGGTACATCGTATCCTCAACACCGACGACATCCATGAGGTAAAGCGATTCGCCGTCAGCATCGGAGTCAAGCGAATCGTTGAGCGACACCTCGCCCTGCAATTTTTTCCGGCTGCGGAAGTACATTAGGATTTCATTTTCAATGCACTTTGCGGCGTAGGTTGCGAGTCTTGTGCCCTTTTCGGGGCGGTAGCTTGAAACGCCCTTGATCAGGCCGATCGTGCCGACGGAGACAAGGTCATCCTGCTCCTCGGACTGTGTGTAGTACTTTTTGACGATGTGGGCTACGAGGCGCAGATTGTGCTCGATGAGCGTATTGCGCGCGTCCATATCCCCCTCCAGCATCCGCGCGACACAGTCGCGCTCCTCCTTGGCGGAAAGGGGTTTGGGAAACGAGCCGTTCGACAGGTGCAGCGAGAGCAGCATCGCATGGGTCAGCAGCATCAGGGCAACAGAAAACATGGGGCATTCCTCCCGTTTTTACCCATCCTATGGCAGCACGGGAAGTCCCTATGCGAAAACTGCGGCAAAATAACATTTGGTTTTCATGAGAAACCGTTATATCTTTTTAACAATGCCGGAAACTGGGTATTTCCGATTTTTGTGTACTCGACCGATTTTGCATAATCAGTCGTTTTCCCCCCTTGCAGGCAGAAAAAATATGTGCTACACTTCACCCATCTTCAGGAAAGGAGAAAGCCAAGATGACTCAGTTTTTTGCCAACACCGCTGCATCCCGGTTCGCACAGGCCGCCGGTGCCGCTTTCCCCTGCACTGAAAACAGCATGATGATTATTTCGGACGCCGGCATTATTCTGCTGGCGTCCCTTCTTATTATTCTGCCTTTGGCAGTACTGGTAAGAAACAAAACTGAACAGCCCGTCCGAATCGCGACGCAACTTCGACTTCTCTCCCGATTCTCCGCACGAGATAGAGACTGATATCACGAAAGAGGCTCCGTCGATTCGACGGAGCCTCTTCCTCTTAGCTTTTTCACTTTTTCTCGTTCGGCCGGCGAAAAAAGCGGAAATAGATCCCCCCATTCCACATTTTTCAGAAAGAGAGATCCCTCCAATGGACTTTTTAAACTTCCTCATGGCGCTCAGCCCAATTGTCGTCGTGCTTGTCGGCATCCTGGGCTTCAAAAAATCCGCAAAAACCGTCTCGCCCATCGCCCTTGCCTGGACGCTTATCCTTGCCTTTACCTATTTCAACCTTGACGGCCTCACGTTTGCTGAAAACGTCAAGGTGCTTGACCCCCTGGTCTGGAAGGGCATCAAGGAAGGCCTCAAGATCGTGCTGATGGTCTTCGGCGCGTTCACCATTTTGAACCTGCTGCGCGAGACCGGCGCCATCGAGGATGTGAAAGCCACCATTGCGCAGATCAGCGACGACCGCCGCGTGCAGGTCGTCATCATCGGCATGATGCTGCCGATCTTCCTTGAGGGTGCAGCGGGCGCGGGTGCTCCTGCCGCCATCGCCGCCCCGTTCCTTGTGGCCCTCGGCTTTAACCCCACCACCTCCATCGCCATCGCGCTGCTCGGCGACGCGACGCCCGCCTCGTTCGGCGGCGCGGGCCTGACGACCATCAACGGCGGTGCGGCCCTCGTTGACGCGGGCCTTGCCACCGTCGCGCAGAACGCCGCGATGGCCGGCCGCTTCCACATGTTCGGCGTGCTCGTCATCCCGTTCATCATGATCGGCATGGCATTCGGCAAAAAGGGCTACAAGGGCATTCTCCCCTACCTCACTTTCGCGGGTGTGAGCACGTGCCTGACGATGTTCCTCCTCTCCAACTTCGTCGGCGCAGAGGTCACCTCCATGGGCACCGGCCTCATCTCCATTCTTCTCTCCGTTGCGTACGTCAAGCTCGTCGGCGTGAAGACTCCGGACGAATTCCGCAATGAAAGCGCCAACCATCAGCGCAAGTACAGCTCGTTCAAGGCCATGTCGCCTTACGTCTACATGCTCGTGCTGCTCCCGCTCATCCGCTACGGCTTCCCCGCTGTCGTGGAAAACGGCTTTGCCATCATGTGCACATTCGGCTACATCTTCTGGGTCGACCTTGTCATTCTTGTGTGCGGCATCCTCGGCGCGCTCACGCTGGGCGTGAACTTCAAGACCTATAAAGCCGTCTGCAAGCGCACCGCGAGCGGCGTGCTGCCGGTGCTCGTCACGATGGGCAGCCTCCTTATCGTCGCCTACATCATGCAGTCCTCCTCCACGGGCATGATGAACCTCCTCGCCTCTGACATCGCCGCCGTCGTCGGCCGCTTCTATCCCGCGGCAGCCGTCCTCATCGGTTCGAGCGGTGCGTTCATCACCGGCACGGGCCTTGGCTCCAACATCATGTTCGCCCAGATGCACATCGACGCTGCGGCCTCGCTCGGCATGAACCCCATCACGATCTTTGCCGGTCAGAACGCGGGCGCTTCGCTCGGCAACCTGATCTGCCCGAACAACACGGTCGCCGCCTGCGCAACGGTCGATCAGGTGGGCAACGAGAGCGAGGTCATGAAGAAGACCTTCAAGGCCTTCGCCATCATCCTTGTTTTGTACATGGTTCTCGCCATGCTTTATACCTGCGTGCTCTTCCCAAACTACGGTATGTAAGAGCCGCACAAACAATCAGTTTACTATACGGGCACACCGTTTTGAGAAAGGAAGTATTCTTATGGCAAAGAAAAGAGTTCTGGGCGTGGTCGGTATGGGTCACGTCGGCGCACACGTGGCTTATGCTCTGGCCATCCAGGGCATCGCGGACGAGCTGGTGCTCGTCGACCAGAACGAGCAAAAGCTCGCAAGCGAGGTGCAGGACCTGCGCGACGCGGTCGCCTATATGCCCCACCGCGTGACGGTGCGCGGCGGCGACTTCTCCGACCTCGGCGTGTGTGACGTCATCGTCAACAGCGTCGGCAAGATCGATCTGCTGCGCGGCACGCATGACCGCGTGACCGAGATGGACTTCACCATCCCCGCCGTGCGCGGCTATGCCGAACAGATCAAGGCAAGCGGCTTTGACGGCGTGCTCATCAACATCACCAACCCCTGCGACATCGTCACGCGCGAACTGGCCCTGCATCTGGGTCTCCCCCGCGGCCGCGTGTTCGGCACCGGCACAGGTCTCGACACCTCCCGTCTTTTGAGCGCGCTGGCGCGCCAGACCGGCCTTGACCACAAGTCCATCACCTGCTACATGATGGGCGAGCACGGCAACCAGCAGTTTGCTCCCTGGTCCTGCGTCAGCTTCAAGGGCGTGCCGCTGGACGTGTGGGCGAAGAGCGATGAGCGCTTCCGCTTTGACCGCGACGCACTGCAGAAGGAATCCATCAACGGCGGCTGGGTCACGTTCTCCGGCAAGTTCTGCACCGAGTACGGCATTGCCACCACCGCCGCGCGCATGGCCTACGCCGTGCTGCACGACGAAAAGGTCATTCTCCCGGCCAGCACGGAGCTGTGCGGCGAGTACGGCGAAGAGGGCCTGTTTGCGGGCGTTCCCTGCGTCATCGGCGAAAACGGCGTTGAGCAGGTCGTCGAGCTGCCGCTGACCGCAGACGAAAAGGCCACCTTCCACGCCTGCTGCGAGGGCATCCGCCACAACATGGAGCATCTCAAGGAAATCTAAGGCAAACTATATCGACAGGAGGTCATCCTTATGAATATTTCGATCACCAAGACCACGCATCCCGGCACGCTGCCCCCGTCCGATCAGCTCGGCTTCGGCACCGTGTTCACCGACCATATGTTCCTGATGGACTACAGCGCCGACAAGGGCTGGCACGACGCGCGCGTCGTGCCCTACGGCCCCATCACCATGTCTCCGGCGGCAAGCGTCCTGCACTACGGCACCGAGGTCTTCGAGGGCATGAAGGCCTATCGCCGTCCCGACGGCGGCGTGCAGCTCTTCCGCCCCTGGGAGAACGTTGCCCGCCTGAACCGCTCCTGCGAGCGTCTGGGTCTGCCCCAGCTCGACCCCGATGACGCGCTCCAGGCCATCAAGACCGTCGTCAAGGTCAACGAGGCCTGGGTCCCGAGCGATCCCGGTACGTCCCTCTACATTCGTCCGTTCCTGTACGGCACTGACCCGACGCTAGCCCTGCACGGCGTGCATGAGGCCACGTTTGCTATCATCCTCTCCCCCTCCGGCAGCTACTTCAAAAACGGCTTACAGCCCGTTCCCATCATGGTCGAGACCGAGGACGTCCGCGCGGTGCGCGGCGGCACGGGCGAGGCCAAGTGCGGCGGCAACTACGGCGCGGCCAACCGCGCGGGCGACCGCGCCATCGAAAAGGGCTTCTCTCAAGTCCTGTGGCTCGACGGCGTGGAGCGCAAGTACGTCGAAGAAGGCGGCGGCATGAACGTCATGTTCAAGATCAATGGCACCGTCGTCACCCCCGCGCTGACTGGCTCCATCCTGCGCGGCGTGACGCGCAAGTCCGCCATCGAGCTCTTAAAGAGCTGGGGCGTGCCCGTCGAGGAGCGTCTGCTGAGCGTGGACGAGCTGTTCGACGCTGCAGAGAGCGGCGCGCTCGAAGAGGCGTGGTGCATCGGCACCGCCGCCGTCATCTCCCCGATCGGCGAGCTGTGCTGGGGCGAGCGCGACTACAAGGTCAGCGACAACAAGATCGGCGCTCTGTCGCAGAAGCTCTACGACGAGCTGACCGGCATCCAGTGGGGCACGAAGCCCGACCCGTTCGGCTGGATCTGCCCGGTGGACTGATTTCGCTTTTCTCTCATCTCTCTTTTTGAAGAACGCTGTCCGCGCAAGGCGCGGGCAGCGTTCTTCGTTTGTAAATTTTCTGCCGCAGCGCTTGCTTTTCCCGTCCGAGCGGCTATACTGGAGAAAAACACAAGGAGGCGTGACTCATGCGTATTGCGATACCTGTCCGCGGCGACGAGGTCTTCTCCCCGCTCGGGGAGGCGGAGGCCTTCCACTTTTATGAGGACGACCATGGCCGCATCGTGCGCCAGTTTCTCGTGCCGATGGAGAAAGCGGGCCTTGACAGCGCGCTCGAGCTGCTCGAGCAGTATGGCATCGACGCGCTCATCGCGGGCGAGGTGAGCGCCGAAGAGCGCATCGCCGTCGGCACGGCGGGCGTGATGCTCTTCCCCGGTGCCTCGGGCCGGGCGGAGGCGGCGGCGCTGGGCTTTTTGAGCGGCAGCGTGGTCTCTGATCCGAACAACCACTGCAACGCCTGCGGCTTCAAGGGTGCGTGCTCGCTCCGGGATAAGGGCGGCTGCGGAAAATAGCCGGGCGCAAAAAAGGAGCAGGCCTCTGGCCTGCTCCTTTCGCTTTATCCTGTTATGACGCGGGACGCGTGGTGACAAGGTAATCGGAATTGACCCAGCCAAACTTACCGTCCACGCTGACGAACGTCCACCCATCCTGCTTGGCCGCAGCCTGTACCTCGCTGCCGAGCGACACAGTCGTGACCTTGTCATAGCTCGTACCCGGGCCGCTGCGCAGATTCACGCCACCGGTGGTGTAGTAGATGTAATACTTATCGTAAACGGAGGAGGGCTTGACCGCGACCTCGTCGTGGCCCGTGAGGTCCAGCCAATCGATGACATCGCCGCCCGAGACATTCGTCTGCGTATCGTCGGCGGTGCTGCCATCCCCGGCGCTGCCTTCTGTGCCGGTCCCGCTGTCGTCCAGCAGATCACTGCTCTGTGAGCTGCCCTTTTGCAGCTGCTCGATCTTCGTCTGCGCGTCGGCAAGGTCGCGCCGCGCGGAGCGCAGCTTCATATTCAGCACGAACACGGTGACGAGCAGCACGACCGTGAGCGCCAGAAGCGACATAAACAGCATATAAAGCGGATTGCGCCGCGGCTTGCGGCTGACCCGACGACCTTCCATGTTCCGTTCCTCCTTTAACAAGCCTTCTCGGAATTGTTCAGCTTTATTTTACAAAATTCGCCCGCTGCGGTCAAGGCCCTTTTCTCTTTAGACGCACAAATTCACAAAAAGTTCCCATTGAAAAGGGAGACGGCCGCAGCCGTCTCCCTTTGTTTCGATCATTTTCTGCCCGCGCGCTCCTTGCGGCGCTCAAGCAGCTCCTTGGGCTCGGCCTCGGCGAGCTTGCGCTCGCGGCGCTCGAGGACTTCCCTGGGCTTTTCGGTGATCGCGCCGGCGGCCTTGAGAGATTCCTTTGTCGCCACCGGGCCAACCAGCTCATAGACGAGCACGGAGAAGAGGATGATGTTGCGGATCAGCTCACCGTCCGCGCCGAGCGCCTGCGCGCTCACGCACATACCGAGCGCCACACCCTCCTGCGGCAGCAGCATGATGCCAAGGTACTTCTGCACCGTGTGGTCGCAGCCCACCGCCTTGGCCGACCAGCGCGCGCCGCAATACTTACCGGCCGAGCGCGCGATGATGTACACAACGCCGATGAGCACGAGCACGCCCTGCGTGAAGACGCTCAGGCGCAGGTTCGCGCCGCTGATGACAAAGAACACCGCGAGCATCGGCGTGCTCCACTTGTCCGCGCGATCCATGAGATCGTCGGACAGGGGGCAGATGTTGCAGAACACCGTGCCGAGCATCATGCACACGAGCAGCGGAGAAAAGCCGCAATCCGTCCCTGCGACAGTAAACTCCACCGCCGAAAGGCCGACCATCATAAAGATGAAGGCAATGCTCAGCGACAGACGGTTGGAGTTCGAGCGGAACATCGTTTCAAGCTTTGTGAGGACAAAGCCCGCGATCGCGCCGAGCAGCAGCGAGCCGACGATCTCGATGAGCGGAGAGAGCAGGATGCTCGCAACGCTGAACTGTGCGCTGTCCATCGCACGGGCAATACCGAAGGATACGGCAAATGCGATGAGACCCACCGCGTCGTCGAGCGCGACGATCGGCAGCAGCAGATCCGTCAGTTCGCCCTTGGCCTTGTACTGGCGCACGACCATCAGCGTCGTCGCAGGTGCGGTGGCCGTGGCGATCGCGCCGAGTGTGATGGCCGCAGGGACGGACAGCACGTCGGGGCGCAGGAAGTGAAAAATCACGAGCGCAACGTCGACAAAGGCCAGCGCAGCCAGCGCCTGTAAAACGCCGATGACCATCGCCTGCTTGCCGGTCTTTTTGAGCTGGCTCAGGCGGAATTCATTGCCGATGGAAAAGGCGATAAAGCCCATCGCCACATCGGAGATCATGCTCAGCGCCTCGACCTGGTCGTAGCTTGCAAAGCCGAGGCCCGGAATGCCGAGCCTGCCCAGCACGAAGGGTCCGATCAGAACGCCCGTCACGAGAAACGCCGTGACATCGGGCAAATGCCAGCGGCTGAAAATACGCGTCATCAACAGCCCTGCGAGCAGCGCGACGGCTAAATGCAAGATGGCAGTCATAGTTACACCTTCACAACATAAAAATCGCGGGCGAACAGAGCCGCCCAAGGCTTGTATTGTAGTATGTCCGCGCGGGAAATGCAAGCGATTTTTCAAATTTTATACCAAAGTAAAACAGAAACGGCACATTTCCTGCACCGTTTCTGTCCATATCTTCCTTTATATCCTGCGGATGATCTCCGACAGCGTGCGCACGCCATGTTCCATCTCCTCATAGGAGAGATATCCGTACGTCAGACGGATGGACGAGGAATGCCCGCGGTCGTAAACGCCGCCCGGCATGATGAGAAGCTTCTCCTTCAGCGCGAGGTTGAAAAGCTTTTCCGCCGAGACACGGTTTTTGAGCCGCACCCAGACGAAAAAGCTGCCGCTCGGGACGCTCCACTCGGCAAACTCGGAGAAATACCGCTCCAGCAGCCGGATCATAAAGTCGCGCCGCTCGGTGAGTTGGCTGCGGATGTTCTGTACGCCCTTTTCATAAAGGCCCGTGCGCAGCAGCTCCTCGGCGACCTGCTGGGTCAGCACGCTCACGCCGTAGTCCATCTGCATCTTCACGTCCGCAAGGCGCTGCACGACCGCCTCCGGCCCCACGAGCCAGCCGAGGCGCAGCCCCGGCGCAAAGCATTTCGACAGCGAGCTGATATGCCCGACATTGCGGGGGCCGTCGAGCGACTTGATGGGCGGGGGCGGCGGCGCGTCGAGCCACAGGTCGCGGAAAACGTCGTCCTCGATGATGGGAATGTGCATCTCATTGCAGTATTGCAGGAGTTTTTTACGCCGCGGCATCGGCATGACGATGCCCGTGGGATTCTGGAAGGTCGGGATGGTGTAGAGCAGGGCGTGGTTGGAATCATTCTGCGTCTCGCGCGACATCCAGGGGAGCAGCCCCTCCTCATCCATCGGCATATTGCAAAGGCGCGCGCCGACGGACTGAAAAATGTTCAGCGAGCTCAGATATGAGGGCGTTTCCACATAGACCTTCGCCCCCGGCTGCACGATGCCCGTCGAGATGAGCTGCAATGCCTGCAATGCGCCCGAAACGATCAGGATGCAGGAGGCCGGTACGTCGATGCCGACCTTTTGCAGTTGGCGGCGCAGCGCCTCGCGCAGGCTGGGAAGGCCCAGCGGGTCGGGATAATTCATAAAAAGATCCCGGTCGCCGACCGAGAGATTTGCGAGCACCTGCTTGGCGATACCGGTCTGCATCAGGTCGGGCGAAAGCTCGCCCGTACTCATGCGGATGATGCCCTCTTCAAATTCGAGGTGGTTGACCATCTGCACCGTTGGCACATTCGGCCGGAAGCTGCCGCCGCGGATATAGCTCTGCCAGTCGGGTGCCTTGTCCTGCATCAGCAGCGACCAACTGCCGCTGGCGATGCGCGTTCCGCCGCCGTAGCTGCTCTCGATGAGTCCGAGGGACGCCAGCTCATCCATCGCCTCGACGATGGTGCTGCGATTCACGCCAAAGATCTCCGAAAGCTTGCGCTGGGAAGGCAGCGTCTGTCCGCTGCCCCAGTCGCCGGAGGAGATACGGCGGCTGACATAGGAAACGATCTGCGCATAGATCGGCTCTTTGGACTCGCGGTTTGGCTTCCAGTCGATCGTCACCATCTTCTGCTTCTGTCCCTGCACTTCCGTTCACTCCTTTTCAACATACTTATCAGCTTCTCCCGAGTATCATACCTTTTTTTGTCAGCCAAGTCAATAAAAAGGATTTGCAGGCTCGCTCCAACGGCTTCATACTTCGTTAAGAAAATGAGAAAACCATCCTGTACAGGCTGGTTTTCTCCATTTATGAGGGAAATTTTAGAGAGAGGATAACAAGATTTGGTTGGCTTAGCTGCACCGGCCGCCATCCACGACAAAGCTGCCGCCGGTGGCGTAATAGCTCATGTCGCTGGCAAGGAAGAGGAAGGTGTAGGCGATCTGCTCCGCCGTGCCGATGCGCTGAAGCGGGCGATAGTCGCCGCAGGAGGCGATGAACGCGTCGAACGCGGCCTGCTCCTCGGGCGTCTTCGGGTCGCCGGTCGTGATCTTGCCGGTCTGCAGGCCCTCGGAGATGAGCATGGGGGTGAGGATATCGCCGGGGCAGACACAGTTGACGCGGATGTTGTACTTGCCGAAGTCCACGGCCATGCCGCGCGTGAGCGCCGCCACGCCGCCCTTGACAGCGTTGTACGGGGCCGCGTCGGGCACGCCCTTGAGCGCCGCGCCGGAGGCGGTGTTGACGATCACGCCGCCGCCCTCCTTGATCATGATGGGAACGACGTGCTTGGAGAAGAGGAAGGTGCCCTTGAGACCGATGTCCATGCAGCGGTCCCACTCCTCCACAGTGGTATCGAGCACGGTCTTGCGCACGATGATGCCCGCGTTGTTGACGAGGATATCAATGTGGCCAAAGGCCTGCATCACCGCCTCGACGGTCTTCTTCACGTCGTCCTCGCTCGTCACGTCGCACTTGAATGCCTGCGCCTCGGCGCCGAGCTCGCGGATCTTGCCGGCCTCTTCCGCGCACTTATCGCTCACATCGACCATCGCGACTGCCGCGCCATACTTGGCGTAGAGCTGGGCGATGGCAAGGCCGATGCCCTGACCTGCGCCGGTGATGATGGCTACCTTCCCTTCAAGGGAGATGAACTTGTCCTGGATCATCATGGAAAACTGCCTCCTTATTTTTCTGTATCGTTACTTTTTCATGTAGACTTCTTTTCCGCCAAGGACCGTGCGCTCGACCTGCGCCTGCAAAAGCTCGGGCGCGGGAACGGCGAAGATGTCGCGGTCGAATACGGCAAAATCGGCAAGCTTGCCGACCTCGAGCGTGAGGGGGCGGCCGGCGAGCTCCATCTCGTACTTGTGGTAGTTGGGGAACTGTCTGTGGGTGATGATGGTAGACATTTGTCGATCTCCTTTTTTGTAAAATTCCGTATGGGAGCCGACCGTTTAGCACTTGAAAAAACGTCGGGCTCTCCGCCGCTTTTTCAACTGCTAAAGCATAGCAGGCTCTCATACGCGCGGGGGGAACGCAGGGGTGGAAGTGTGAAAGAAGGGTGGTGCGCACGCACACCACCCTGTTTTCAAACTTACTTACGGATACCCAGCTTGGCGATCAGGGCACGATAGCGCTCGATGTCCTTCTTCATGAGGTAGTCGAGCAGGCTGCGGCGCTTACCGATCATCTTGTACAGGCCGCGGCGGGAATGGTTGTCCTGCGGGTGCTGCTTGAGGTGCTCGGTGAGCTGAGCGATACGCTCGGTGAGGATAGCGACCTGGACCTCCGGAGAGCCGGTGTCGCCTTCGTGGGTGCGGTTGGCCTCGATGATGGCCGTCTTCTGGTCTTTGAGCATCATAGTGTATAATCCACCTTTCTAAAATTCTCCCGGCACTGAGCGGCGGGTCGGTGAGTCCTCCACGCCCCAAGTGCGGGAATACACGATACACGTGCTGAATTATGATAGCACAGCTTTTCCCTATTGTAAAGCAAAACCTTTGGGATCATACCGTTTTTTTGCATTTTGCCCGTTCCGCGCGGCGGAACGGACGAAAAAAGAGACGGCTTGCGCCGTCTCTTTTTTTCACTTCTTCAGTGCCGCGAAGTGCTCGCGCGTCAGCTTGATGACGACGGGGCTGAGCAGCAGCAGCGCGATGAGGTTCGGGATGGACATGAGGCCGTTGAGCGTGTC
>OGOD01001977.1_pt1 | contig 11256 bp, 9 predicted proteins | sample 1573631 | NCBI WGS metagenome assembly OGOD01 (sample SAMEA2581895, study PRJEB24529) | metagenome | biome: Human gut stool | place: China | collected 2011
TCATTTACAAGTGCCCTGGCTATTGCGCCACGCTGCTGCTGACCTCCTGAGAGTAAAGTTACATCTCTCTTTTCAAAGCCTTCAAGACCTACAAGCTTTAACATTCTGCTTACTTTCTGGTCAACAACCGACTTATCAACCTTCTTAAGATTAAGTCCGAATGCCACATTGTCATGTACATTCAGAAACGGAAACAGGGCATATTTCTGAAATACTGTGTTAATCTCTCTCTTGTACGGCGGCAGCTTAGAGATATCTATTCCATTAAACAGTAATTCACCCTTACTAGGCTCCTCAAATCCGGCTATAATTCTTAGTATTGTTGTCTTTCCGCAGCCACTTGGTCCAAGCAGCGTAAGAAACTCATTCTCATATATATTGAGGTCAATCCCTTTGAGTACCTGCTGGTCGTCAAAATTCTTTGTCAGTCCCTTTAATTCAATTATCTTATTGCTCATAATTCTTCCTCCACATTAAAAGCTTGGCGGTGAGCTTACCCATATAATAACAGCTCCGCTCTTTGATTCTATATAATGCTTATACTTAGGCTCAAAATAAAAAGCCTCTCCTTTTTTTGCCTTATATATTTTATTACCTACGATAATGCTGATGGCTCCCGACAATACATACCCGAACTCTTCTCCTTCATGCGGATTATCAGGATATGTAGAACCGCCCGGCTCAAGTGTCAATCTTATAGGCTCCATGATATTCTTCTGGGCATTTGGAATTATCCATTCTATCTTATTATGAAGCTCTGTGTCTGTCTTTTCAAAATAATCTTCCTTCTTAAATACGACACGATCATCCTCCGTATCGTCAAAAAAAGTCTTCAAATCAGTACCCAGGCACTGCAAAATATCAACAAGCGTCGCTATGGACGGCGATGTAAGGTCACGCTCAAGCTGCGATATAAAGCCCTTTGACAGCTCTGCCCTGTCAGCAAGCTCCTCCTGCGTAAGCCCCTTTAAAACCCTAAGTTCTTTTATCTTACTGCCAATCTGCAATGTGGATACCTCCCGTCCTGCAATGCAAATAATTAAACAAAAAGTTTAGCAACGCTAAACCAAGAATCATTATACATGATATTACTGCCATGTCAAGATACAACACAAATATTGTACATAAAAAAATGGCAGATACAGTAAAATATTTTACCGCATCTGCCTTTGTTAATTACCGGTCAGCCGTGACTATTCATCAAACTCACATGTGACAAAGAAACCTCTCGGTGTCTCCTCCACATCGATGACTTTTCCCTGCCTTGCCATAAGTCTTTCAGCCAGACGATAATTGCCCGACATTGCAACCGCCGGTTCTATCGTATAGTAGAAGCTTGAAGGGAGCTTTCCTTCCGTGATGTCCACTATCTGCCCGACTTCAACCTGTCCCGGTCTTTCCATCTTAAACTGCATGGTACGCATTATACTGCCACCTCTTATTCTGCAATATTTAAATTCTTACCCTTAAGTCCGATGAAGCTTCCTTTAGGAAGTCCGCCATCCTCATGTCCGATAAGCCACTTATTAGCTGCCGTGATAAGCGCATCCTCACCACCGCACAAAGGACACTTTGCATGCTCTGTCGTAAGCTCAAAATTCGTCCCTCTAGGAAGAATAACCGCAACCTGAAATCCCTTGTTATCCACTCCGCATGGCGCATAGTGAAGTGTGGTCGCATACAATTCCACAGCAGTTCCGGCAGGAACAAGGAAGGCTTCCATCTTGGAAGTATCATATGTGAAATCATCCTCTACATCCCACAGATTGCCAAGAATAAGAATCGCATCGGTAGCTGCCACATTTATCTCTGAGCTTCTATGATACTCCACAGCATTTAACAGCTCGTTATGCCCATTGCAATATCCAATCTGAATCGGAAGCTCACCAAAGAACTTATTCTTTATTTCGGCTGCCACTTCAAGCTTCTCTAAATTCTCCACTGTCGGCTCATACACAACATTCTCCGGAACAAATGTCTCTTTCATCGCATCAACAAGCGTGCCAAAATCAATATTCTTTATAACCCTGCCATACTTTTTAAATCTCTTATCAGCTACAGAAATGATTTCCATACAGAAACCTCCTCCTATTATTTTAGCCTATTACTGCCCCTGATATTTTCTGATATGCTCATCAATAAGAGCCTGGTCGGCAAAATAATTAATTTTCATGGAATTCTTCACATCGTCAAGTGTCTTTGCCGCTACCTGCCTTGCTGCCTCACTGCCCTTTCTTAATATTTCATATACATATGCTATATCCTTCTCGTATTCCTTTCTTCTTGCACGTATAGGATTAAGCTCCTCATTCATGACATTTATAAGGAATTTCTTGACCTTTACATCACCAAGACCGCCTCGTCTGTAGTGAGCCTTGAGTTCATCAAGATCAGCATACTCCGGAAGATATTCCGCAAAATGCTCAGGCTTGCAGAACGCATCAAGATATGTAAATACCATATTTCCTTCAATCTGTCCCGGATCCTCAACTCTGATATGATTAGGGTCCGTGAACATATTTCTCAGAATCTTTTCCTTGACATCCGCCTCAGACTCAGCAAGATAAATGCAGTTGCCCAGAGACTTGCTCATCTTAGCTTTTCCGTCAATGCCCGGAAGTCTTAAGCATGCCTTGTTATCAGGAAGAAGTATCTCCGGCTCAACGAGAGTATCTCCATATATCCTGTTAAAGCTTCTTACAATCTCCTTTGTCTGCTCAAGCATCGGAAGCTGATCCTCACCTACCGGAACTGTCGTTGCCTTGAATGCGGTTATATCGGCAGCCTGGCTTATAGGATATGTGAAAAATCCTACAGGAATGCTCGTCTCAAAGCCACGCATCTGTATCTCTGACTTAACTGTAGGATTGCGCTGGAGTCTTGAAACTGTCACAAGATTGCTATAGTAGAATGTAAGCTCAGTAAGCTCCGGTATCTGCGACTGTATAAATAATGTTGACTTCGCCGGGTCAAGTCCTACCGAAAGATAATCAAGTGCAACCTCAATTATGTTCTGTCTTACCTTCTCCGGATTATCCGCATTGTCGGTAAGTGCCTGTGCATCGGCAATCATTATAAAAATCTTATCGTATTCACCTGAATTCTGAAGCTCGACTCTTCTTTTGAGAGAGCCGGCATAATGTCCAATATGAAGTCTTCCCGTAGGTCTGTCACCTGTCAAAATAATCTTTCCCATAAAATCTCCTCCAATCAGCAAGCGCATATTCACACCAAATGTGATATACAATCTCTGTCTATAATATTCACAAGCTGCTTCCGCTTCCTGCTCGTAAAATACTTACTAGTAAATATATCTCTATTTTTTACTTTAGTCAATGTGTTTCAATTCAATCCTCTAAAGCCTTTTCCGATAATCTCACTACTGTTAGTTATCATGATAAAAGTGTCTTTGCCGTGATTAAGTTTTATGTAATTTCTAAGCTCAACCGCCTGTCCTCTCTTTAACACAGTGAGGATGACGTACTTCTGCTTGTGTGTAAATGAACCCTCGGCCTTGAATGTTGTTGCGCCCTTTCCAAGCTCATTGTGAATGAACATAACAATATCATCCGGCGAATCGGTGATAATCGTAAAGTATTTACATAGATTGACATTCTCTATCGTTCCGTCAATAACGAGCGTCTTTGCCATAAGTCCGACAAATGAGAAGAGTCCTGTCTCAATATCAAATACCATGCATGCCGCTACAGTGATAGCGAGGTCCACAATAAAAAGTGCGACACCGATATTAAAGCTTGTGTATTTTTTTAATATCATCGCAATTATATCCGTTCCTCCGCCTGAAGCATTCATGTTGAACATAATCGCCGCACTCACAGCAGGAAGTACTATCGCAAATATAAGTTCAAGCACAGGCTGGTTAGTGAGCGGTCCGCTCATCGGAAAGAGCTTCTCACACATACTCAGACCGACTGAGGTCAGCACACTCACATACACTGTCTTTATTCCAAAGCTTTTTCCCAAAAAAATAAATCCCACAACAAGCAGTACCATATTGATGACAAATGTAAACCACGCAGGCGAGTATGGCAGCACAGCACCTAAAATAACCGAAATACCTGTGACTCCTCCGAACGAAAAATTGTTCGGGAACTTAAATACATACACACCGATTACCAGAACCATGGTGGCAAGAGTAAGCATCAGATACTCAAGTGCAACCTGTCCGGCTTTTGTTTTAACCTCCATAACCAAATCCTTTTCCTTTTTTATTTTTTCTCGATGCAGCTACAGAATCAATGCTTCGAAGCTCTATCCTGTACTTAGTCTATAACGGACACCGGGCAAAAGAATTCTGTATTCCGCACCATAATATATAGTCTGCATATTATAACATACATATTGCATGATTTCTATAGAAGATTCGCACGCAAAACATGCCATTACGAGTCCTTACAGTCAATGATATTCGCAATCCTCTTCTGCTTCCTGCCCATAAAAAAGCGCCGCTTTTCATCTCTATCCGGTACTCAGCCTGCATCCGGCACCGTTAGAAAGATTTTACCACATCCAAAAGCGGTAATGGTCTTCTCTTTTATTAAATAAAGTCGATTATTTTCAAATATCTTTGCAAAATTATAATTTAAGGTTGCGATGAGTATTTTAATGTGATAAAGTATTAATAAATTATAAAAAATCTATAAACAAATCAGGAGGAGTTATTATGTTTTGTCCTAATTGTGGAACCAAGCTTGAAGATGGTTCATTATTCTGCGGCAACTGTGGAGCTAAGTTAGCTGAACCGACACAGACTGCTGCAACTTCATCCGCAGCATCAGCTCCTGTTACACCGGGTAAGCCGCTCGTATCCTTTAAGATTGGAAATATGGATTTTTCAATCGTCAAGGAAAACATTTACTTCACAGGTCTTATAGCTGCTATAGTAGCGTTCATTGCTCTGTTTTTACCTTATATCACCTGTTCAATAAATGTATTTGGCGAGAAGGCGAAGGAATCCTTGAATTTCTTCTCTGGAACAACGAGCAATGCTGTATTCATCACTATAGTACTTATTGTATACATAGCTCTTAACCTGTTTGGCAAGAAGCTGGGTTCACGTATAGCTTCCTATGTAGCACTTGCTTTTTTTCTTATCACAATAATAGGAATTAAGAGCGACATATCCGATGCCCTTGATATGATTGGCTATTTTTCAGATGCCGTAAAGGTATACCCTAGCATTGGTTTTTACATTGAGCTTATTGCGATGATAGTGATGTCCTTCGGCTCACTTATCAAGTCCAAGCTTCTTCCATTGATAATAAAGAAATAATACCTTTTAGCCCAATATTATGATATTTTAGAAATAATGTTCTAAAGCTATTGATATTGATAAACATATTCCATAAGTGATATTCAGAAAACAATAAGACCATGAATATATGCTAAATACAACATAAGCATTATATTCATGGTCTTATTATTTTACATCTTACTAATTACTATCTACTGTGTCACCTCAGCCGCAAGCTGAAGGTCATACAGCTTTCTGTACACACCGTTCTTGGCAAGAAGCTCCTGATGATTTCCGGACTCCACTATTCTTCCCTTATCCATAACCATAATCTTGTCAGCATGCTGGATAGTTGATAATCTGTGGGCAACCATGATTGTGGTTCTTCCCGTCATAAGCTTTTCCATCGCCTCGGTTATAAGGCTCTCCGTCTCCGTATCGATATTGGCTGTCGCCTCGTCGAGTACTAGAATTGATGGCTTATATGCGAGAGTTCTTGCAAATGATATTAGCTGTCTCTGTCCAGCTGAGAGTGTTGAACCTCTCTCCGTGACAGGCTCATCGTAGCCTCCCGGCATTTTGCTTATAAAGCTGTCGGCATTTACATATTTTGCTGCCGCCTTAATCTCATCGAGGGTTATATTCTCGTTTCTGAGTGAAATGTTGCTCTTGATATCCCCGGTGAAAAGGAATACATCCTGCTGTACCTGGCCTATAGCTCCGCGAAGCACATCAGTATCAATGTCCTTGATATTCACACCGTCTATAAGAATCTCACCCTTCTGGATGTCGAAGTATCGTCCTATAAGATTGAGAATTGAGCTCTTTCCGGCTCCCGTAGCTCCTACAAATGCCACCTTTTCGCCCGGATTGATTGTGAAGCTTACGTCCTTTAGGATGTACTCATCCTTCTCATATGCAAACCATACATTCTTAAACTCAATCTTTCCATCAAGCTTGACATCGACAGGATGTGCAGGATTCACAATCTCCGGCTTGACATCAAGAATCTGGAACATCTTCTCCGCCGATGCGAGTGATGACTGGAGAGTTCCGAACTGCTCAGCAAGCTCCTGAATCGGATCAAAGAATGAACTGATATAATTGATGAACACATACAAGGTTCCGATTGATATCGCACCGCCAAGTACAAGGCTTCCGCCACGTCCTACGATTATCACAAGTGCCACAATCGACAAAAAGTAAATTACAGGTCTGAATATGGCAAATATCATCATCTCTCTATATCCGGCCTTATAAAGCCCCATGCTCTTATCTTCGAACTCAGCGTACTTTTCTTTCTCGCGGGTGAATATCTGTATAAGCTTCATACCTGAAATATTTTCAGACAGAAATGTGTTGATATCCGTAATCTTATTTCTTGTCATTCTATAAGCCTGTCTTGACAGATGTCTGAATATAAAAGTCAGCACTCCGATGAGAGGCAGAAGTAAGAATGAATAACCTGCAAGCTTCACATTTATCGACAGCATTACAACAGCATATCCGATAATCTTCACAATATTCTTAAAAAGTCTTACCAGAACGCTTGAGAACATCTCATTCACTGCCTCAGTATCGTTGGTAACTCTGGTTACAAGCTTCCCTACAGGCTGTGTGTTAAAAAAGCTTAGCGAAAGGCTGTGAATATGTGCAAAAAGCTCTTCTCGCATCTTATATATTATATCCTGTCCAAGCTTCTGTAAGAGATATGTCTGCAATGCATTTAACACAAAACCGGCAAGCAAAGCTAAAAGGTACAATAAAGCTGCATGGCATATTCCTGTAAAATCAAAATGTCTAAGCTGCTTTAACTCTTCTCTTGAAAGACACTTAGCGTCCTTTGCATATTCTGACAGAATATCAGGCCCTGCTTTTTCTAATATTTTACACTCATCCGATGTTATATTCTCCGCCATATAATAATTGTCATTATATAGGAACACCTGGTAGAACGGGCCGCTCTGATTGTCGGCATTATAGCTCTTACTGATATACACATCGCCGTATCTTACCGCTCCCTGCGCATTCTCATCAACTATGGCATATGGATTATAATATCCATTAATATAATAGTCTATCGCATTTCCGATAATAATCGGTTTATAAAGCTCAACAGCTGTTATCAAAAGTACCATGACAGATACTATGAGCATTGTAAAAGCATGTGGTTTAAGATATTTTAGCAATCTCTTCATTATTCAGCCACCTCCCCGCTCTTAGTTCCTTTGGCTGCCTCAAGCTGCTGCTTGTCAAACATGCTTTTATAGATACCGTTTTTAGCCATAAGTTCATTGTGGTTCCCAATCTCAACAGCCTTACCGTCATCAAGCACCATAATCATATCCGCATTCTGTATTGTGGAAATTCTATGCGCTATAAGTATTGTTGTCCTGCCTTTTCTGTTCTCTTTAAGATTCTTAAGTATATGCTCCTCAGTGTCCGTATCGACAGCCGAGAGTGCATCGTCAAGTATAAGCACAGGCGCATCCTTCATGAGCGCTCTTGCGATTGAGCTTCTCTGCTTCTGACCTCCCGAGAGCGTCACTCCTCTCTCTCCGACTATAGTCTCATAGCCATCCGGGAATGCCACGATATTGTCATGTATGCATGCCGCTTTTGTAGCTTTTATTACTTCATCCATATCATCACCGTCAGCTCCGAATGCTATATTATGCCTGAGACTGTCGGAAAACAGGAAATTGTCCTGCGGAACATATGCAATATTCGCTCTTAATACATTTAGAGGAATCCTGTTTATATCCCTGCCATCGATAAGTATCATTCCCGGCTTGGTATTGTACAGATGAAGCAGAAGATTCACAAGCGTACTCTTGCCATTACCTGTTCTTCCGATTACTGCAAGCGTAGTTCCTGCCGGAACATCAAGGCATACATCATCAAGTGTCGGTTCAGTATGTCCATTGTGAACAAATGTAAGATGATTAAAGGTTATATGTCCATCAATCTTCTCCACATTATCTGCATCAGGGTCATCAAAAATCTCCGGCTTTTCGTCTAGCACTTCCTTTACACGCTTTGCCGATGCAAGTCCCTGCGACATTGTTGTGATGCTCTCTCCCGCTGCAATCATCGGCCACACAAGCATCGTAACGTATTGGTTAAATGCCACAAAACGGCCAAGTGTTATATCGCCGACAAGCGCTAAGTAGCCGCCGTAAAGAAGTGTTATAAGGCTGCTCGCACCGATAATGACATCAAGAAGAGGCATAACTATCGCCTGAAGCTTGGCAACACTCATATTCTTGTCGCGCGACTTATCATTGTACTTTAAAAAAGCCTTCAGCTCTGCCTTCTCCTGCACAAATGCTTTTATTACACGCACACCTGAAAAACTCTCCTGAACCATATCAGTGAGGTCTGAAAGAGCCTCCTGCTTCTCATTAAAGCGCTTTTTCATTATCGCACCGTAGTAGAACTCTCCTCCAAAGATAAAAAGCATAGGGATTATTGCGAGCAGTGTCAGCTTCAAATCGACATAAAAAATCATCTGGCATATTACCATAACAGCCATAACTGTCGCATCGAATGCGGAGATGACCGCCATTCCTATCGCTGAACGAATCGAATTGAGGTCATTTATAAATCTCGACATCAAATCACCTGTCTTATGCTCGTTATAGTACTCAACAGACATATCTTCCAAATGCGAGAACATATCATTTCTCATCTCATACTGAATCTTTCTTGCCGCTCCGAATAAAAAGAGCCTCCACAAAAAACGTCCCAAGGCAATTATCGCACCGACAATCAAAATCACGCCTATTATCTTCAAAAGTCCCGACATCCCAAGTGTATGTGCCGTAAGACCATCCGTAACCTCTCCTGTCAGCCTCGGTATATACAAATTCAAAAAGTCAACAACAAACAATGTAAATATACCGCCAACATACTGCCACTTGTGCCGCGATATATATTTCCATAAAAATTTAAATTCCTGCATACGCTTCCTCTCTTTTTGGGACAGTGGGGTCAGACCCCTATGTCCCATCTGTAACGCTTAAATAAGAGGAGTTTCGCCATGCGAAACTCCTCTTTTAATTAATTAGTCTGTTTTTTCTGCCTGCTAAACAGCTTTATTGCAAAATATGTTATGCAGGACATCGCAAACGTTATTGCAAAACATACAAAATCACCTTTGAATGATACATAATGCATGCTCACCTTGCTCTCAATAAACTCCTGATAACAATACATCTCCAGACTTATCATTCCAAAAAAACATATTACTCTTACAATTCCTCTGCCTGCCATAAGCTTATCAAGCAGATAAAATAAAACAGGAAGAAGTAGTACAATTCCAAATGCTACGAATATATTAGCAAGTGCATTCTGTGCCGGTATAAAAGAAGCAATCCTGTCCGTGTTAAGACAGTATGTATATATCACTCCTCCTATAGTTGATATAGCCGCAATAATATATGCCACCGGCTTTTTCCACGCATCCTCATATTCGAGCCTTCCTACGCAAAAGCCAAGAGTAAATACCGGCACTCTGTTAAACAATGCCGATAAATCTTCCCTAAGATATTTCTTAAAGACAAAAAGACTTACGACTTCAAGCAATATGACTATTGATGTAAATGTAATATAATGCTTTCTCTTATTGAATATAAAGAAATAAAACGGTGCAATTATATACAATGCAATTATTGCTGCTATATACCAGAGATATGAATATATATTATATCTGAAATTGTTATAGGTTGTTATATTACCGACAAATGTCCTGAATGTCCAATTCTGTGCATATGCAATAATAATTGTTACCGGAAGAAATACACAGTATATTCTGTATAATCTCTTCTTTATATATGCAAAGTAATCTTTAACACCATGAATCTCTTTTTTCTTGAAATGATAATATAATCCGATTCCTGAAAGCAGCATGAATATGTCTACTCCGCAAAATCCATTTCTTTTTATGTACCATGCAATACCATGTATCAGTCCATCGCTATTTTCAAATAACATGGTTCCGCAGTGGAAATACCATATCCATAATGTTGCAAAACCCATAAGAGCCGTGCGGTAACGACTTATCTTCATTCTGTTTTCTACCCCATACTATTACATAATTTCGTAAATCCAGCCCTTAGGTGCCTCGATACGTCCCATCTGGATACCTGTAAGTGTATCGTAAAGCTTCTTAGTAACAGGACCCATATCGCTCATGCCGCTTGGAAGGCAGATTTCTGTGCCATGGTCAACAATCTTGCCGACAGGTGATATAACAGCCGCTGTTCCGCAAAGACCACACTCTGCCATATCCTTAAGCTCTGCCTTAGCAACAGGTCTTTCCTCAACCTCAAGTCCAAGATAATCCTTGGCAACAGTGAGAAGTGAACGTCTTGTTATTGAAGGAAGAATGCTTCCGGACTTAGGTGTTACAACCTTGCCATCCTTAGTTACAAATATAAAGTTAGCTCCGCCTGTCTCCTCAACATATGTTCTTGTAGCAGGATCAAGGTACATATTCTCATCGAAGCCATGCTCATGTGCATCAACAATGTTGAAAAGGCTCATTGCATAGTTAAGACCAGCCTTGATATCACCTGTTCCGTGAGGAGCTGCTCTGTCCACATCCGATACTCTTATTGTAATAGGCTTAGCGCCGCCCTTAAAGTAAGGTCCTACAGGAGTTGTGAAAATTCTGAACTGATACTCTGTTGCAGGCTTAACACCGATTACAGGATTACTTCCGAACATATATGGTCTGATATAAAGCGTAGCACCGCTTCCGTAAGGTGGAACATATGCCGCATTAGCCTCAACTGTCTTTAAAACAGCATCAACGAACTTCTCTTTAGGGAAAATAGGCATCATAAGCTTCTTACATGAATTCTCCATTCTCTCACCATTGAGGTCAGGACGGAATGTAACAATCTTACCCTGCTCTGTCGTATATGCCTTAAGTCCCTCAAAACATGTCTGTGCATACTGGAGAACGCCTGCACACTCACTGATAACTACCTTATCAT
>OGOD01001990.1_pt1 | contig 11142 bp, 10 predicted proteins | sample 1573631 | NCBI WGS metagenome assembly OGOD01 (sample SAMEA2581895, study PRJEB24529) | metagenome | biome: Human gut stool | place: China | collected 2011
TGGAGCATTATTAGTAGTTCTATTTAATGAAAATGCAGAAAGAGCAAATGAATTGTTAAAAGATACAATAAGCAATTTAGAAGAAGACATAGATTTATTAAATTCAAAAATAAAATCATACAATTATTTTGTGTTTTATGAAGAAATATGGCCCAATAAATTAGAAAAATTTTATTCAGGAAAATAATGAGCTGCAGAAACGTTTTTCGGATCTGCTAAATATAGGGCTTTCAAATGAATATTTTGCAGCAGAACATCAATATTGCATGATGATAAGAGAAATTCAGGAGCGTTATCTCGAACAGATAAATATCGAGACTGATTTTTTGGAGGGATAGGTATGGAAAAAAACAAAAAATCAGATCAGGCATTGAAGTTTTTATGCAGAGGTTTACTGCTTCTTGTAAATATACTTGTATTTTTGTTTATAATTTTTATACTTTTTCACGCCTGCAGGGCATTTTACAATTTTGGTTATGAGATATATGGGCCTGTTGTGGTGGAGGAAGCACCGGGGACGGATAAAGAGTTTTCCGTGTCAAAAGGTGAATCTATGCATAAAGTTGCGGACACTCTTTATAATAAAGGACTCATAGCAAATAAATATTCATTTTATGTTAGAACAAGATTGATGGACAAGGATGAGATTAAGTTAAAACCTGGAATTTATACATTAAATACGAGCATGGGATATGAGGATATACTTGACATTCTTACTCAAAGTGAATAAAAAGAGAGGAAAAGATTTTGATCATCGATGAAAGATTATCGACATATATTGATTCAATATCATGGGACATACCAAAATATTTAAAGGAAGTTGAAAAAGCGGCATTAGCTGATGAAGTGCCTATAATAAGGCGTTCGATGCAGTCACTTATATCATTCCTTTTAGAAATGAAAAAACCGAATGCCGTGCTTGAGATAGGTACCGCAGTCGGTTTTTCAAGTATGTTTATGAGTGAATATGTGCCGGAAGATACAATTATAGATACGATAGAAAAAGTTCCGATAAGGATTAAATGTGCTAAAGAAAATTTTGAGAGATACGGGAAGAATGACAGGATAACTTTGTATGAGGGAGATGCGGTTGATGTTCTTAAAAAGCTTGCCGCTGAGGGAAGAAAATATGATTTTATTTTTATGGATGCAGCTAAGGGGCAGTATCTTAATTTCCTTGAACCGGTTCTTGATATGCTTACTGATGATGGACTTTTAGTGACAGACAATGTACTTCAGGATGGAGATATAATACAGTCAAGATATGCCATCACAAAGCGTGACAGGACGATACACGGCAGGATGAGAGAGTATCTTTATTTTCTGACACATTTGGAAAGGTTTAAGACGGTAGTATTGCCTGTTGGTGATGGGGCGGCTTTGTCACAGGTAATCCGGGCGGACAGAAAAAAAGAATAAGACATGGAAACTGGCAAAATGATGCAGGGATAAAAATAATCTTTGGCATCAGTTGAGAAAAAATCAAACATCATAAGATTTAAAGAAAGGAAAAGCTATAAATTTTAGCAGGGAAAATATATGTTAGCAAATGGAAAACCGGAGCTGCTTGTACCTGCAAGCAGTCTTGATGTTTTAAAGGTTGCCGTTATGTATGGTGCAGATGCAGTATATATCGGCGGAGAAATGTATGGATTAAGGGCAAAGGCAAAGAATTTTTCAAACGAGGATATAAAAGCCGGAATAGAATTTGCACACAAGTACGGAAAAAGAGTATTTATAACGGCAAATATCACGGCACACAACAAAGATCTTGAGGGTGTCAGAAAATATTTTGAGGAATTAAAAGAGATAAAACCTGATGCACTTATAATTTCAGACCCTGGTGTGTTTACCATAGCAAAGGAAGTATGTCCTGAGATTGAAATTCACATAAGCACACAGGCAAATAATGTAAATTATGCCGATTATCTTTTCTGGCAGAGATTAGGTGCAAAGAGAGTTGTTTCGGCGAGAGAGCTTTCCGTAAAAGAGATTAAGGAGATAAGAGCAAATATTTCTGATGACTTAGAAATAGAAACATTTGTTCATGGTGCAATGTGTATCTCATATTCGGGACGATGTCTTTTGAGCAATTATTTTACGGGCAGGGATGCAAATCTCGGAGCCTGCACACACCCTTGCAGATGGAAATATCATATTGTTGAGGAGAGCAGACCGGGTGAGTATCTCCCTATCGAAGAAAATGAGAGAGGAACATATATCTTTAATTCAAAAGACCTCTGCATGATAGAACATATTCCTGACCTTGTAGATGCGGGTATTGACAGTTTCAAGATAGAGGGACGAATGAAAACAGCATTATATGTTGCAGATGTTGCAAGAACATATCGTCAGGCGATTGACGATTATTTTGAATCACCAGAGCTTTATGAGTCAAAGAAAGAATATTATATGGAAGAAATCTCAAAATGTACTTACAGACAGTTCACAACAGGATTTTTCTATGGACCTACTACTCATGAGACTCAGATATATGACAATAATACATATGTAAGGGGATATGTATTTTTAGGAATAATAAGGGATATTGATAAAGAAGGATATGCACTTATTGAACAGAAAAATAAATTCTGTGTTGGTGATGAGATAGAGATAATGAAGCCATCGGGTGAAAATGTGATGGTAAAAGTGCTCGACATGAAAAATGAAAAAGGTGAGAAAGTCGAGAGCTGCCCTCATCCGGGAGAACTTGTTAGGATACTTCTGAGCGAGAAACCGGAGATTATGAACCTTATTCGAGTTAAAGAAGAGAGCAAATAAATTTAATATAAAATATTTTGAATTATTAATGTAGTATGGCAGGCTGTATAAGATGTAAGATAATATTTGGAATAGTGTCTGTGCATACTTGACACAAACTTGATAGGCACAAAAAAGCATGTGCAGAAATGAGGAGTTGAATGACAATACAGGAAAAATATTTAAAGATTGTTGACGAAGTAATAGAAAAAGGACCTTATAAGCCTGACTGGGTTTCCTTGTCTGAATATGAAGCACCAAAGTGGTTCAGGGATGCAAAGTTTGGAATTTTTATCCACTGGGGACTCTTCAGTGTTCCTGCCTTCAACAATGAATGGTATTCAAGAAATATGTATATTCAGGATATGGAGGAGTGGAAACACCACAGAGAAACTTTCGGCGAGCATACAAAGTTTGGATATAAGGACTTTATACCAATGTTTACTGCACCAAAGTTTGACCCTAAAGAGTGGGTTAAATTGTTCAAAAAAGCAGGGGCAAAATATATTATGCCTGTTGCCGAGCACCACGACGGATTTCAGATGTATGACAGTGAGATAAGTGAGTGGACAAGCGTAAAAAAGGCTATGAGAAGGGATGTCTTAGGAGAACTTAAAGAGGCAATACAGGATGAGGGACTTGTTTTCTGCGAGTCAAATCATCGAGTTGAGCACGCTTTCTTTATGGGACATGGCTGCGAGTTTGAGAGTGATATAAAACAGCCTATGAAACTTGGTGACTTTTACTGGCCGGCAATGCCTGAACCTGACAATCAGGATCTTTTCAGTCCTGCACCTCCAAAGGAATTTCTTGAGGACTGGCTTGCAAGAAACTGTGAGCTTGTTGAAAAATACAAGCCGTCAATGGTCTATTTTGACTGGTGGATACAACATGATTCAGTAAAAGAGTATTTAAAGAAATTTGCCGCATATTATTATAATCGTGCAGAGGAATGGAACATGAAAGTAGGTATTTCATACAAGCATGATGCAATGATGCTGGGAACGGGAATACTTGATATGGAGAGAGGTCACTTTTCAGAAGCAAAGCCATTCTATTGGCAGGCTGACACATCAATGGCATTTAATTCGTGGTGTTATACTGAGCAGAACAGATTTAAGAAATCAAGTGATATTTTGCAGGATCTTGTTGATATTGTCAGCAAGAACGGCTGCCTCTTACTCAATGTAGGACCGAAAGCAGATGGAACCATCTGTGATGAAGAAATAAAGATAATGGAAGAAATCGGAGAGTGGATGGATGTAAACGGTGAAGCAATATATGGAACTCATCCGTGGAGAGTGCAGGAGGAGGGAAGTACAGAGGTAGTAGAGGGAATGTTCTCGGAGGAGGGCAGAAAAGACTTTACATCTGAGGATATAAGATTTACCTGTAAGGCGGACTGCATCTACATAATCCCTATGAAGCAGAATGGAGAGGACATAATCGTAAAGAGCATGGGAGAAAACAGCAAAGACTTCCACGGTATCATTGAAGAATTTACCGCACTCGGTTATGATGAGCAGCCTGAGTTTATCAGGGAAGATGACAGAATGATAATAAAAGCTCCATTTGTAAAGAGTGATAAGCCGGTTGTCTATAGAATGAGACTTAAATAGTTTTGAAACTGATTATATGTTGTGTTATTTGTTATATCTGCACAGTTTAATAAAAGATAAAGATAGTTTCGCAAATATTTAATAATATTAAAAAGGAACTGTCGCATCATCAGCGGCAGCTCCTTTTTTAATGTCTCATTATAATCTTGTCAAAAAATCAAAAATATTAAAATAAATTTTGTTTATCTATAAAAATAAGAATGGATCCATGCTTCGATTATAATAAATGTAAAGATGAATTAGCCAATCTTTACAACATTTGAAGCCTGTGGTCCTTTTTCGCCGTTTACTACGTCAAATTCCACTTCTTCACCTTCGTCAAGAACTTTGAAACCATCCATCTGAAGTGCTGAGTAATGTACAAATACATCCTTGCCTGTCTCATCTGAAATGAAACCAAAACCCTTTTTTGCGTTAAACCACTTAACTGTACCCTTCATTGTACTGCCTCCTAAAACTTTAAAAAATATTTGTGTCATGCCGTGGGCGGCACGACTTGGGCTGTCAGGGGATTTATATACCCGCCGACACATTAAATCTATCATATAAAATGATTAGTGTCAACGCATTTTTACACTGTAATGCTTTATTTTACCGCAAAAACGGCATCTGTTGTTCACGCGTTGCCGGATATTTTATCTGCAAGTTCTTCAAGATACATCCAGCGGTCCATTTTGTGTTCAAGCTCTTTTTGCAAGTCCTCTTTTTTGGCTGATAATTCGCCGAGTTTGACAAAATCATTTGAAGCTTTTAACATTTCATTGTCAGTATCTTCAATCTGCTGTTCAAGTGTTGCAATATCGCTTTCTATCGTTTCAAATTCCTTTTCTTCTTTATAAGACATTTTAAGTTTTTTTGTCTGACCGTCTTTCCAGTTATCTTTTGTCACTTTAGGTTTGTCTGTTTCCTCTGCTGTATCGTCATCAGGTGAATTTTTCTCAGATGAAGAAATGCCTGCATCAGTTACATCAAGTTTATGTGTTGTATGATTGAGATAATCTGTGTAACCGCCCTCATACTGCTTTATCGTGCCGTTTTCAAAGCAGAATATCCTTGAAACGACCCTGTCAAGGAAATAGCGGTCATGCGAGACCGTGATTACGATTCCCTCAAAAGAATCGAGATAATCTTCAAGTCGTGTGAGAGTAGCTATATCAAGGTCGTTAGTAGGCTCGTCGAGTATAAGTATATTAGGTGCTTCCATAAGTATTCTAAGAAGATATAACCGTCTTTTTTCACCACCTGACAGTTTGCCGATAATGGAATACTGCTGGTCGGGCGGGAATAAGAATCTTTCGAGCATTACGGATGCTGATACAGTGCCGTCTTTTGTATGTATCACTTCGCCGCCCTCTCTTACATAGTCAATAACTCTTAAAGACTCGTCCATCGCTTCATTTTCCTGCGAGAAATAGCCTATTTTTACGGTCTGACCGATGGTGACGATACCGGAATCAGGAGTGACATTTCCAGTGATGATGTTCATAAGTGTTGATTTGCCGCAGCCATTTGGACCGATGATACCTACACGGTCATTTCTTAAAAAGAAATATGTAAAATCGGAAATTACAGGGATGTTGTCATATGATTTTGAGATATGTTCAAGTTCTATCGTTGTCTTTCCAAGTCTTGACGAAGCTGAACTTATCTCTATGGTGCTGTCAGTGGTCGGGGCTTTCATGTCACGAAGATTTTCATATCTCTGTATGTGAGCTTTCTGTTTTGTGGAACGCGCTCTTGCACCACGCATCATCCATGCAATCTCGGTTTTTAACAGACTTTGTCTTTTTCTCTCGGTTGCATTTGCGATTTCTTCTCTCTGTGCCTTTCGCTCAAGAAATCCAAGATAATTACATTCGTAGCTGTAGAGTTTTCCTTTGTCTATCTCAACGATGCGGTTTACAACAGTATCAAGAAAATATCTGTCATGTGTTATCATAATGAGTGCACCGCGGTATTTTTTCAGATAATCCTCAAGCCATTCGTTCATTGCACTGTCAAGGTGGTTTGTTGGCTCATCAAGAATAAGTATATCAGCCGGTGTGAGAAGTGTTCTGATAAGGGCAATTCTTTTCCGTTGGCCTCCGGAGAGTTCCTCTATCGGCTGGGGATGATTTTTAAAACCGAGTTTGTTCATCATATTTTTTGCCTGTGGTTCGTAATTTGCCGGAGAATCAGCTATATCCTTTTTTAGCGGAAGTGCTGCTTCAAGAGCAGTTATTTTGTTTGCAAATTCAGGTTTCTGTGAAAGGTAGCCTATTCTTAAGTTTCGCCCCATCGTTATCTTTCCGCTGTCAGGCTCAACAATTCCGGCGAGTATTTTAAGCAGAGTTGATTTGCCTGTTCCGTTGATTCCTATAATACCGACTTTTTCGTTTTCTCCCAGACTAAATGAAGTATCATCGAGTAAAAGTCTTTCGGTATATGAATGTGTGAGATGTTCTGCCGTAATAAGATTCATAAAATCCTCATTTCCGTGTACTGAGTGATTATTGTTTATGTTTTTGGTTAAAGACAGCCGTAAATTTTTTAGAAAAGCCGTCACAAAACAATAATCGTTAATGCACACTTGTTAATAGTTTATAAATGTATGTCCTTTGTTATTGCAAAGCAACTTTTAATAAGTTATAATTATAATAGGTATGGATAAGTAAAGCAACAACTATTTGTTATTGTCAGCACTGCGGGTGCAAAAGAAAACCATTATTTTGGGAGGCAGTAAGTTATGGATGAAAAGGGTATTGTGTATGAGCACACAATAAATTATTATGAGACTGACAGAATGGGGATAGTACATCATTCTAATTATATACGCTTTTTTGAAGAAGCGAGAATAGATTATCTAAAGAAAATAGGACTTGATTATAAAAAAGTCGAGGATATGGGACTTATAATGCCTGTGCTTGGAGTAGAGTGTAAATATATTAAACCACTTCATTTTGGAGATAAAGCGATTATAAGCTCAAGACTTGTAAAATATAATGGTATGAAATTAAGTGTGGAGTACAATATTACAAATGAGGCTGGGGAGCTTGTCACAACGGGAAAAAGTGAGCATTGTCTGCTTGATGTGGATATGAAACCAGTCAATATAAAAAGAAATTATCCTGATATATATAAAAGATTAAAAGAAGAGGTTGATTTATAAAGGTTGCTTAATATTAGATTAAGTGCTGCCATTTGTGCTATGGCATGACCGGCAGAAATTAAGTTTTAGAGAAATGAGGGCATACAAAGATGAAGAAAAAACTGATGACGATATTGATCACAAGTATAGTTATGCTTGCAGGTATGGGGATATTCGTATGGAAGATGAGTGACATATCAAACGGACTTAGTGGCGAAGATAAGGCGAAGATAAAAGAAGAAAAAGACCTGCTCGCCAATCAGCATGGAAAGGCAATAGATGATGTAAAGCAGCTTGATATAAACAATCTTTATCTGTCCGGACGACATAAAAATGTGGTTACGATAAATTATAAATCAATTAAAGATGTTTATAATCAGAGTAATTCAGCAAGAGCTGAGGAGAATATCACAAATATCAAAAAGAAAGCAAAAGATTATACGCCTGAAGATGCACTGTGGGCATATAATCCTTATGGAACAAATTATTGTTCTATGTATGTGTATTTTAAGACGGATGGAAGATGTTATTGTAAATATACGATTTCAGTTAAAGACCGCAAAATTCCTGATTTTACGAGAACACTTATAGCAGACGGCAGCGGCAATGTATCAACAGAGCATGAATATCAGCTTATAGGTCTTGTTCCGGGAATGAGAAATTACATAACATTAAAGCTGTACAACAGAAAAGACCAGTTATCAAAAAGTATAGTATATGCGGTAGATATACCTAAGAGTGCTACACAGGCGAAAACAAGAATTTCAACATATGATGGAAGAAGCAGACAGGAAATAAGCAATGGTCTTTATACGGTATTTGGTAATGGAAGGACGACAGCACAAAAATCAGTAAAGATTGTTACAAAAAAAGTTACAAAGAATGGCAAAAAAGTAACAAAGCGTGTCAAAAAGTCAGTTACAAAGAAAGTCAGAAAAAATGTTATTGCAATGTATGACAACTCAGGAGTTTTAAGGAGTGAGATGCCGCTTGAAGCTAATGTGGCAAAAAATATGCAGATAATATATGACAATATTGTTTATCCGTGTTCAGCAAATAAATTTACAAGGATAAATGCTCTCGGTCAGGTTACAAGAATTTATCAGGTAAACGGATATAAGCAGGATGGAGAGTTTGCTTATGACGGTTATGGAAATATATATTTCATAGCTAGTGCACTCGGAAAAAAGACTTCAAGAAACAGCAGGATAATGAGCCTTGAGCTTGAGACGGGAAAAGTAAGTCTTGCACTTGATTTTGATAATTTTCTTTCAGAGATGTATAAAAAATCCGGTAAAAAGGCAAACTGGATAGATATAAATTCAGTTCAGGTTTGCGGAACGAACAAACTTATTATAAGTTCAAAGTCGCTGTCAAGTATATTTAAGGTCAGCAATGTGGGAAGTCTGCTTCCAAAGCTTGATTACATTATTGCCGATAAAGATATATGGGCAAAATGTAAAAATCTTAAGAAAAAAGTGCTTAAGAAATATTCTAAAGATGATGCAGATGAGTCGGCAACTGCAGATCCTTCAGCAACAGACGATACTGACAGTATAGAGTCTATTTTAAATCAGGGAAAGAAAAAGCCTGATCCATTTAGATCACAGTATGGACAAAATGCACTTACCAGCAATTCGTCAGGCACTCTGATAACAATGTTGAACAATAATGCAGGAAAATATGCAAAGAAATCAAATGGTAAGTCATATTATTACCAGTTTAAGGTAAATGAATCTGCAAAAAATTATCGTGTTTCGGAAAAAAAGGCTTTTGAAAAAACATCAAATAATGGTAATATAATAAAAGGAGACAACAGTTATATATATTGTTGCAGTGATAAAGGAAAGTTTATTGAAACTGATTCGGCAGGAAAGCTGATAAAAGGCTTTAAGACAGGTGGCAGACCTTACAGGGTATATAAGAATGACTGGAAAAACTTCTGGTTTTATTGATGTTTTCTGTAAAATATATGTTAAAGGTTATAAGCCGGCTGAGGTAGAGAATACGGCAGATTAAAATTTTGTTAAATGAATTTAATCATATCGTTGACCTTAGGTAGTAAAAGTTGTATAATTACATTAATAAACTCGTTTAGAGTTTTATATAATAATTTAAAAAAAAATAAACAACAATATTTTAAGGAGGAAATAAGAGTATGAAATTTTTCGTAGACACAGCAAAGATTGAGGACATTAAGAAAGCAAATGATATGGGAGTTATCTGTGGTGTGACAACAAATCCGTCACTTATCGCAAAAGAAGGTGGAAAGAGCCAGGAAGAAGTTTTAAAAGAAATCGCGGAAATCGTAGACGGACCTATCAGCGGAGAGGTTAAAGCTACAACAGTAGATGCAGAGGGAATGATTAAAGAAGGAAGAGAAATTGCCAAACTTCACAAGAACATGATCGTTAAGATTCCTATGACAGTTGAAGGTCTTAAGGCAACAAAAGTTCTTTCACGTGAGGGAATTAAATGTAATGTAACACTTATCTTCTCAGCAAACCAGGCACTTCTTGCAGCAAGAGCAGGAGCTACTTATGTTTCTCCGTTTGTAGGGCGTCTGGATGACATCTGTGAAGACGGTATTGCACTGGTAGGCAAGATTGTAGAAATGTATCGATATTACGGTTATACTACACAGGTACTTGCAGCTTCCATTCGTCATACAGCGCACATCATGCAATGTATTGAAGTAGGGGCTGATGTAGCAACCTGTCCGTTGTCTGCCATCAAAGGTCTACTTAATCATCCGTTGACGGATTCCGGGTTGAAAAAGTTCCTTGAAGACTATAAACGTGTAAACGGATAATAAAAAATACTCTATAAGCCTATCTTTCACGGTTTTCTTGGACAATATTGGCGTAAAATAGAATAAAAAAACTATTTTTGCGCTCAATATAAATATAAAAAGAGAAAAAGCTGATGAAAGAAAGGCTTATTGGATTGATAAAGACGTACATTCTCTTCGTCTGTATCTTTATACTACAGAAACCGTTATTTATACTCTACTACAGTTCTTTGTATGCAGGAACTTCCTGGACAGACCCTTTCAAGATTATCTGGAATGGTTTACCGCTCGACCTCTCGCTTGCCGGATATTTAACGGCTATTCCCGGACTATTCTTCATAGCGTCCGCCTGGACACTTTCCAAGGCACTCCGCCGTATCTGGAACGGCTATTACTTCTTCATCGCTATTTTGCTCGCTGTCATTTTCATTGTTGATATAGGTTTATATGAGTATTGGGGCTTCCGCCTGGATGCTACACCGCTCTTTTATTTCTTCTCTTCTCCCAAAGATGCGCTGGCAAGTATCAGTATATGGCAGGTGCTGGGAGGGATAGTAGCTATGATCCTGTATGCATCATTGCTTTACGTTCTTTTTCTTTGGATACAGAAAGGCATCTGGAAAAGGATGAAACTGCCTTATCGCCGATTGTCGGTGTCAGGTGTAATGCTGTTACTGACCGGTTTGCTTTTTATTCCTATTCGTGGTGGTTTTACTGTTTCTACAATGAACACCGGCAAAGTTTATTTCAGTTCCAACCAACGCTTGAACCATGCAGCTATCAATCCGGCATTCAGCTTGATGGAATCTCTATCCAAGCAAAAAGATTTCGGCAAGCAATATCGT
>OGOD01001999.1_pt1 | contig 11098 bp, 12 predicted proteins | sample 1573631 | NCBI WGS metagenome assembly OGOD01 (sample SAMEA2581895, study PRJEB24529) | metagenome | biome: Human gut stool | place: China | collected 2011
ACGGAACAAATGCTTCGTTTTGCATCCATTTTCATTACATTCATCTTTTTCACCTCCAATCATTCTATTCATCTTTATAAATTTTCAATATATTTGCTCACAAATCCTGTAACAGCATCAATCCATATACTTCCTTCATCATCCTCTGCCATTTCAGGATAAGAATAGTTAATTTTCCAACATGGGTTCATCGACGGTTCATCTGCCTCAAACTGCACAGCTCTAGTTGAATATACTAGTTCTATTGACTTAATTTTAAATTTACTCACATCTTCAATTCCCTTATCCAACATTGCTGTCGATATTGCTACTTCTTTTGAGATCAGTTTTTTCTCCTGCTTTTTACTCACTTGAACCGGAGAATATCCTTTTACCAGAACCACTTTTTCTAACTGCGGTACATACACAATAACTAGTGTCTGTCCCCATCCATCCACAAGCAAATTATTTACATACGGTCGGTAAATCAATAGATATGCTTCATCCTTTTTCTCCCACTGAATATACGAAATTTCATTCAGTTCCGTCATTTTCTGTTCAATTGATTGCACCAGATCGGTATCTTCCTTTTCTAATGCCTCCTGACGCTCCTTATTTAATCTCCACTTTTCTGCTTCTGAAAAAGGATGATAAAAATTAGGATCTGGAGCAGCCGTCGTTGTATTGTTTATTTTACAGACACGGTTAAGCGCTTCTTTTGTCATTGCATATACTTGTACGTCTGCATCTTTATATCCACATGCCACCGCATATTTTTCGCATTGTTTAATTGCCTCTTCCCTTGTACATAATTTTAAATCCTCTTTTGGAAACTGCTTTTCCATTGAGGAACCGATTCCATTATATAAAAAACCAGGTATATCATAAATGTCATAGCACATACCTGCAGCGTTTCTATTATCTGTATATATGATATAAGATGACTTTGATTGACCATTCTGTAATATATTTAATATCTCAAACTCATTCTCATAGAGATACTGACCAGAAGACATATATCCCTGCTCTTCTAAATAATCATAATATGGCTTCACCAGATAATCCAATGCATGTTCTCTCATAGAACCTCTCAGATGCTCATAATCTGAATATGCCGATACCATGATCACTGGACATTCTTCTAATTGTTCTCTTATTTTTTTCATTGCACTGATTCCATCTAACAGTGGCAGATTGATATCCATAAGGATCAGATCCGGTCTTTCCTGAACTGCCATTTTCACTGCCTGTTCTCCATTATCCGCCGTCAGTACAATGGAAACCTGCTCAAACTCTGTTTTCATCAGATGTATCAGGGCTTTCCGCTCCAAAATTTCATCTTCAACAATGAGAACCTTCATCTGTCTCCCCTTTCTGTGGAAGCTTTAAGCTGACACACGTATATTCTCCAACTACACTCTCAACCTGAAGCCAAGACTCTTCTTTTCCATAAAGCAGTTCCAGCCGCTTTCTGATATTTTCAAGACCGATTCCACCCGGCTTTTTCTGTTCTGTATCAAATCCGATGCCATCGTCCATCACACTGATCAGGATACTGTTATCTTCCTGAGTTATGGTGATATGGATATTTAATTTCTCTTTATTTCCAAATCCATGCTTAAAGCAGTTCTCCACGATCGGCTGGATCGACATGGTAGGGATTTCAATCTCTTCCCCCTCAAAATCATTCTGGATCTCACTCCGTACCGCCTCGCCAAACCTACATTTCTGCAGGAACAGATATTGCAACACCACATCCAGTTCATCATCCAGGTTAGTCATGAGTTCCTGATGATATAGCGAATATCTCAAGATCTTTCCTGTCGCCTCCACCATCTGCATAACCATCTTAGAATCCCCCACAAGAGCCGTCACGCCAATCGTATTCAACGAGTTAAATAAAAAATGTGGATTTACCTGGGCTCTCAATGCCGCCATCTGGGCAGCAACAACCATGCTTCTCTGTTGCTCATTTACCAGTTTTTCCTCTGCCAGTTGTTTTTCCAACATCGCCTGATTCTGGATTTCCTCAATGGACTGCTTTATTTTCTCTTTCATCCGGTTTGCCGTCTGCGTGATCAGTGTAAGTTCCCGATATGCCGTTTCTTTCAGATCCGGTGTTTCCCATTCGCTGGATGCCAGATGATTAAAATACTCTGTCATATGATTTAACGCCAGTCTCGTCACAGCCGAAAATCTGGTCAATGCCACAGCGGTAAGCGCCACACTCAAGCCGAATGCCAATGCCACAATCAGCATCCCTCTGGCCATCTTCTCTGCCCCAGTCTCATATTCCGCCTTAGCATAAGCCATATCTCCTCTGGCCATTGCCAGAGCTTCCTCCTGGTGTCCATCCAGACCACTTAAAACATAAAGGTATGTGTGATACCGTTCTTTCAGTTCTGTCATTGCAGAATCAATCTGTTCCATCTGATAAATGTTAAAATTATTCAATCTCCGGATATAATTCTGTGTCTGGGAAGAATCCTTCGACATTTCCCTAAATTCTGCCAAATCATTCTCCAACTGCTTCACCTGTTCTTTATAAACGGAATAAGATTCCTCTCCCCACTCATGACCAGACTCCCGAAACTCCTGCTCCATCACATAGAGATCTTCCAAAATCCGGTCACTTACCTCCAGCCGGTCCATAAAACGCACCTGCAAATGATTCTGTACCGCAATTCCAAATGCCATAACCGTAATAACTGCTGCTGCCATAGAAAATAATAAAACCTGCATCATCGTAATCACTGAAGTCATGCTTCTCTCTTTTCCCATTCCATATCCCTCTTTTCCGAATATGTAAAAAACCGCAGAACCTTGAATTCACAAAGTCCTGCGGCCTTTTCCAGCTGGGCTACAAGGATTCGAACCTTGAAAATGACGGAGTCAGAGTCCGTTGCCTTACCATTTGGCGATAGCCCAATAAGTTTTGCTTGCGGTGTGTTTACCGAAGCAACGAATTGAATTATACACGATAATAGAAAATTCGTCAATACCTTTTTTTACTTAATTTTAAAATTTTACGCATCTTTCCTCCCCAGGGAAAAACAGCCTCACGCATTTCACTCCTGAAACAAACCAGGAGCAGATTCAAAAAAGCCGAACCTGCTCCGTATCTTCATGGCTTTAATATCTTCCAACCGGTGGTTTCACATCATCCGGCAGCGGACAGTGATACACGCCTCCTGTCTTCGCCACAAACTCCGCCTTGGCAGCCTCCATCACCTCTGGCGATTCCATCGTCCTGATGGTACTTAACGCCAACGCTTTTGCCGCTGTCAGAAGTCCCTTATGTCCCAGCACGCTTCCCGCCTGGGCTGTCATCTGCCAGGTATGTCCCACATTGCCGATACAGCAGGTAGACACATTCAGATTCAGCGTTGGAGCTGCATATCCTACATCGCCCACATCTGTAGATCCGGACTCGTACTCATGCACACCTGCCACATATGGATGTACCTGATCATCCAACGGCCGCTCCAGAATCTTTGCCAGCTGGTCACCACCGTAAGTCTGCACAATATCCTCTTTAATAGTCTCCAAAGTCACCGGATCGTAAGAATTCAAAAACTTCTTCGCCAGTTCATAATCAGAAGTCTCCCATTTCGGAGCCCCAACCTCCATCATACACTCCGCAGCGATCTTACCCAGCGTATCATTTGGTACATAATCAGAGAATGCCATGGTAATCTCATATTTCATAGTGGTTCCAGTCATGAGAGCTGCACCTCTTGCCACATCAACCACTCGTTCAAACAATTCCTTCATCTGGGAAACCTTCGGCGCACGAACCTCATATTTTACCAGCGAGTGATCCTGCACTACATTCGGAGACGTTCCGCCTGCATCTACATAAGCATAGTGGATCCTTGCTTTATCGATCATATGCTCTCTCAGATAATTCACACCCACGCTCATCAATTCCGCTGCATCCAAAGCACTTCTTCCTAAATGCGGACAAGCTCCCGCATGAGCCGATCTTCCGAAAAATTCAAAATTTGCACCCATAATAGCAACGCTGCAGGTTGGCTGTACCTCATTGCGGTCTGCCGGATGCCATGTGTATACAAAATCCACACCGTCAAATAATCCGGCTCTGGCCATAAACTGTTTCGCTCCTGCCCCTTCCTCTGCCGCACAACCATAATAAATGATGGTTCCGTCCTTCTGGTTCTGCACCAGATACTCCTTTACCGCCAATGCTGCCGCCAGCGCGCCGGTTCCCAGACAGCAATGACCACATCCATGACCGGAACCGCCATTCTGAACAGGATCTTTCACCGTACATCCCGCTTTCTGGCTAAGAGTTGCCAAAGCATCAAACTCACCTAAAATTCCCATCACTGGTTTCCCGGTTCCAACCACGTAACGGGCCACAAAGGCTGTCGGGATCTCCGCCACGCCTGTTTCCACCGTAAATCCCTCTGACTCCAGAATGGAGCACAGCAGCGTCGAAGACCTGGTCTCCTCATATGGAAGTTCTGCGTAACTCCAGATTTTATCGTTGGCATCTAAAATCACTGCCTCTTTCTCTTTGATGATCTGTTCAATAAATTCCAGTTGTGTCATACTCCACCTGTCCTTTCTGAAAGGTTTCGATTCTCGTAACGATTCTCTTAATTAAAGCACTTTGCTTAAAAATTCTATCGTTCTCGGATTCTTCGGATGCTCAAAGATCTCCTCCGGCGTTCCTTCTTCCTGGATGCAGCCGTCATCCATAAATAACACCCGGTCGCTGACCTCCTTGGCAAATCCCATCTCGTGAGTCACGATCACGATGGTCATTCCAGAATCTGCCAGATCTTTTATGACATCCAGAACGTCCTTTACCATCTCCGGGTCCAGGGCGCTGGTCGGTTCATCAAAGAGAATCACATCCGGCTTCATGGCCATGGCGCGGACGATCGCAAGACGCTGCTTCTGTCCTCCGGATAATTTTCTCGGATATTCGTCCTTCTTCTCCAGAAGCCCTACTTTCTTTAACAGTTCCTCCGCTTCCTCCTGCGCCTGCTCTTTCGGCACTTTCTTCTCCAGAACCGGGGCCAGGGTGATATTTTCCAGCACCGTCATGTTTGGAAACACATTAAAATGCTGGAACACCATGCCCATTTTCTGGCGATGTTTATCAATATCGATCTTCTTATCGGTGATTTCTACCCCTTCAAATGTGATTTTGCCGCTGTCCGGCACTTCCAGAAGGTTCAGACACCGCAAAAAAGTGCTTTTTCCACTTCCACTGGGGCCAATGATGGACACCACTTCCCCCATATTCACATGCTGGTTGATGTTGCGGAGCACCTTCAATTCTCCAAAACCTTTGCATAAATTTTCTACTTTGATGATCTCACGATCCTGTACCTGCTTAGTCACTGGCCTGCAGCCTCCTCTCGACAACCTTTAAGATCTTGGTCAGAATAAAATTCAGGATAAAATAAATGATACCTACGATCGTCAAGGACGGAATCGCCAGGAATGTAGTAGACTGCACTGTCTTGTAGGAGGTCATCAGCTCTCCAACAAAGAATACGGAAGCCAGAGAAGTCTCTTTTACCATCACGACAAACTCATTACCTAAAGCCGGAAGAATATTCTTCACTGCCTGTGGAAGGATCACATAGCGCATAGCATTTTTATTGGAAAGACCAAGGCTCTTTGCCGCCTCCATCTGCCCTTTATCCACTGCCTGAATACCTGCACGGATCACCTCTGCCACGTAAGAACTGCTGTTGATCACCAGTGCCACGATAATACATGCCGTATCAGACACATTAAACGGCAGTACCTTCGGAAGCAGCAGCCAGAAGAAATATAACTGGAGCAGGATCGGAGTGCCCCTGAGAACTTCTATGTACGCTCCTGTCAGTGCCTGAAAGACTTTGCATCTGGAAAGTCTTAACAGAGCCACCAGAGTTCCTAAAATAGTTCCGAACAGTACGGTGACAAATGCCAGCCATAAAGTTCCACACAAACCATTTAAGAACACGTAATCATATTTTGCCCAAATCTTAACGATACTCTCAATCATCCTGCTCCATTACCTTTCTGTCGGTTTTTCGTCTAATGGTAACTATTCAGTACCTTCATAGTTACGTCTAATGTTTCTATTCTTTACTCAATACCAAGAGATTTTGCGTACTCTTCGTACTCGTCATACCATGCTTTGTACTGTCCGGACTCTACCAGTTCATCAACGATCTCATTAATCTTATCGGTCAGTTCTTTTTCTCCTTTTGGAATGCCGATTCTGGTTCCATCCGTTTCTTTATCCACTGCAAACCGGAAATTATTGGCAACTGCTACACCAGGATTGGCCTCTGCATACAATCTTGCAGTTCCCATAGCGGTTGCCGCCACATCTGCTTTTCCTTCCTGGACCATCAGGAAACCATCGGTAGTAGCCGATACCCGTTTCAGTTCCTTATATGCCGGAACCTGTTTGGTCACCATCGCCTCCTGCAGCGATCCGCTCTGGATCACGATCACCGCATCTTTCAGAGACGCTGCATCCGGATATTTGTCCACATCCTCTTCTCTTACCAGAAGACCATAGCCATCCTCTTCATCATCAAAATAATAGCCATTGGATAAGTTCATAGCTTCTGCCCGCTCTGGTGTATATGCCAATGCGGAAATCGCTAAATCATATTTTCCTTCTGTCACACTGCTTAATACTGCCGCAAACTCCAGTGGAACGATCTTCAACTCCACACCAAGTTTATCTGCGATGTATTTTGCCATCTCAATATCACTTCCCACATACTGCTCATCACCACTCTTGGAAGAATCAATAAATTCATTTGGTGCGAAATAAGGTTCGGTAGCAACTTCAATGTAACCTCTCTGCTGAATCTCTTCCAGTCGGTTTGCTGCCTTTGTCTGTGTGTTACTGCCGCAGCCGCTTAAAAAAGCTGCCGCCATGGTAAATGCTAATGCTCCAGCTACGAATGTCTTTTTCATAATCGTTACCTCCTCAAACCTAAGTATTAGTTTATCATGGTAGCATGATAAAGTGATAATTGAATAAAATAATTAAACACTGAAAATCGCGATTTGTCAACTACTTTTTTCAATTCTTTCCCATAATTTTTTCATAGCCCGGTGATAAACCGATAAAACCGTAGAGATTGGCATCTGAAACATCTCCGCGATCTCCCGGTGCTTCATGCCGGATACCTTGTGGAGCAGAACGATCTGCCGTTCCTTCTCATTTAACTGCATCAGGGCGTCTAATAACGTCTGCCTCTCCGGAGCCAGTTCCAGCTCCTGGCACAGTTCCCCCGGCTCTTCCTTTCCTTCCTGCTCCTGGAGCTCCTCAAAGCTTTCCTCCGAAAGCCTCTGACGCTTTCTTAAACTCATGTAACAGTAATTTCTTGCAATGGTAAATACCCAGGCCATTGGCTTTCCATCGGATTCATAGGACGCTGCCTCTTTCCATATCTTCAGATACGTTTCCTGGACTACCTCCTCCGCATCCTGGGCCTGCTGCAGCATGCGGTAGGCATACCCATATACCTGTCCCCTGGTTTTTTCGTAAAATTCACCAAATGCCTGTGTGTTTCCTTTTTTTACCAATAATAAAAGCCGGTCGTATTCTGGCCGGCTTTCCGTCACATCCTGCCCGGATGCTGTTTCTTCTATGTTCTGTTTTTCTTCCAAACACGCCTCTTCTTCCCGGCGCTTACTCTCATGAATTTCCTGATTTGTTTTCTTCCCTTTCACGGGATCACTTCCATTCTATTCTGCATTCTTTTCTGCATTTTTTTCCGAAGCTTCCACACAAAAACTATTCTCCACAGTGATCACGCAGCTGCAATCTGGATTCTTCTTCGCTATTTCATCGGAAATCTTCTTCTTTATTGTCCCCCGCATGGCATCATTATACTCTCGCGGTACCACCAGATCAAAAATCACATTTCGATGCTTCTGACCATTCACCACCCGAAAATCATGAAACATCAGCCTGGAGTCCAGACCAGCTAAGATCTCTTGAACCATCATTTTCAAATGGATGGTTTTTTCATCCCGGATCTCCACCGGATCCATATGGATCACCAGGAAAATCCCCAGCTGTTTCGCACAGTCCCGCTCGATCCTGTCGATAATTTCATGACTGTTTTCAATCGGCTCATCATTCGGTACCTCCGCATGAATGGAAGCCATACTGCGGCTTGGTCCATAATTGTGGACGATCAGATCATGCGTCCCGATGATTCCATCATACTTTTCCACAAATTCCGTAATCTCATGGTAAATCGACGGATCGATCGGCTCTCCGATCAATGGTGTCAGAGTATCTTTTGCAATATTCACTCCGGCGATCATAACCACCACCGACACTGCCAGACCAAAAAATCCATCCAGATTCCAGCCTGTCACACCAAAGATGATCACGGAAAGAATGGTTGCCGAGGTGGTCATCACATCACCCAAAGCATCTGCTGCGGTTGCCATCATCACCGTAGACTGAATCCGTTTTCCTAAAGAGCGGTTAAATAATGCTAACCACAGTTTTACACCGATGGACAGCACCAGGATCAGCACTGATACCAGGCTGAAGGTCATGGACTCTGGATTGCGGATCTTGTCAATAGAAGTCTTAAATAAAGAAAAACCGACCTGTATGACGATAAACGCTACAATAAAAGCAGATATATACTCGATCCTTCCATGTCCAAATGGATGGTCCTCATCTGCCGGCTTTTCTGCCATTTTCACTCCAACAAAACCGATGATGGAAGAAGCCGCATCAGATAAGTTATTAAATGCATCTGCCATAACGGAAATACTGTTGATCACCAGTCCCACTGCCAGTTTCGCCGCAAACAGGATCAGATTGCACCCGATCCCCACAAAGCTTGCAAGTATCCCATAAGCGGTCCGGACCTCCACATCCGAAACCTTTTCATAGTTTTTTACGAAATGTTTTACCAGAAATTCTGTCATTTTCATTGATTCCCCTATTCTCTGTCCCACAGTTCTTTCCAGCCATTTTCTTCCACCTGGTCAGAAAACACCCAAAACCAACCGTCAGACAGGTACCAAACAACACACCGGACATATCCAGCCAGACATCACTGATCTGTCCCGAACGTCCTTCTGTAAACAACTGGATCGTCTCATCTACAAACGGAATCAGCATAGCCAGCCACAGAAAGGTAACTCCGCGCAATTTACCACGCAGTTCATAAGTACCAAGACAATTCCACAGAAGCACCCCATAAAGGCTGTACTCCAGAAAATGGGCTGTTTTCCGAATCAAATGTTCGCTCAGCCATCCGCTTTCAACTCCCAGACCAGTCAGGCACTCCTTCACAAGCGCCAGCACCCGACCACTCTGTCTGGAGGATTCCACCGCTACAGTAGCAGAATTGTGGAAAATAAACAGCACATACAACACCGTCACCGCTGTCCATAACCATTTTCTGCGGTTCATTTCCCTTTGCTTTGTCATTCGATTCCTCACTTTAAGATTCCGCTTTCATCAATCGCCTCAATAGCTGCCTTCTGAATTGGAAGGAACATCCCATAATCCATGTTGGATTTCAAAGTTTTCAGTTTCTCTACCACCTCATGATTGCCAACACAGAAACCGATTCTTGCTCCTGCAAGACCGTAGGTTTTAGAGAGCGAATTAAACTCCACGCCTACCTCTCTTGCTCCTGGGAATTGCAGAAAGCTGCCGCCAGCTTTCTTTTCTTGATCTCAGCTAACTTTGAAAATACCCCTTCTCCAAAACGATCTATCCTCTTTGCGAATTTCATTTGTCATTCCTTCTTTATTTATGTTTCGTTATATCAATTCTCAAACATTACGCCTGCCGTTCCGGCTTATTTACCACATAAATTCCCAGGCTGACCAGTACCAAGGCTGCCAGCGCATAAATAGATAGCGCCTGCGCGCTTTCGCCTAAAATCAGTGCAGAAAGCAGAACTCCAAATACCGGGTTCATAAATCCGAACACCGATACCCGGCTGACTGGATTATATTTTAACAGTATGCCCCATAATGTATAGGCTACAGCAGAGATCATCGCCATATAAAGGAGAAGCGCTACCGCCGGAACTGCGATACTCATGGTAAATACACCATCCCGCACCAGACCACCTGCGATACTTCCACCTCCCATGGCTCCGATCAGAATCAGGATTGCACCACCTGCCATAAACTGGTATCCGCTCATGGTCACTACATTATATTTTTTCGAATACTTCTTAATTAATGCACTGGAAATGGCATAAAACAGCTGAGCCATAAATACAAATCCTTCTCCCATAAATGAGAAACGGAACATATCGTCTCCACCAGCCCCCTGCAGATTCATCACGACGATTCCTGCAAATCCTAAAATACAGCCAATCACCTTTTTCTTAGTCAAGGTCTCGTAATGAAAGACCAGACTTGCCATCAAAATCGCAATAAACACATTCATTCCAGTGATGATTGCTCCATGGACACCTGATGCATGAGCCAAGCCTACATAAAAGAAGTAATACTGGCCCACCGTCTGTGCCAGGGAAAGCTTGATCACCGACCAACCAGAACCTTTTTCTGGCCAGATCCAGCCTCCAGCCTGCACACTGTTAAATAAAATCACCAAAAAACCAGCCAGCAGAAATCTTACACCGGCAAATAATAAAATTGACATGGTATCTTTTGAATCGATCTGAAACAACTGATACCCTGTCTTGATGGCCGGTGTCGCACTTCCCCATAAAAAGCAGCACAATCCCGCCAGCACTAATACTACATACAGATTTGTCAGGTCAATTTTCCCTGCCTTTTTCTCTCCCATCTCTTCTTTCCCCTTCTTTTCTCCATGAAATCCTTTTGACATTCCCCATATTTTCAGCTATAGGTTTTATAACACATTTTAACAACAAAAACAGGCAGATTACCCGCCTGTTTCCATTTTTACAAATGTTTCGTTCAGCATAGCACATCCCTATGCCGTAAGTCAATCCAAACCATGAAGACTTTCTATCAATACTTTCTTTCCGCCCGGCAGGGCTCATAATTAAGAAAAAGGATATCCGTTTCTGGATATCCTTTTTCTTATTCTTGAGAGCGCGAGACGGGACTCGAACCCGCGACCCCAACCTTGGCAAGGTTGTAC
>OGOD01002012.1_pt1 | contig 11028 bp, 8 predicted proteins | sample 1573631 | NCBI WGS metagenome assembly OGOD01 (sample SAMEA2581895, study PRJEB24529) | metagenome | biome: Human gut stool | place: China | collected 2011
ATCAAAACTGATCAGGGTTTTCATCATCTGTCTCCTTTATATTACTGTTCACGCCTGCCCAAACAGCAGCTTCCCGTCCCATCTCTATCATCATATCGCATCCGGCGTTTTTTGTAAATGCAGTATTTTCCGCTGCCCATACAAAATAGAAGATCCGCTTCTTGCATCCAGGATAAAAATCTGCTACCATCAATATGCTATAAATGAAGATCAGGAGGCTTATCCTATGAAACAGATCCGCCCAGATTATTATGACCACTTTTCCTGCACTGCAGACCAGTGTCCCATCACCTGCTGCCAGGAATGGAAGATTTCGGTTGATGACCATACCAATAATTGTTGGAAGAAGCTGGCTCCTCCAACCGATACGATCCCAGCAAAAACACGTTTAAGCGCTTACACCACCTTCAAAGACGGGACCCGCGTGATCGCCCTGGATCAGAATCACCGTTGTCCATTTCTCTCAGAAAATAAATTATGCAAGCTGGTTCTGGAACACGGAGACCAGGTTCTTTCGGAAACCTGTCAGGTATTTCCGCGGGAAACCCACACCTTTGATACCCATGAAGAACAATCACTGATGCCCTGTTGTCCGGCGGTAATCGATCTGTGGAGGAACTGCGAAACCTTACATTTTCCAAAAGTTTCTGACCTGTGCTCCCCGGTTGCCTCTGATGCGCTTCTCTTTCCGCTTCGCTCCAGACTGATCGCCCTGATCCAGCGCCCCGACCGCACACCAAGCCAGGCACTGATGGAATGTTTTTACATCTTACGGGAATTATACCATCAAGATAACTGGGACGCCGGGACATTGGAAGATTATTTTTCTGAACAGACTTTATCAGAGCTTCATGAAGCCGTGCTCTCCGCTGCTCCTGCATTGGAAGACACCATCATCGAGGACAATGAAATTCTCCAGGACCTGGCTGTTAATTACCAGAAAGAAGGACTCTACCAGTCTTACCTAAACCCGGTCCTCGCCCAGGCTGAAAGACTGGCAGACGCATATGGAACAGCTGCTTTATCCGATCAATGGAAAAATTTCAATCATGTATGGGAAGAATTTCATCCACTTCTGAAAAATGTCCTGGCTAATGAATTGTTCTCTGATCTTTTGATTCCTAGTGGAAACTTGGAAAGTATGATCATCCAGATGCAGTGGCTGGCCCTGGAATACGCTACGGTGCGGCAGAGCCTGTTTTTAACCTGGCTGGAACATAATAATGAAAAGCTGCCTTATGAAAATGTCCGCGATTACCTGGTGATCATCATGCGTATGACCGGATATGACGAAGACGATATCTATGAGTATCTGGAAAATAGTTTTGAAGAACTGGTTTGGGAATGGGGATATTTTGCGCTGGTTGTCTGTTGATCCTGTGGATCATCGAATAAAAAACTCTTTTCAAACCTCTATTTTTCTGATATAATAGAAAGGTACGGAGTATGGCGTAGCTTGGTAGCGCGCTCGGCTGGGGGCCGAGAGGTCGCAGGTTCAAATCCTGTTACTCCGATTTCATGGCGTGACATGCTCCCCCACTTCAAGTGTTAGCTAAGTGGTGGGAGCATGTTACTTGCTTTATTGGGAAAGTCTTCCAGAATTGGTTGAACTGATGTTCGTTTTATGATAAGATATTCTCGTAGAATCATGCAGAACGGATGCGATGTTCCGATTATCTGATGCCCTCTAGTCTACAAAGGAGGGTGATGCCCTATGAACACAATGGAAGTTCTTACTTTGTTGTTGGTAGTTTTTGCGGCGCTGTCTTACATAGACAATCATTTAGATAAAAGAAAATAAGCATCCCCTACCGTCCAAAGTTTAGGATGCTTATTTCTTTAATAATCGTTTTTTACTGAGGGCAAATCGGACTTCGTATCCGATTTACTTCTGTATTGATTATACAACAGGGCGTTTGAGAAATCAAGCGTCCTTTTTTGCACGGCAGAGGTATGGCGTTTCACCGTAGCCCAGATGTAATTGTAAATCTGAGCGTTTAAAATCCATCAGATAACTTTCCTTCCTGTCACGCAAAATCAAATAATCTATCAAAGCTAATCTTGAAGTTAGGGAACATCACAAGTCCCAGTTCATCCTTATTCTTTTCCGTCACAACTTTGAACAGATATGAGTATGGCGTTCCGTCTGCCTTATAGTCAAACATATAGATTTCCACAGACTTCTTGCGCCAGTCCACGATCCAATACTTAGATACACCGACTTTACAATAGGTTTCCATCTTCCCGCCATTGATACTGTACTCCATCGCCAAAAACACGGCACAGACTGTCTTTGATCTGACTTCCAATCTCAACTACAAAGTTATTTATCACCATGGAATGCTCTATATAGGCATTGCTCATATCTTCTATTGGGAATGTGCTCATTCTCTTCACCTTCCTTTTCCTATATTCCCATCACCCGCCGGATATGGATTGCTAAAAAGCCCGTTTCTTCCTGGGGAAAATGCAGTTTCATCTCCTGCTCTAAGATCTGACAGACTTTCGCTGCAGCCTCATATTCTTTCGGAAATGAATGACGGGCGTAGTCTTCGAGATCCAGATTGGCGCTCTCACCTTTGCGGACTCTTGCCAGCATATAGCGGATATGGCTGACCAACCGGTTATAGCCAAGGGAATCCGCGGTCAGCTTCTTATTCATATACTCTTCGATCAGCCCCAGGCAGCGATTGACCAGACGGGCAGTTTCTAACGACTGGGCCACATTTTCTTTTGCCAGACCGGCATGAAGATGGATGGTAATATAGCCGATCTCATCTTCTGAGAATTCCAGGTCAGTCAGATTTTTCAAGATTTCAACACCGTTCTTCGCCGCAGTGTACTCCTCCTCAAAAAGAGTCCGGATATCCTGTAAAAATGGATTCGGGATCTCCATATGTTCACGAATCCTGGATGCCGCCATAGCGATATGGTCTGCCATAGGAATCAGGATATCATGCTGAAGATTCCCCAGTACCTTTTCTGCCTCTTCTATGATACGTCCAGCCGCCTCAATATAGACCGGTTCAATCTCATTCACTCTGGTAAGCGCAGACTCCTTCTGTTTCACCAGTTCATAACGCTTTCCCTCCGGTAATCTGGTCATCCGTTCCCCGATCCTGTGGCCAAACCCCACTCCATTTCCAAGCAGGATCTGTTCCTGCCCAGACTGATCATCCAGAACCAGAATTCCGTTGTTATTCAAGACCTTCATGATTCTGTACATAAAATACCTCCCGCACCTGCATTTTCCGTTCCGTCATGTATACGAACAGACACTTCTATTCTGATTATACATGAAAACTGGAAATTCGCCAAGTGCAGGAGGTATTTCCTCCACAAAAATCACATCATAAACAGGAACTTATTTATGGATCTCTCCGATTGCGTCCAGCCGGTTCACCATGCCCTCTTTTGTTAAATTCAGGCTATCCGCACTGGTCAGACCGGTAAAGATCACCATGCAGGCTTCGCTGGCTGCGTGTTCACGGATAAATGAAAGGTCAAATTCCATCAATTTATCACCCTGGTGAACCTGCTGGCCATCTGTAACAAATACCTCAAATCCTTTTCCGTCTAATTTTACTGTGTCCACACCAATATGAAGCAGATATTCCGTTCCATCTGCCGCTTTCATGCCGATCGCATGCTTACTTGGAAACACAAATAATACAGTGCCATCCTCTGGAGCTACCACTGTTCCATCCTCTGGCATCACCATATAACCGTCACCCATGGCCTTGCTGGCAAATGCCTCGTCCGGGGACTCGCTGATCGGGGCTACTTTTCCTTTTAACGGAGAGTAAAGAATGTGAGAGGATGTCTGTAGCTGGACACTCTCAGCTGGCATCTGCTCAGACACGCCTGCCTCTGGCTGAGAATCTGTCGCTGACTGCTCAGATTTCTGAGCCGCCTCCGGTCTATCCACTTCATCCTCATCCCCAATCTGTGCCAGATATGCTTCCAGATTAGATTTGATCACCGTTACCTGTGGTCCGTAGATCACCTGGATTCCCTGTCCTCTTTTCACTACACCAACCGCTCCGGTTGCCTTTAACAGCTTCTCATCTACCAGTTCCGGATTCTCGATGGAACAACGAAGCCTGGTTGCACAGCAATCCACAGAAGTGATATTTTTCTTTCCACCAAGCCCTCTTGCGATCGCCGCACTCTTCTCATCGTCAGTGCCGCCCTGTTTTCCATCGGTCTCCGACTGCCGGCTATTCGCCGTGTTTCTGGCATTGACATCGGCTTTTGTGTATAATTTCGTCTCCTCGTCATCGTCCTCCCGTCCAGGAGTCTTGAAATCATACTTTTTGATCAGGAAACTGAAAATAAAGTAATATAATAGGAAGTAAATGATTCCCACCGGAATGATCCGCATCCAGCTTGTCTTTGCATTTCCCTGCAAAATACCGAAAATAAACAGATCCAGGATACCGCCGGAGAAAGTCAGACCAACAGCGATATTTAACACATGGGCAATCATGTAGGCACTTCCTGCCAGGATTACCTGCACTGCAAATAATGCCGGTGCTACAAATAAAAAGGAAAATTCCAGTGGCTCTGTAATTCCTGTAAACATACAAGCCAATGCTGCACTTAATAACAGACCACCAGCCGCTTTTTTCTTCTCCGGCTTTGCACAACGGTACATGGCCAATGCCGCGCCAGGAAGTCCAAAGATCATGAAAATAAACTCACCGGAGAAATATCTGGTGGCATCTGCGCTGAAATGCGTCACATCCGGGCTTGCAAGCTGAGCGAAGAAGATATTCTGTCCGCCCTGGACCAGATTACCATCTACCATCATGGTTCCGCCAACTGCAGTCTGCCAGAATGGCATATAAAATACATGATGAAGGCCAAATGGGATCAATGCCCGTTTGATGATACCGAATACCAGGGTTCCAAAATATCCGGTTCCGGTCACCAGTCCGCCCAGGGCAAAGATGCCGTTCTGAACAGCAGGCCAGATAAAGTACATAAGAATTCCTACGCCCACGTAAACTACCGTAGAAATGATCGGTACAAACCGGGAACCGCCGAAGAATGATAAAGCACTCGGCAGGACGATCTTGTGATAACGATTATGCAGGGCCGCTACCCCAAGTCCTACAATAATACCGCCAAATACACCCATCTGCAAAGACTGGATACCGCAGACACTGGCGATGGTTCCATCCAAGACACCGTCTGCGATGCTTCCATCTGCCAGAATTTTCCCGGATACCATCAACACTGCATTGATGGATGCGTGCATAACGAAAAATGATATCATGGCAGACAATGCCGCGACTTCCTTTTCTGCTTTTGCCATACCGATGGCAACACCCACAGCGAAAATAATCGGAAGATTGTCAAAAATCACATTTCCCGCTTTACTGATGATCACCAGCAACGCATGAAGCATGGTTCCGTTGCCCAAAATGGACTGTAATCCATAGGTTGCGATCGTTGTTTCATTGGTAAAGGAACTGCCGATTCCTAAAAGCAGTCCCGCAACAGGAAGCACTGCGATCGGAAGCATAAAGCTGCGTCCCACCCTCTGAAGCACACCAAAAATCTTGTCTTTCATATTCCTTCTCCTTCTTTTTCAGAGTATGCCCCACCTCTTTTGATTTCATTCCATTGAAAAAGGCACTAACCCTAAAGGACACCCTTTCCAAGATGTCTTTTAAAGTTAATGCCTGCTTTACCAGTAACACACTCTGTATGATTTTATGAAATCAGTATAACCTCAAACCACCCTCATGTCAACTGATTTTCTTTATTTCTTATATGTTTTTCCGTGTACTTCCTTTATGCTGCCAATGCGTCTTTTTCCTTCTTCACGGACTGATAACCAACTGCACACACAATGCCAACCAGGACAAATCCAATGATATCTGTCAGTGTTCCAGGAATGAGCAGAGTCAGTCCACCAACTACGCACAGGATTCTCTCCCACCACTTCATCTGGTGGAATACGAAACCGCTTAGTCCCGCTGCCACACCAAAGATTCCGATCAGGCTGGTAATGGTGATCATCACAACCTCTGGAATGGTGGTGTTGATAAATAACATCGCCGGATTCATAGCAATGATATAAGGCACGATAAATGCCGCAATAGCAAGCCGGCTGGCGTTGATCGCCGTTTTCATCGGCGGTGCCTTGGCGATGGCGGCACCTGCGTAGGCAGCCAGGGCAACCGGCGGTGTAATATCTGCCACGATACCAAAGTAAAATACAAAGAAATGAGCTGCTAACATCTCCACTCCGATTTCCTTGCTCATGAGGATCGGTGCACAGGTGGCTGCCATGATACAGTAAGTTGCTGTTGTTGGAACACCCATACCAAGAACGATACAGCACAACATGGTCAGTAACAGGGCAATGATCATGACGCCTCCGGATGCGGAAACGATCGTTCTTAATAATTTTGAAGCCAGACCGGTGGAGGTAATACATCCTGCCACAATTCCTGCCATGCTGCAGGCAGAAGCTACCGTGATGGTTCCTTTGCCGCCTGCTTCTAATGCGTCAATGATCTTAGAAATATTGATCCGGTTATCCGAATTAAATAAGCCAACTATGATGGTCACCAGAATCGCAATCGCTGCAGAGCTCTGCATGGTTCTGGTTCCATTGGATACCAGGATCACCAGTACGACCAGTGGAGTTAACAGATACAGTTTACGGACTAAATAATTAAATTTAGGAAGCGTATCCTTATCTAAACCCTTTAATCCTAACTTTTTTGCTTCCAGATGAACTGCAATATAGATACCAACAAAATATAATACTGCAGGAAGAATCGCCAGCACTGCGATTCTTGAATATGGAACACCGGTATACTCTGCCATCAGGAAGGCTGCTGCACCCATGATCGGCGGCATGATCTGTCCACCGGTGGATGCTGCTGCTTCAACAGCGCCTGCAAAATCTGGTTTATATCCGGTCTTGACCATCATCGGGATGGTAACGGAACCTGTCGTTACCGTATTACCAACAGAAGAACCGGAAACCATACCACAAAGAGCAGAAGAAATAACAGCTACCTTTGCCGGACCACCTACAGAAGAACCTGCCACACAGTTTGCCAGATCAATAAAAAACGCGGAAATGCTGGTTCTCTCCAGGAATGCCCCGAAAATGATAAATACCACAATATATTTCTGACATACGTTGATCGGAGTATTCATCACACCGTTGGTGGTGTAAAACAGATCATAAATAACTTTACCAAAGCGGACATTGGCAAAGGTATAGATCAGAAGCGCGCCTACGACAAAAAGGATCGGAAGTCCCACGCATCGTCTGCAAAGCTCGATCAACACCAGGATCGCTACGATAGCGATAGCCAGCATAAATGGATCCTTCGAAATAACACTGTAGCTGGTCAGCAAAATCTTCTGGGCATTGTGTCCAAAATAGAGAAATGGGGCTGCTCCTGCAATCATCAGCACAACGTCATACCATGGGATGTAATTCACCCTCACATGGCCTTTTTTCACCGGATAGTTCAAAAATCCGATCAAAATGATCATAGCCAAAAAACGGGTCAGACGAACCTCTGGAAGTCCTCTGTCAAACAGTGTCAGGTAGATGCAGTATAAAGAAAATGCTGCCATCAGGAAACGGATCACTTGCTTTGGTGTTCCCTCCCATACCCGGACATTCGATTCCCTGTCGTATTTTTTCATCACTGCATCTACAGCTTCTGCTGCATGATCCGATGAATGATTGGTAAGATCTGCTGCATCCGCAGCATGTTTTTTCAGAAAACTCATTGCAAATGATCCCCTTCCTTTGAAAATCTGTGATTCCGTTCGCTGCTTTCTATTCCTATTTTGTTGGAACAGTCAGACCTTTTTCTGCAAAATATTTTGCTGCACCCTTATGATATGGAACTGCAGTTACAGAAGCTGCAAAGTCAAGATCCAGTTCATTTTTCTTATCATGTCCCAGGGTGTCGATGCTATCGTAGATACCTGCTACTACGTTGTAAATATCATTCTCATCCACATCGTCTCTTGCTACTACTACTGCGCCTACTGCTACGGTTGTTGCATCTGCATCCAGTCCATAAGCATCTTTGGCGATGGTGTATTTGCTGTAATATGGAGAAGTTTCGATCAGTTTGTCGATGTGCTCATCATCTAACTCTACCAGGTATACCTTTCTGGTTGCTGCTAAAGAAGTGACTGCTGTAGTCGGTGCGCCTGCTACGATAAATGCTGCATCGATCTTGCCGTCCTGCATCGCCTCAACACTGTCACCGAAAGACTGGTAGGTTGGAGTAATATCATCAATGGTCAGTCCATAAGCCCCAAGGCAATCCAATGCGTTAAAGTAAACACCGGAACCAGAATCACCAACCGATACGGTCTTGCCTTTCAGATCTGCTACTGTCTTGATATCCGGGTTTAACGTAACGATCTGAACCTGCTCCATATAAAGAGCCGCTACAGTAGAAAAGCCGTCTACCTTTGCGCCATCAAATAAGTTGGTTCCATTATAAGCATAAGCCATAACGTCAGACTGTACAAAACCAAGCTGTGCATCGCCTGCATCCATGGCCTCGATGTTGCCCTTGGAGCCCTTGCCTACGATAGCGGTTACAGTAGTATCTGTCATATCACTGATCTGTCCTGCCAGCACACTTCCAAATCCGTAGTAAGTACCCTGGTCACCACCAGTCGTGAAGATCAGTTCCTTTCCGCTGCCAGCTAAGCCAATCTTATCAGCAGGTGCTGCTGCCGTTGTCCCCTCTGCCTTCGTGTCTGCCGCAGAAGTGTCTGCTGCTGTTGTTGCAGAAGAAGCATTTCCTCCACATGCTGTCAGAGACAGTGCCATCATGGATGCCATAACTAATGCGAAACCTTTTTTCATAATCTTCTTCCTCCTCGTGTTCGAACGATTTTTCGTAACTATTCAGTACCTTCATAGTTACGATTTTTCTTAACTTGTTGCCCATTATAGCACAACACTTTTTCAATATCAAGCAAAAGATTGTGAATGTTACAACTTTTTAGTTGTGAAAAAATGAAAAACACCTTGTCAGCAGACAGAAAATCCGGAAGGATTCCCCCAAAAACCGAAGGATTCCTTCCGGATTATTCGCTACTGTTCACGCGTTGCGCAAACAGCAACGGCAAAATCTGTTACCACCACTGTATCATCTGTCAGGCTCACTTTATCTTGTGAACCGTTTTACTGCTTGTTTTTTCCGTCCCAGACACCGTTTTTATCTACATAGTATCCATCCGGTGTCCTTTGTCCGGCGTACATAATCCCTCTCTTTCCATCGGAAATCGGGTTAAAATAGTACCAGACTCCATTGAGAAGCATCCAGCCGGTCTGCATGCCGTGTTCCAGATCCATATAGAACCAGCCGCCGTAATCCTCATCCCTTAACCAGCCTGTCTTAGCATAACCCGTTTCATCAAAGGCCCACCATCTGCCGTTGATCTTCTCCCAGTGATATGCACCAGTACGATCAGCCATTGGCCATGTACCGTCACTAAAGCGGAGCCACCAGCCTTTGGCGTCCTTCATCCAATGGCTGTAGCCATCATTCACGGTCTGATTGGCTGTGCCGGTGATGATGCCCTGTTCCACATTCCTGTAGCCCTTCTGACTGTCTTTCGTAACCTTGTTGGACGGATTCGGGGTTACTTTAACACTACTTTCGTTCGGATCATCATAATCGGAGCTGTCCCCGTCTGAACCGGAGCTGCCATTGGAATTACCATTATTGGAGCCATTGTTGCCAGAATTGTTTCCAGAGTTGTTGTTGGAGTTACTGTCAGACGAATCTGCAGTCAGAGTCACGATCACAGGAATCTGAATATCCTCGTAATTCTTAGTCTCCACCTTCACGACAACCTGGGCAGTCTTGCCAACCATGTTTTTAGAACTGCCTTTCAGACGAAGTACCAGATTCATGCCATCCACTGCCGCACTATCTAATATCTGTCCCTCATCGGAAATGATCTGCGCCGTGGTACTTCCAATGGTTCCGCAGTCCTCCGGAAGTCTGGGCAATGCCACCTGTCTCTCGCCAGTCTCTTTGTAGCTGTATGATTCTGACATAGCAGATACGGTTGGAGCAGCTGCTTTCTGCACAGTCACAGCAACTGTTTTCGTTTCGTCATTGAAATTCGCCATGGACGCTTTCACATACACCAGATACGTTCCCGCCTCTGTAAAGCCTGGGATCTCACTCTGGTAATTGACACCGTCTTTGGAGTAGGTAAATGTTGCGTCTGGGCTTACCTTTTCAAGGCCAGTTTCCACAGAAGCATTGATCTTCGGCTGCTGCTCGGTGCCGTTGTAGGTGAGCGGGTCTGCCGATACCGTCATGGACGCGAAATCACGGGGCTTGATCGTTCCTTTCTGTGATATCGTCTGTTCTGTCAGCTCATAATTCTTTGCCTGATCACCTGCTAACGAGCTGATCGTCGCATCTATATCGTGCTCTCCAACATCTGCACTCTGATACGCCCAATCAATCTGGTCTGCACGAACATCCTGAAGCTCAGGAGTTTTATGATTGTCGTCGCAAAGCTGAATTGCCAGCCCCTGTTCCTCTGTAATATCCGTAGTCCCATCATAGACTTTATCGAAGGAATCTCCTGTTATCTGTGCTTTTAATTTACACTTGTTGATTGTAAAAGCAGCCGTTTTCAGGGAACCATCGTAATTTCCCTTTCCCAACAGATAAACGATATACGTTCCAGCGTCCTCTAATTTTGTAACTGATTGATTATTATCTTCCTTTTTCCAAAAAGAAATTTCATAATCAATACCTTCTGTTAATTCACTTCCTAATGTGCCTTTCCAATTTTCAAGCACCTTAATCTTCGGATTCTGTGGTTTATTATTATAAACACTTGAATCAATCGCTACTTCTACGCTTTCCGTAAAACTTCGCTGAGTAATATGCGTTGTATTATTGGAACAAAATACTTTCGACTTATAATTATCTCACGAAAAACGCATGAGTAAATAAATTGTGAACATGCCCCTTTTCTGGTAAAATT
>OGOD01002031.1_pt1 | contig 10940 bp, 8 predicted proteins | sample 1573631 | NCBI WGS metagenome assembly OGOD01 (sample SAMEA2581895, study PRJEB24529) | metagenome | biome: Human gut stool | place: China | collected 2011
AATATAGATCATAAGATCCTCCCAACAAACAGGCCGAAACCTGCGATGTGCCACAGGTTCCGGCCCATTTTACAGGGGAAAGCCCTGCGATAATTATTTTTTCTGCTCCGGTGCAGCGGCAGTTCCGCTGGGGCCGGGCTCAAAGGTATAGCGGCCGCGGTAGCGCTCATAGCGCTTTTCAAAACTGGGGCTTTCACCGTTTTTGATGTGGTTCAGGTATTCATGGGTATCAAAGCGGTCCTCCGATACTTCAATCATGGCAACGGCAATGTTGGAGCAGTGGTCCGCCACCCGCTCATAGTTGGTCAGCAGGTCGTTGAAGATAAAGCCCTGGTTCAGAGTGCACACGCCCTTTTGCAGGCGGTCCACATGGTGCAGCTTCATCTCGTCGCACAGGCCGTCCACGATCTCCTCCAGCGGCTCCACCCGGGAGGCGGCCTCCAGGTCGCCGGAGACGAAGGCCCCGACGGCCAGATGCAGGATCTCGGTGATGGCCTGCTCCAGGTCGCCGATGACGGTGGAGTTCAGTGCGTTCAGCGCCTCGGGACGGTTGATGGTGAGAATGCCGATGTTTTCCTGCTTTTCATAACGAAGGGTCTGATACATAAGTAGATTCCTCCTCAAAAATAATATGTAAGCGTCTGTGCTGACGGAGATGTGGGTCCAGCTGCACCCGTCAGCCTATCCATGGTTGTACAGTGAGTAATGTAGCAATTTATGTGCCAAGATTGGCAAGCTGTTTTTCACAAAAATAGGGCTGACAACTGTGCGGGTTCGACAAAAAAACCGGGGTATTTCGGCGGTGTTTTCCTTTTTTCAGCGACCTCATTCTGGAATTATTCAAAAATGAATAGGCTGGATGCGCATATATCTTTCCCTGCGCAGGACATCCTTTCGGCAAGAACCACGAAAGCCGGCGGTTATTTTTTTACAAAAGATACAGAAGAAACTTGGCACTGGCCCTTTCTATTCGCTTTTGAATATGCTATAATCAAAAATGAATAGATCACACGCGGGAGGTACTCTCATGGCGCATACACCTGACCTTCCTCATTTCTTTGAGGAAAATATCAATCTGGAGGGACTTTTCGATATCCTCAGCCCCAAAAACAATCTGGTCCTGGCAGACGATATGATGCTCTCTGACGCAGACGGCATCATTCTCCGAGTCAGTGAGAACTATGAGCGGAACTTTGGCTTTACCCACGATTCCATCGTGGGTAAGTCGGCTTTTGATCTGGAAGCGAACGGGACCTTCCGGCCCTGTATCACTGCGGAGGTTATCCGGCAGAAGAAAAAGATCACCGCCACCCAGACCATCAACCACACCCATAAAAATGTCATGACGGTGGGAATTCCGCTGTTTGACCAAAACGGTGTGCTGAAATATGCCGTGTGCTTCAACACGGTGTCCATGGAGCAAATCAACACCATTCAGCAGAACTACCGGCATTTACAGGACTCCTTGCAGCAGTATACGCAGGAGATCGCGGAACTGCGGCTCCGGGCCACCGCCACGGATCTGGTGGTGAAGAGCCCTGCCATGCAGCGGTTATGGACACTGATCCTGAATACCGCCAACACGAAGGCCAATATTCTCATCACCGGGGAGACCGGCGTGGGCAAAAGCGCAGTGGCCAAGGCCATCCACGCCATCAGCAACCGGGCCAACGGCCCCTTTATCGAGGTCAACTGCGCGGTGCTCCATGAAAACCTCATTGAATCCGAGCTGTTCGGCTATGAAAAGGGAGCCTTTACCGGCGCGGCCTCTGCCGGTAAGATTGGTAAGATCGAACTGGCCAACCACGGCACCCTGTTTCTGGATGAGATCGGAGAGCTGCCACCTCATATTCAATCTAAGCTGTTGCAGCTCATTCAGGAAAAGACCATCGAGCGGGTGTCCGGTACCAAGCGCATTGAGTTGGATTTCCGTCTGTTGGTGGCCACTAACCGCAATCTGGAGGAGGAGGTGCAGCGGGGGCTGTTCCGTTCGGACCTTTTCTACCGGCTGAACGTCATCCGGGTCCACATTCCCCCTCTGCGGCAGCGCCCTGAGGATATCCTGCCTATGGCGCATCAGTTTTTGGAGCGGTTCTGCAAGGAATACGGCAAGCAGCTGGCGTTAAGTCCCCGGTTTGTGGCCTTTCTGGAGCAATATCCCTGGCCCGGCAATGTGCGTCAGCTGGAAAACCTGATGGAACGGCTGGTCATCACCGCCCAGAATCCGATTTTGGACATTACGGCCCTGCCGCTGGAATACAACAGCGGCGGCAGCGCACCGGACCTCCCCTCTCAGGAGGGGACTCTGGCGGAGCGGATGGATGCCTTCGAGGGACAGATCATCCGGGATTCCTACCGCCGCTGCGGCACCACGGTGGCTGTGGCGAAGGAACTGGGCATCTCTCAGGCCACCGCTGTCCGGAAAATCGCCAAATATGTGAAGGACCGGAAGGAATGAAGCTGTTATGAATCTCATTTCTTTAAAAACAGAACTGCGGCAGGAGCTGAAGCTGACGCCGCAGCTACTGCAATCCATGGAAGTCTTGCAGATGAATTCTCAGGAGCTGCTGGACTATCTGGGGAAGCTCTCCGAGGAGAATCCCACCTTGGAGCTTTCGGAAGCCTCAGAGCTTCGCTCTGCCTACGCGGAGCTGCGTCAGAAAGCCAGTTGGCTGGACGCGGGGACCTTTGGGACCTCCTTTGCCCATGAGGAGGACGGTCCCCCGGAGCCGGGGGCGACTGATAAGGAACTGGACAGCCTGTCTGCGTTTCTCTGCGATCAGCTGGAACGGAAACGACTGCCGAAGCCCATGCTGGCCCTGTGTAAATATATGGCGGAGCTGGTGGACGAGGACGGATATCTGACACAGGAGGATCTGGACGGCCTGACAGAAATGAAGATCCCCCAGACGATGGTAGATCAGGCACTGGATATGATTCAGTCCTTGGAGCCTGCCGGCGTGGGCGCCCGGGACCTGTCGGAGTGTCTGGTGCTTCAGCTGAGCCGCCGGAAGGACAACGTCCCTTACGCCATGGACATTGCCGCACGGTTCCTCACGGAACTGAGCCGCAGCCACTATGGACCCATCACCAAGGCACTTGGGGCCAGCATCTCTGAAATTCAGGCGGCGGAGAAGGCCATCGCTGCCTTGAATCCTCACCCCGGTCAGGCGTTTCAGCCGGCAGAGCCGACCCTCTACGTCCGGCCGGACGTGTTCGTGGTGGAGCTGGAAGGGGAATTGCAGGTGCTGCTGAACGAATACTATCTTCCAAAGGTCACTGTGAACCCTTATTACAGCAGTATGGCCAAGGAGAGTGACGATCCGGAGGCCCGCACTTATTTAAAGGAGAAACTGCGGCAGACCAAATGGCTGCTGGACAGCTTGGAACGCCGGGGCAGCACCCTGCGCCGCTGCGCGCAGGCCATCCTGGACGCGCAGAGATCCTTCTTTTCCGGACAGACTGTGGAACTGTCACCCATGAAGCTGTCCTCCCTGGCGGAGACGCTGGACCTGCACCCTTCCACCGTTTCCCGGGCCGTGCGGGATAAATACCTGCAATGCCGTCAGGGAATCTATCCGCTGCGATACTTTTTCAGTCGGGCGGTGGGACAGCAGGGACTGTCCCGTCAGGCGGTGAAGCAGCGGATGCTGCTTCGCTTCAAGGATGAGGATTCCAGCCATCCTCTCAGCGATCAGGCACTTTGCGACCTGCTGGCGGAGGAGGGGGTTTTCCTGGCCCGCCGCACTGTGGCAAAATATCGGATCGAGCTGGGAATCGGTTCCTCTACGGCCCGCCGGGCCCGGAACCGTGGAAAATGAGGCATGATGAGTTAAGATCAAAAGACGGAAGGCCCTGAGTGGCTTCTACTGATACCCATTTAAATTTAGAGGTATGCGTTGATTTGACGCATACCTCTGTTTTTTGCAATGACGGGCGTATGACCGGCAAGACAGCCTATGGGACTGGGCACGTTTTATAAGAGCCGTGTAAAACGGGAATTGAAATGGATTCGTGTTGCGTAAGGTGACGTAAAAATTTTGTAAAAACTAAAAACTTTTCTTGCAATCAAGGTTGTCAGCTTGTATAATAGGCGCATGAATAAAGGGGTGAACTTTATGGACAATGACGGATTGACCCAGTATATGCGAATCGCAATCTCTGTGGCTGAGCGGATCGCGGCGGGAGAACTGCGGGAAGGGGAAAAAATCTCTGGTAGGTCCAAGCTCTCGTCGGAATACGAGGTGTCGCCGGAGACTGTCCGGCGGGCCATCCAGCTTCTCAGTGATATGCGGGTGGTGGCGGTGAAGGAGCAGAGCGGCGTATATGTGCTCTCTGCGGACAACGCCAAGCGCTATCTGCAAAACTTTGAGAACAGGGCAGATCTGATGAGCAAACGCCGGAAACTGCGGGAACTGATCGAGGAAAAGGAAGCGCTGAACCGCCGCATGGGGGAACTGTGCCAGAGTATTCTGGAGGATACCCTTTATCCTGTTCAACCGGCGGAGACGCTGCCTACGTTTAGCTGCCGGGTGCCGGAGGGCTGGTACGGCATCGGAAAAAATTTGGGTGACCTGCGATTCTGGCAGGCTACCGGCGCTACGGTGGCTGCCATCCGTCGGGGCGCCACGGATATTCTTTCCCCCGGCCCCTACGCGGAGCTGTACGCCGGGGATATCGTTATTTTTGTGGGCGAAAAGAAAGCGAAGGAGGCGGTGGAACGCTTCCTGAACACGGAGCAGAAAACCGGATCCGGTATGGGTCCCTGATCAGAAAGGAGCAGCCTATGGTTCACAATCAACTTCACGCAATCGACCTCATCATCATCGCAGCCTACCTGATTTCCATGGTTTTGATCGGCGTGGTGGTGGTCAAGAAAGTTCAGAGCATGGATGACTACTATCTGGGCGGCCGGTCCTTCGGTCCACTGGTGCTGATGGCTACCGTGTGCGCCACTATCATTGGCGGCAGCGGCCTTATGGGCCGGGCGGGCGTGGCCTATTCCAGCGGCTTCAAGGCCATTATGACGGCACTGCCCTATCTTCTGGGTATGTTTATTTTCTCCGGCTTTGCCGGGCGGATCTCCGCAGTGGGCACTACGTTCCATGTGACCTCAATCCCAGACCTTTTTGAGCAGCGCTTCGGCAAGACCACCAAGGTGATCTTGGGCGGCCTGATCGCCTTTACTATGATGGGCACTGTGGCCTCGCAGGTGACGGCCACCGCCACCATCATCAACATGCTGGGCAATGAGATCGGAATTTCCTACGAGATGGGCGCACTCATCGCCTGTGTCGTGTTTATAGTCTATACGGCCACCTCCGGCCTGTTCGGCGTGATCTATACGGATGTATTCCAGTTTGTCATGCTGATCCTGTTTGTCTACATTCTGATCCCCTCGGCATCTCTGGTTAAGCTGGGCGGCTTGTCCGCCTTTTTGGAGGGGCTTGCTCCGGAATTAGCAAAGCCCTATCTGGATGGCGGCATCGTGGGCGACATCATCACCTATTTCGTCTTTACTCTGGCGGGAGCGGAAATGTGGCAGCGGGCCTTCGCTGCCAAGAGCCAGAAGGCGGCCAAGGAGGGGCTGTTTCTGGGGACGCTGGTCTACGGCCTTACCATTCCGCTGGTGTGGTTCATGGGCGTGGTGGCACATCAGCTGGTGTCGGCGGAAAAGCTGGCCCAGTACGGCTCTACGGACGCGGTGGTCCCGGCTCTGGCCATTGAGATCCTGCCGGTGGGCCTGACGGGTCTGGCACTGGCGGGGATTCTGTCCGTCATCATGTCTACGGCGGACAGCTACCTGATCGTCTCCGTGCAGACCTGCGTCCACGATATTTATAAGGTGTTCAATCCCAATATTTCTGAGAAAAAGGAACTGCGGTTGACCCGCGTGTTCGCGGTGATCCTACCCTTGGGAGCGCTGGTGATCGCCCTGTACATCAAAAACGCTTACAGCATCCTGATGTTCGCGTGGAGCTTTTATGCGGCGGCGGCGGGACTGCCGGCATTTGCGGCGCTGTATTGGAAAAAGGCCACCAAGGCCGGCATCATCGTCGGTATGGTGGCGGGTTTCACGGTCTGTGTAGGCTGGAAGCTGGCGGGGGTGCCCTTCGGCCTTGGGCCTACGGTCCCCGGCGCCATTGCCTGCGCTGCTGCATTGGTTGGAGTCAGTCTGGCTACCTATCGGAAGGCACCGACCCCCTTCCTGGACCCTTATCAGAACACGGCAGGCCGCTGAACGGTTGATGCCGGTATGAAAATCTGATACCATATTCTCCGGGGAAGATTCCCCGGAGAATTTTTTGCTTTTTACGCGACGGAACGCACGGATTTCTCGTCTATATGGGCAGAGAGACAAAAAGGAGGCGCGGCTATGGACGATACGCAGATCATTGACCTCTACTGGGACCGGGATCAGGGAGCCATTACGGCTACCGCCGGGAAGTACGGCAGCTTTCTCCATGCGCTGTCCTGGAATATCCTCCGCAGCCATCACGATGCAGAGGAGTGCGTCAACGATACCTATTTCCGGGCCTGGAACGCCATGCCGCCGGAGCGACCAAGTGCACTGCGGGCCTGGCTGGGGCGGATCACCCGGAACCTGTCACTGGACCGCTGGAAGGCAGGGCGGACCCAAAGCCGGGGCGCGGGTATGGAGACGCTGCTGGGGGAACTGGACGAGTGCATCCCCGACCATCGGGGACCGGAGCAGGCGGCGGAGGAGCGGGTTTTGGCGGAATGTGTCAGCGCGTTTCTGCGGGGACAGACGGCGGATAACCGGTATATCTTCCTGCGGCGCTACTGGTACGGCGAGGACATCGCCACCATCGCAAAGCATCTGGATTGCGGCGAGAGCCGGGTAAAATCTGCCCTGTTCCGCACGAGAAAGGCGCTGCGGGCATTTTTGGAAAAGGAGGGGATCACGGTATGAAAGCGGAGCGATTGTTCCGGGCCATTGGCTTGGTGGATGAGGGCCTGATCGAGACGGCCGCTGAGACCCCCGTGAAAAAGCGACCCGTCTGGCGGCGGTATGCGGCTGCGGCGGCCTGCTTGATGGTGCTCTGCGGGGCGGGAGCCGCCTATCTGGTCACCGGTGGCTTTCGCGGTCATGGGGCCAGTGCGGGCGGCAGTGGGATCAATAACGCGGGCAGTGCTGCGGACACAGCAGTATTCATGTCCTACGCCGGGCCGGTGCTGCCCCTGACCACGGCAGACGAAAATCCCGGCGTGACGGCGGAACGCCGCACGGATTGGGATTTCACCCCCCGGACAGACCCGGAGGGGTACGCTTCCCAGTGGGGCGCGGCGATAACGGACGGTTATATCCTCAGCAATCCAACCGATACGGATGTGACGCTGACCCTGCTGTATCCCATTGTGGGCGGGATCAAGGATCTGCTTTCCATAGATCCCGGTCTGACGGTGAACGGAGAGACAGTGGGGGCGGAGCTGGTCATCGGCGATTATGCGGGCGGCTTTGGCGGCGCCGGCGGCGGTGACACTTCTACCCTAAATCTGCGGCATCCCAGCCAATGGACGGATTATCAGACGCTTCTGGACGGCGGCGGTTACCGGAAAGCGGCCACCGGGACGCATACACCGGCGGATATTCCGGTCACAGTCTACACCTTTACGGATTTTGAAGCGCCTACGGAACAGTATCAGGCGGCTACTCAGGCGGTGACGTTTACAGCGGATGAAGCCCGCACCACGGTGCTGTCCTACGGCTTTGGGGGGTACGGCTGGGATGAGCGCACCGGAGAGGTCACTTACAGCTATTTCGTACCTGACGGGCAGCGGCGGAGTAAAACCGACAAGAAGCTGATCGTGATCGGGGCGGACCTGACGGGCTACACATTACAAGGCTATCGGGACGGCGGCTGCGATCCCGGCGAGGAGATCGACGGTGTTTCCTGTACCGTTACCCGGAGTGCGACGACGCTTCATGAGGTGCTGCTGCCCCTGTGCCGGGAGATCCTTGACACAATGGAAGAAGACCCCGGCTATTACGGTTGGCTCAGCGAGGCGGCGGAGGTTTTGAACCCGGAAACTTATTGCTTGCTGGCGGAGCGGGCGTTGGAGCAATACGGCCTGTTGTCGGATAAACCGGTGGACCGTTATGACAGCGGACGGCTGGATGAGCTGATGGACGAGGTGCTGTCTGTGGATCGGGTACTGTATCTGAAAACGGAGGTCACCGTTCCGACTGGCGGTACGGCGGAGATCACGGCGCAGTATTGGAAGGCCCCCAGCTTTGACTTTGCCTGCTCCGGCTCAGGCCGCCGGAACTTGCAAGGATATGATCTGATGACCACGCTGGATTCCACTCTGGCCTTCACGGCCCAGACAGCCTCCGTTACCCATGCAGAAAACGTCCAAATCACAGGCCAGAACGTCGGTTTTGATCCGGAAAACGGCGTTACGGAGGTGAAGTTGGACCCAAACCAGCCCCATTATTATTTGGAAATTCAACCGGTTCCCAAGGAGACAGATTGACAGACGGAATGAACAGGAGGCACAGCATTGACGCTGTGCCTCCTGCGTTCATCTGTTATTTTTCGTAGAATTTGATCAGAGCCTGGGTGCCCAGATCACCGCAGCCCCGGTCGATCAAGGATTGACAGTTGGAAAGCGCCTGCTGCAAAACATTCAGATCCAGCCCGGCGTTTTCTGCTTCCTCTTCCGCAAGGCGCATATCTTTCACAAAGTGCTTCATGAAGAAGCCGGGGGCAAAGTCACCTGCCAGGATCTTCTTGCCCTGAAAGTCCAGCTGCTTGCTGCCAGCGGCTCCGGTGGATACGGCGCCCAGCAAAGTATTCCCGTCTAACCCCTCCGCCTTGGCATAGGCCAGGGCTTCACACACGCCGGAGAGCGCTCCGGCGATCATGATCTGATTGGCCATTTTGGCGTGTTGGCCGCAGCCTGCGGGACCGAAATAGGTGATGTTAGTGCCCATTGCCTGGAAAATGGGGAGGCAAGCGTCGAAATCTGCCTGATCGCCGCCTACCAGAATGGAAAGCGTTCCAGCACGGGCCCCGCTGTCACCGCCGGTGACGGGGGCGTCCAGCACTCGCAGTCTCCGGGCGGCGCCCTCTTGGTAGATCCGCTGGGCCAGGGTGGGGCTGGTGGTGGTCATGTCGATGAGCGTCATACCCTTGGCGGCGCTGTCCAGAATATTGCCGGGGGCAAAGTAGACCTCCTCCACATCCTTGGGGAAGCCCACCATGGTGATGACCACCTCGCTGGCCTTTACGCACTCCGCAATGCTGCCGTGGGGTACGGCACCCTCGGATATCACGTCTGCCACTTTTTCCGGGTGACGGGCATAAATGTGGACCTCGTAGCCCGCTTTCATCAGGTTCCGCACCATGGCTTTCCCCATGATGCCTACGCCGATCCAGCTGATCCTCTGCATATTGATCCCTCCTGTGTCATTTTTTTCAGCATGACACATTTAAAGAGGGGTGTCAAGAGAAACAACTGTCCTTGTTGTAAATACACATAAAATTGGTAGGAAAAGCGCGGAAAATTTGACATCTGAAATCTTGACGGATGAACTGCGCGGGGCTATAATCAGTCCATCAATTTCGGAGCGGGTCAACGCTCCGGCCATATTGAAATGCGTGGATCGAGACAAGTACCGTGGCCAAACGGTCACAGCGAGCCGGGGACGGTGAAAGCCCGGTACAACGGGGCGGCGGGAATAACACTCGGGAGCAGCGATCTGAACGGCGGCAGCCTAGTAGGAGAGACGCGGCGTGCGGCGTTAAAGCACAGGGGTTTGTTGGAACCCCGCAAAGGGGCTGATTTTGAATCAGCAAGTTAGGTGGCACCACGGATGCGGCAGCGATTCGTCCTAAAATTTTAGGATTGTTCGCTGCTTTTATTTTTTCCGGAGGTGCTTTTTTATGTGCGCAATTATGGGATTTTCCACGAAGAAACTGGACAAGCATGAGATTTGGGAGTATTTCGACCGAACACTCTCCCGGGGACCCGATATGTCCAAGATCATGGACACCGGCTCCGGCTGGCTGTGCTTCCACCGGCTGGCCATCATGGGCCTGACCGAGGCCGGCATGCAGCCCTTTGAGCTGGACGGCGATATGGTGGTGTGCAACGGGGAGCTGTACGGCTTCCGTCCCCTGAAGCGGCAGCTGACGGAGAAGGGCTACGAATTCAAGAGCGGCAGCGACTGCGAGATCATTCTGCCGTTGTACCGGGAATACGGCCTTTCTATGTTTGCCAAGCTGGACGCGGAGTTTGCCATGATCATCTATGACCACAAGACGGATTCCCTCATCGCCGCCCGGGACCCCATCGGCATCCGGCCGCTGTTCTACGGCTATCTGGATGACGGTGGCATCGTGTTCGCCAGCGAGGCCAAGAACCTTATCGGCCTCTGCAAGGAGGTCTGTCCCTTCCCGCCGGGGCATTATTACGCAGACGGCAAGTTTGTCCGCTACGCCGACCTGACCACCGTTACGGAGTATTGCCATGACGATCTGGAGACTGTCTGCCGTACCATCCGCAACAAGCTGATCGCCGGTGTGGATAAGCGGTTGGACGCCGACGCCCCTCTGGGCTTCCTGCTCTCCGGCGGACTGGATTCCTCTCTGGTGTGCGCCATCAGCGCACTGGTGCTGGGAAAGAAGATCCGTACTTTCGCCATCGGAATGGACAAGGATGCCATTGATCTGAAATACGCCAGAGAAGTGGCGGATTACATCGGCGCGGATCACACCGAGGTATATATGACCCGCCAGCAGGTACTGGATACGCTGGAAGAGGTGATCTCCCTGCTGGGGACCTATGACATCACCACCATCCGGGCCAGCATGGGCATGTACCTCTGCTGCAAGGCCATCCACGAGCAGACGGATATCCGTGTCTTGCTGACCGGCGAGATCAGCGATGAGCTGTTCGCCTCCACGTATACG
>OGOD01002034.1_pt1 | contig 10929 bp, 10 predicted proteins | sample 1573631 | NCBI WGS metagenome assembly OGOD01 (sample SAMEA2581895, study PRJEB24529) | metagenome | biome: Human gut stool | place: China | collected 2011
GAAAGGCTATTCTACCATAAAAAGTGACTTAACAATACAATGAACAAGCTTATTGTATTGCCAATTACCTTTTTATGACTGAACTGTTACAATAATAACATATTGACTGTCCACAAATCTTTACTTTTTTCTTAATATTTTTATGTATATTGTAACAGGTAAATCCCCGAAAAACATAAAGCACTAAATTTTTAAGGGACTGCCGCAATACCGAAACTTCATACACGATATAGAATTGCTTCTATAATATCTGCATAAAATTTTTACTGCGACAGCCCCTTTTGTTTCTGTATCAGATTATATTTGTAAAATCACTTTCGCAATCTGATATATTTTTCTTTTTATATCACATAACTGCATTGCAAGCATTTGTTACTTTTTTTAGCAGCTCTCATCTTTCATTGTGAGCTGTAATTCTTTCATTGCCTTGGTGTCAATCTTTGGTGTTGAACGCTCTTTTAATGACTCATACACCTTTGGCACCATAATACTCTTATATGCCGGTCTTATTATCTTATCGACATTTATAAGTTCTTCCATACGGTGTGCACTCCAGCCGACAATACGCGCCATAGCAAATATAGGAGTGAACAATTCCTGTGGGATTCCAAGCATTGTATAAACAAATCCGCTGTAGAAATCGACATTTGCACTTACGCCCTTGTAGATGGCACATTCCTCACCTATGACCTCAGGTGCCATCCTCTCTATCATTGAATAAAGCTCAAATTCTTTTTTCTGATGCTTTTCATTTGCGAGCATCTCAACGAACTGCTTAAATGCTACAGCTCTAGGATCTGATATTGAATATACCGCATGACCCATACCGTAAATAAGTCCTCTCTTGTCAAATGCTTCTTTGCGGACAAGTTTTTTAAGATACGCTCTTACCTCATCCTCGTCAGTCGTATCTTTTACATTTGCCTTAAGATCCTGCATCATCTCAACAACCTTGATGTTGGCACCACCATGCTTAGGACCTTTGAGCGATGAAAGTGCTGCCGCAATAACGGAATATGTATCTGAACCGGCAGATGTCACTACCCTGGTTGTAAATGTTGAATTATTTCCACCACCATGCTCCATGTGAAGTACAAGCGCAAGGTCAAGAACCTTTGCTTCAACATCAGTATATTCCTTGTTTGGTCTGAGCATGCGAAGAATATTTTCTGCTGCGGAAAGTTCATCCGATGGTCTGTGAATATAAAAGCTCTCATCACACTCATAATGGTTGTATGCGTGATAGCCATATACGGCAAGCATTGGAAATACACTTATCAGCATAATACTCTGACTGAGCACATTTTCAAGCGAATTGTCCGTAACCTTATCATCATAAGAAGCAAGTGTAAGCACACTCTTTGTGAGTGAGTTCATAATATCCTTTGACGGTGCTTTCATGATTACATCTCTTACAAAGTTCGTAGGAAGACGCCTGTTCTTTGCAAGTACATCCTGAAATTCTTTAAGCTGGCTTGCTGCCGGAAGTTCTCCAAACAGCAGCAGATAAGCAGTCTCCTCAAAACCAAATCTATTATCCTGTCTGAAACCTTTTGTCAGGTCATAAATATTGTATCCTCTGTAAAAAAGCTGACCTTCACACGGAATGACCCTGTCACCGTCCATATCGGTAGCCTTAATAAGGGATATATTTGTAATACCGGACAATACTCCCTTTCCGTTTTTATCCCTGAGTCCCCTCTTTACGCCAAATTCATCGAAAAGTTTTCCATCAATGGAGTTATTTTCAATACATATTTTCTTATAACGCTTTGCATATTCTTCCATCATCTGTTCGTGACTTCCCTGAAGTATTCCATCCTGCATATACCACTCATCCTTTCCTCTTTATTTTGTCGTTATTTTTAAATTATAACTCAATTTAGTAATAACTGTCAAATTTGTCTGACATCTTTTAATAAACTTTTCATATTTATTAAATAAAAATTCTAACGCAACACATATTTAAAATAAAAATAAAATGTGCTACACAATGAATGACAGTACCAAAACTGTCATGGAAAAAGTAACAGTTCAGCCTTGCATTTCTTACATTCATCAAAGGCACACTTGAAAATATTCTTAAATACATTTATTATATTATGGATACATTTATTGTTTTATTATGAATATAAATATTTAAATTAAAAAATAAAAATCTAACTGATTTAAAGAAAGGCTGTGTATTATGTTAGAAAAAAAGACGCTTGAAAGTATCGTAAATGAAATTACTGATAATTATAACAACGAAGAATTGTTTTATTTAAAATCAGGACATTGTATGCCAAACCGTGATACTATAAAACATATCATCATGGGACTCAGACAGCTTATGTTTCCCGGATATTTCGATGATGAAAATCTAAATAAAACCGTGCCGGAGTTTTTTGTCGGTCACAATATCACAAAAATATACAACAATCTTCACTGCCAGATAAAAGCTGCTTTTATACAGCAGGCAAAAGATAATGCCAATGAAAACGAGATTGAAGAACGAACAACAGATATATGTGCAAAGTTTTTTTCATCTTTCAGTCACATACAAAATCTTTTGTTAAAAGATGTAAATGCAGCTTTTGACGGCGACCCTGCCGCAAAGACAAAAGAAGAAATAATATTCTGCTATCCGGGTCTTTTTGCAATATTTGTTTACAGATTTGCTCATGAACTTTATAAAATGAAAGTTCCTTTTATCCCACGAATAATGTCAGAATATGCCCACGACCACACTGGTATTGACATAAATCCAGGTGCAACTATCGGTGAATATTTCTTTATAGACCACGGTACAGGTGTTGTTATCGGCGAGACAACGGAGATTGGAAATAATGTAAAAATTTATCAGGGTGTTACTCTTGGTGCACTCTCAACCAGAAGCGGTCAGTTACTTAGAAATGTCAAAAGACATCCTACCATCGAGGATGATGTTACAATCTATTCAAGTGCATCTATACTCGGCGGTGAGACTGTTATCGGAAAAGGCTCTGTAATTGGCGGTAACGCTTTCATAACAGAATCAGTACCTGCCGGCACAAGAGTAAGTGTAAAAAATCCCGAATTAAGTTTTTCAACAAGAGGTCATCACACGGATAGTGAACTTCCACGATAGAGCTAATATAAAAAACAATAGAAAAATGAGGTTTTATATGAAAAAAAATTTAACGAAACTAATAATTGTGGCAATTTTGATTTCAACACTCAATCCCATTGCAAACACTTCACAGGCAAAAGCCAAAACCAAAAAAATCATATGTCTTTCTCTAAAAGGCAATACGCTTACATATGCAGATGCCGTCTGGACATATGAACTTGGAATTGAAGATGAAAACATTGTAGGCAGACCCAAAAAGCATACTATGAAACTTGCATCAAAAGTTTCATACTCTCTTTTAAATGCTGACAAGATGAAAAATTACAAAGTCAATAAAAAACGCTTTGTAAAAGCAATAAAAAGTGCAGGACCTGAACTTGCAAAAGATCACAAAATAAAATATTACTGGGGCATGGCTGCAAAAGTAACGCTAACCGGAAATAAAATCACAAAAATCCAGCAGTTGTATCAGGACTAAAGATAGAATAACACTAATCTAAAAAGATGAGAGTTTTCACTACAAACTCTCATCTTTTTAAATGTTAGCAAAACTACTTCCAATACTTATCAATTTCATCCTGTACTAAATCTTCACCGATTACGATAAATATTTCCTGTCCTTCTTTTATCGGCTTTATAACCGTTTCTTTTTTAGTGGCATTAAGTTCTATCCAGCCATCTTCATCAGACATAAAACCTTTAATTCTGAATACATTTCCACATTTTTCGTCAGAAAAAGTTTTATTTACACAATCTTTAAGCTGATTAACAGTCATATGTTTATTCATATAGTAAAGTGATGAAAATTCCACATCGTCTGCATTATATCTTTTTTCTATGCCCGCACCGACATACTCACAATTTTCAATCTTTTTATAATCATCTTCATTAAACTCATCCCACGGCTTTGCCATGACTACACTGTCAATCTTTCTGGTACAGTGAAATTCCTCAAGACTTTTATTTATATATGCAGTGACCTCCTGTATCTGTCCACCATCTACACCGTCTGTCTTGCTAAAAAGTATCTTTCCCGCATTAGCCGCCTCTGACGCCAGGATATATCTTGAACGCTCCGACAGGTCAAGTTCGAGGTGTGCATCAACTACCGTTATGACATTTCCTATCTGATACCATCTTTCCAGTGGATCTTCGTGCAGAGTATCAAAAAATTCGTCCATGTCAAACACACCTGACGGCTCGACCAAAACCCTGTCAAATCCCTGCATCCCCATGGCAATAAGTTTAGTCTTAAATCGCCTTCTGTGGCAGTCCGCATCACAGCCGCCCGCCACCATCTCAAGGTCACAGCTTTCACCTAGAATATCCTGCAAAAGCATCGCATCTACATTGACAGCACCGTAATCATTTTCAAGAATTCCTATCTTTAACCCTTTATCCGTGAGATATTTCACATATTTTCTGATAAAAGTTGTCTTACCTGAGCCAAGAAACCCCGTAATCAAATCTATCTTAATCATATTGCTCTCCCTTTTACACCGCAACTTAAATTTATTAAACCGGTTATGAAGCTGCTTTTAATATCATTTAGATATATTAATAAACTACTCACAACCGGTTCACTTTTTAATTATGCGATTTTTTTAATAAAATCAACAACTATCTCAATACCTATCTGGGCTGCTTTTTCAGCAAATGTGGCATAATCCATTGCACCGCCCTCACCATCTGAAATTGTGCGAAGAATTGCAAACGGAACTTTATTTACATAGCACACATGACCGATACTTCCGCCCTCCATCTCTGCCGCTATCGCATTGAAACGCTCATGAAGTTTGTCTTTCTGATGCTTATCGTGCATAAACATATCACCCGTGGCGATAGTTCCGACCCTATACTTTCTCTCTTTTTCGTCAAGACACTCTTTTAATGTAGCCATCATCTTTTTATCACATGGAAGATAAATCTCATTTATTCCAGATAAAAGACCTATCGGATCACCGAGTGCAGATGTGTTCATATCGTGCTGTACAACCATATCCGCAACAGCTATTCCCATAACCCCAAGCTCCTTGCACAATGTTCCGGCAACACCGATATTTATAACCATATCGACATGGTATGTAAGTATCATAGCCTCCGTACAAATAGCTGCAAATACCTTTCCTACTCCGCTGACAGCGGCAACCACTTCCGTCCCACCTATAGTTCCTTTTACAAATTCTACGCCGCTTATCGACTCATACGACGGATTTTCCAATGTCTTTTTCAGATTGTCAATCTCAATCTGCATCGCTCCTATAACACCGATTATCATAATGTCCCTCTTTTCTCTGTTATTTTTACTCTGTCGGATAAGTAAACTCCATATTTGTCTGGTTTTCAAGCACCTCAAGATAAGTCCTGCACTCTTCCTTTGCAAGCTCTATATCAAGATTTTCATAATGTCCGCACTCAATCGCAGATTTTCCGAATACATCACCGTCATGCTCTATCGTCTGTTTAAGAATTTTCTTTGTAAGTTCAAAGACATCCTTTGCATCCATATCACGGACAAGAAGATAAAAACCTGTCTGGCATCCCATAGGTCCAAAATATACTATCTTGTCTGACACCTCGGAATTGCGTGCAAATGTCGCAAACATATGCTCAACTGAATGCATAACGGCATTGCTCATATAATCGCCTGCATTTGGCTTTCTCGTACGGAGATCATATGTCACAACATCTCCATCCTCCCTTGAGATATAAAATCCCGGCTCTAATACATTATGGTTAATCTGAAAACTTTTTATTCTCTGCATTATAAATACCTCCGTTTGTTATTTCTAATATGATATTATACACATTTCGCTTTAAAAATAAAGGTAAAAGCGGCTATCTACCTGTCATCTAACAGCACTCCTATCTTTTCTCCCTTTCTCATATTTATAAACAAAGCCCCTTATTTAATCAATTACATTCTAACATTGATATTCCAGCGTGTAAAGTATCGTGGATAAAAGAAAAACCGTTCCAAAAACAACCTTATTACTTCTCACACTTACAGTGCTGTCAGCAATTTTTACATTGATTTTGAAACGATTTTCTACAATTTTTTATATAATGATGTAAGTTTCAAACGACTAGTACATCATTTTAATACCACAAATTTGTTCATTTCAAGTGTTGAGATAAATGTTATGACTCTTTTGAGCATATCATTCTCCTCCTCCGGAAATGCTTCGTTCATTTTCCCTACTATATCATATATGGTTCTCTCACCGTCTATGCTTTTCCATACAACTGAACCATACTCGTCAAGTTTAATATGACTGACCGCCGGTTTATGAAAAAATTTCTGTGCTATCTTTGCATAAAATCCCTTGTGCGGCATATCGACCTCTACATTGCCGTCATCGAGTTCTCTCCACTCATGTCCCTCTGATATATGTGGTATCTTATCCATATAATTTCCTGAAACAACTTTAGCTTTTGGCTTTCGCTTCCGCATTAACTTCCGCCTTTCTTTCTAAGCCTTCTTCATTTTCTTTGTGGCAGCATATAAAAGTGATGCACAAAGAAGTATAAAGAATACTACGCTTCCGCCCTGTCCAAGACTTATTCCATAATTTCCAAGATTTATCTTGTCTGCTACTCCGATTACCGTAAGTATCGCAAGAATAATACCTACAAGACCCTCACCGGCAATAAGACCTGATGAGTAAAGGATTCCCTTGCTGTCGTCCTCCTTTATTTCCTCCTCTGTCTTATTCTTACGCTTTGTAACGATAAGTTTGATAAGTCCTCCGACCATGATAGGTGTTGAAAGGTAAATAGGGAGATATAAACCAATCGCAAATGGAAGTACCGGAATACCGATAACTTCTATCATGAGTGCAAGGAATACACCGATAAATACGAGATTCCACGGAAGATTTCCCTCCATGACACCCTCAGTAATCATTTTCATAAGAGTTGCCTGCGGTGCCGCTAACGCCTCACTGCCAAACTGCCACGCATGATTTAAAAGCATCATTACACCGCCAATCGTAACTGCCGACACCGCCACACCAATCAGTTCGCCAATCTGCTGGCGTCTCGGCGTTGCCCCCAGTAAAAAACCTGTTTTTAAATCCTGCGAAGTATCACCGGCAAGTGCCGCCACAATGCAAATTACCGAGGCAATCGAAATTGCTGCTATCATCCCCGGCATACCGATGGTATTTGTCGCCTTTAACCATGCCGTCACGAGTAATAAAGTGGCAATCGTCATACCGGAAACCGGATTGTTGCTGCTGCCCACCAGTCCGACCATGCGCGAAGATACGGTTGCAAAGAAAAAGCCAAATAAAATGACAAGCCATGCCCCGGAAAACGAAATCGGAAGTGCCGGAACAAGCCAAATGAGTAATGCAAACAGAACAATTCCTCCAATGACAACCCGAATATCTAAATCTCTCTCCGTGCGCTTTTCGCTTTTTTCTTTTCCACTCCGTGCTGCCTTCACCGCTTCATAAAAAGTGGAAAATAAAAGTGGCAGAGTTTTCACCAGACTAATAATGCCTCCTGCCGCCACAGCTCCAGCTCCAATATATCGGATATAAGAGCTCCAGATAGCACTTGCCCCGCCCTCGTTATAAAGAGTGGCGATTGGCACCGTACCGGGATACAAAATACTTTCACCGCCAAAAGACACAATTGCCGGAATCAAAACAAACCAGCCAAGAACCGCTCCCGCAAACATATACGAGGCAATTCGGATTCCACAAATATATCCCACTCCCATAAGTGCGGGATATACCTGTACGGAAAACAATGTTTTTAAGGAATTAACGGGCACCATAACCGCTCCCGGAATTACCTTCATCCCATCGACAATATACTTAACCAGAGCAGCAATACCCATGCCAAAGAAAACAGTTTTTGCGCCGCTTCCACCCTCTTCACCGGCTAGCAGCACATCCGCACACGCCGTTCCTTCCGGATATGGAAGCACCCCATGTTCTTTTACAATTAATGCTTTGCGCAGCGGAACCATAAAAAGCACGCCAAGAACGCCTCCACACAAAGCAAGTGCTGTGATGGTAAACAAATCCGGCGTCTCCGCCTTCCCTTCTTCTGCCCACAAAAATAACGCAGGCAGCGTAAAAATGGCACCTGCCGCTAATGACTCTCCTGCCGAGCCAATTGTCTGCACCAGATTACTTTCTAAGATAGAATTGCGGCGCAGCAAACCGCGCAGAATCCCCATTGATACAACCGCCGCCGGAATTGACGCTGACACCGTCATTCCCACACGAAGTCCAAGGTATGCATTTGCCGCACCAAAAACAACGGCTAACAAAACACCAACAATCACAGCGGTTATGCTAAATTCTTTCATCTCTTTTTCCGCCGGAACAAAGGGCTTAAACTCTTCTTTTTCCTTTTCCAAAGCTATGCCTCCAGTACTTGTTTTCTTGTTAGCATACCCAAATTACTAATGTTTCTATTCCTGACGGCAAAAAAACTGCTGCCATAGTATTTTTTTCTAAGACAGCAGTTTTTCATATTACAGTTTTAAATTTTTCCTGATTTTACTTAGAACAAATTCGAGAAGAAGTCAGCAATTGCCTTTCCTATCATGACAAAGAAATCACAGATTTTCGCCCAGATTCCTTTGGCATCATCCAAATCAATTCCCATGTCTTTAATTTTATCATAGACATTCTGCGCTTGATTTTGAATTTTACCAAGGTCTAAATCCAGTCCGCCAATCTTTTTCATCAACGAAACCATCTTGGTTTTCATCCCATCATCAATGGAAACATTCAATTCTTTTTCAGCTTCATTAATTACGTCTTTTATTTCATCTTCCGATGTCAAATCGCCGCTGACTACTTTGTCTTTCAAAAGTGCCACAAACTGAGCAGCCTTTTCCTTACCGATGTCGTTTGCCAGCTCACTCGTTGCTACCAGCTCATTGGTCGCTGCATCGGAACTCGCCTCATCGACTCCTTCGCCGGTCATTTCACCGTAAGCCTTCATCGCACCAACCAAAGCAGCTGTACCGGAAATCGGAAATGGTCCGGCAACCGTCACTTTGGCATCCGAAATTCCGGCGGTCACAAGGGCATTCGTATACATTTCCTTGCTGCAGAAAGAAATATTATGTGTCTCTACCTCGATTCCGCTGCCGGCATCTGCCTCTTCAATCATAACCGACGATAACGCTCTCGTTCCAATTACTTTGGAAGCAAGATATTCATCCAGATACTGATGCTCTTCCTTGTTTGTCACTGTGATTGTCTGATAATCTGCGAGTTCTTCATTTGTAATTCCAAACTGCTTCATTACCTGCGCTTTTTCTTTCGTTGATAAATCTGCACCAAATGCGAGAAATGGTTTTACCGACACCGAATCGGCAAACGTATATTTTCCCGGCACAAGGCACAAAACTAATGCAAGGGCACTAACCAGTGCCAAACGAATGGATTGTTTCATCGTATCACCTATCTTCCTTTCCCCGGTCTGCTTTTTACAAAGCTTTAATTCGCTCCAATGCTTTTTTCGTATTTTCAGCTGAACCAAAAGCAGTCAGTCTGAAATATCCTTCTCCACTTGGTCCGAATCCGGAACCAGGTGTTCCTACTACATTTGCTTTCTCCAACAGCATATCAAAGAAATCCCATGATTTCATGCCATCCGGTGTCTGAAGCCAGATATATGGGGCATTTACACCGCCAAATACAGTATATCCCATACCGGAAAGTGCGTTTCTGATTTCTTTGGCATTATTCATATAATAAGCAATCTGCTCTTTTGTCTGTGCTTTTCCTGCTTCACTGTACACTGCTTCGCCGGCACGCTGAATGATGTATGGCGCACCATTGAATTTTGTTCCATGGCGTCTTGCCCAAAGGCTGTTAAGCATCGTTCCATTGCTGTCAACAAGCTGTTTTGGCACAATTGTAAATCCAAGACGGGTTCCGGTAAATCCAGCATTTTTTGAGAAACTTCTCATCTCAATCGCACAGGTTTTTGCGCCGTCACACTCATAAATGCTGTGTGGCACATCCGTTTCAGAAATGTATGCTTCATAGGCAGCGTCATAAATGATAACTGCTTTCTTTTCGTTTGCATAATCAACCCACTTCTGAAGCTGCTCTTTTGTCAGCGTCGTACCGGTTGGGTTGTTTGGGCAGCAGATATAAATAATATCCGGTGTCTTCTCCGGAAGTTCCGGCACAAAATTATTTTCTGCCGTACATGGCATATAAATTACATTTGACCAGCACTCTTTATCTTTCAGATATTCTCCGGTCTTTCCGGACATTGCATTACTGTCAACATAAACCGGGTAAACCGGGTCTGTAACGGCAATTACATTGTCCTGAGAAAATATATCAACAATGTTTCCGGAATCACTTTTTGCACCATCGCTGACAAAAATCTCATCAAGTGCAATGTCAACACCGCGGGATTTGTAATCGTTATCAGCAATTGCACGGCGCAGAAATTCATATCCAAGATCCGGTGCATAGCCGTGGAATGTTTCTGCTTTGCTCATCTCATCTACCGCACTATGAAGAGCATCGATTACCGCCGGTGCCAAAGGCTGTGTTACATCGCCGATTCCTAAACTAATGACTTCTTTGTCGGGATTCGCTTCCTTGTAAGCGGCTACTTTTTTTCCAATCGTAGAAAAAAGATAACTGCCCGGCAGCTTTAAATAGTTATCATTTACTTTAAACATTTTTATGCCTCCTGTCTGTAGTTATGTCATTGACATTTTACACGAAAACGCCTGCTAATGCAAGCGCGGGAGAGTGTAAGTTTGCGTCAAGTGGGTGTTGGTACTTTTTTTGTTTTCCGTAATTCCGTAGAAAAGCTTTGCGTCTCGTGGGCACTCCCGT
>OGOD01002038.1_pt1 | contig 10914 bp, 12 predicted proteins | sample 1573631 | NCBI WGS metagenome assembly OGOD01 (sample SAMEA2581895, study PRJEB24529) | metagenome | biome: Human gut stool | place: China | collected 2011
GCACTGCCACATCGCATCGCTCGACAGCTGATACGGTACGGATGATACTGTACCGCTCAATCTCTTCCTTGATCTTATTCTTCCGGCGCAGTCCCGCCGTATCAATAAACACATATTCTGTGCCATTCCGCTTGATCGTTGTATCGATCGCGTCACGCGTCGTACCGGCAATGTTCGATACAATCACACGATCCTCGCCGAGCAGCTTGTTGATGATGGATGATTTACCAACGTTTGGCTTTCCGATGATTGCAATACGTGGGCGCTCATCCTCCTCTTCCTTCAGTGCATTCTCACCGAAATGCTTGACCACCTCGTCGAGCATATCGCCAAGTCCAAGCTGGGATGCCGCTGAGATCGGCTGTGGATCACCCAGTCCCAGATTGTAAAACTCGTATACATCCGGCATAAACTTCTCGAAGCTGTCCACTTTATTGACAACCAGTACGATTGGTTTCTTCGAACGGCGTAACATATCTGCAACCTTTCCGTCCGCATCGACAAGTCCCTGACGGACATCTGTCACAAATAGAATCACATCTGCGGTTTCAATCGCGATCTCCGCCTGCTCCCGCATACTCTTCAATATAATATCGTTGGATTCCGGCTCGATACCGCCTGTATCCACAATCGTAAAATTATAATTTAACCATGTCACATCGGCATAGATTCGATCTCTTGTAACACCTGGTGTATCCTGTACGATCGAGATACGATCGCCCGCCAGCGTGTTAAACAATGTAGATTTACCGACATTTGGTCTGCCGACAATGGCAACAACCGGTCTACTCATGTTCGTTCTCCATTTCTATCATTCTGTTAAATAATCCCACACCGCTTGATTGTACAATAATCACCGGTACTTGTAAAGCGTTTTGCAATTCCTCAACCGTCATATCATCGAGAAAAATCGGCTCATCCGCCTTCACAATCTGGCTTGGAAGGAATAACGCCTCTCCCAGATCCTTGCCCTGTAACTGCTTCACGATATCCTGTCCGGTCAGAAGTCCTGTCACCGTGATCTTCTCGCCGAAGAAATCATTCCGGATTGGGAAAACCTGCAGATCAAGCCCCGGTGCCGCCTGCTTGTATATCTCTGCAACCTGACAGACATAGTCATAGGCGATCAGTCCGGTTATCGTCGAGACCTTCCGTTTCCCAGCCCACGGCTTTCCGTCATGATCTTCGAGGTAGATATCCACGGCATCCTGTGCCTCTGTTAAAAACAGCCGCGTCATGCCAACACCATTTCCCAGCTGGATATAGCCGTCATAACGTTCTTCTTCCGGCAGTTCCCGTCCTGCAAGAATATAGAACTCATCACTGGCATGAATGAAATGGATTCCATGCTCTGCATAGACCTTCTTCTGCCATTTTTCAATGATGTCTATGGTTTTTGCTGCATCCTCTGCCGTGATCGGCTCCAATGGATATAAGCCGTCCCGGTACTTGGAAAGTCCCACCGGCACCACTGACACACTCTCCATACATGGGATATATTTCGTCAGATCACGGATGGTACGGTCCAGCTCGTCGCCATCATTCAGGTTCTTGCACATAACCACCTGCCCATTCATCGGGGTTCCCGCCTCGTAGAGACGATCGATTTTCTTTAACGCTTCCCCGGCAAACCGGTTGTGGAGCATCTTGCACCGCAGTTCCGGATTCGTCGTCTGCACAGAAATATTGATCGGTGCCAATTTGAATTTAATGATCCGCTCAATATCCTTATCCTTCATGTTGGTCAGAGTCACATAATTGCCCTGCAGGAAGGAAAGGCGGGAATCATCATCCTTGAAATAAAGGGTCTCTCTCATCCCCTTTGGCATCTGGTCGATGAAACAAAACACACACTTGTTATGGCAGCTCTTGTAATCGCTCATCAGCCCATTTTCAAAGGTCAGACCCAGATCCTGATAATCATTCTCGATATCCAGCTCCCACTCTTCTCCATTTTTCTTAGCGATCACCACCATAATCGATTCGTTTTCTATATAATACTCGTAATCAAAAATATCTTCCAGTTCATGTCCATCTATGGACAAGAGACGGTCCCCCGGCTCCAGTCCCAGTTCATCTGCAATGGAACCCGGATCGACAGATTTGATCGTATGTCCTTTTTGCATAAATTTCTTTCCTCTCCGAACTTATTTTCTGTTCTTTCCTTATGATAACAAGATTTCTCGTGTTTGTAAAGGAATCCTTGTTACGTTCCTTTTCTGCTAAATTTATCTCAGTTAACAAATTAATCTCAGTGGGAGGTGGGTCTCTGACTGAGATAAACGCTCCGCGAGGATGCGCAGTGATTCTGTAAAGAATATGTCAGCTTACGCTGACCAGAATCACGCGCCAAGTCTCACGGACGTTCGACTTGAACTTTTTTCCTACAAAACATTGAAGTATTTTGAGGTTTGATGCTATAGTAAATACGATTTCATGCCGTAATGCACACGGCAAAGATAATATACGGAGGATTCCCCACCATGGCAAACAATTATGTCTTTCATGACTCTCTTCCTGTTGCACCATTAAAGCTTGCTGCACTGGAAAGCTGCATGGATCTGGCAACTCAGGTCAATGACCATATCGTTTCTTTCCGGAGAAATGATATCGAAGAGCTTCTTCGCAGAAAGGAAGATCTGAATTACCGCGGTTATGACGTTGATTCCTATCTGCTGGACCTGAAATGCCCTCGTTTTGGAAGCGGCGAGGCAAAAGCAGTGATCAATGAATCGGTCCGCGGAGCTGATATCTTCGCGATGGTTGATGTGACCAACTACAGCCTGACCTACAACGTCAGCGGTTTTACCAACCATATGTCTCCAGACGACCACTTTCAGGATCTGAAGCGTGTCATCGGTTCTTCTGTGGCTACTGCGCATCGTGTCAATGTCATCATGCCATTCTTATATGAAGGCCGTCAGCACAAGAGAACCAAACGTGAGTCTCTGGACTGCGCAATGGCTCTGGAAGAATTGGTAAATATGGGGGTCAGCAACATCATCACCTTCGATGCCCATGACCCACGTGTCCAGAACTCCATTCCGTTAAGTGGTTTCGATAACTTTATGCCAACTTACCAGTTTGTAAAGACCTTATTAAAGCATGACCCGGATCTGCAGCTGGATAAAGACCATCTGATGGTCATCAGCCCAGATGAGGGGGCGATGGACCGTGCGGTTTATCTGGCTAACAACTTAAGCGTAGATATGGGTATGTTCTACAAACGCCGCGACTACTCTACTGTCATCAATGGCCGTAACCCGATCGTTGCCCATGAGTTCTTAGGAGCTTCTGTGGAGGGCAAGACCGTTCTGATCATCGACGATATGATTTCTTCCGGCGAGAGCATGTTAGACACTGCCAAGGCTTTAAAGGACCGGAAAGCGAAGAAAGTCATCATCTGCTGTACGTTTGGTCTGTTTACCAACGGACTGGAGAAATTTGATGAGTTCTATAACAAGGGCTATATCGACTATGTTATCACTACCAACTTAAATTACCGTCCGAAGGAGCTGATGGAGCGGGAGTGGTATCTGGAGGCGAATATGAGTAAGTATCTGGCCGCCATTGTAAACTCCTTTAACCATGATATTTCCATTGGGGCTGCTCTGTCTCCTACGATCAAGATCCAGAAGCTGCTGCAGAAATTTCATGCCGGAAAAACTGAATAAATCACGCGCCAAGTCTCACGGACGTTCGACTTGAATGAATCAACCAGACGAAATGCCGGAACCAGGGGATATCCCCTGATTCCGGCATTATTGAAATACTGCGCCAAAACAGACGATCCTTTTCAGGCTTTGCCATTTCAGGGGATTCGCATACACCTATCGTATCCCTAAAAACGCCGCAAGGTTTCCTCTCTCATTTCCCATGATCCGATGGGAAAACAAATACTCCGAATTACAGCGGGTACAGATATCTGTAATCTGCAGCTTTTCTTTCTGAATCCCCGCCTCTAATAACACGATCTCATTCGCTTTCCACAAATCCAGCTGATACTTGCCATTCTCTTTTGCATAAAATAGTTCTTTCCAGTAAGAAGGAGCGAATTCCTTCTGAAATTCCTCAACGACCTCTCCGCCTACTTCAAAGCAGGACTGGCAGATACTTGGACCGATGGCACAGATCACGTCCTCCGGTTTTGTTCCGAAGGCTTCTTTCATGGCTTTTAAGGTTACCCGGCCCATACGGTGAACAGTTCCCCGCCAGCCGGAATGGCTGAGACCGATGGCATGGTGGACCGGATCCACGAAGTACAGCGGCACGCAGTCTGCATAGAAGGTCACCAGGGTAATCCCCAGAATATTGGTGATCAGACCATCTACATCTGTATAATCCCGTTCTTTCACAATTCCTTTTCCAGCATCTTCTTCTGTTACCAGACGCACATTGGTGGTGTGGGTCTGGAAGGACAACGTCATCCTCTCCATGTCCATCCCCAGCATATCTGCCATTCTCCGATAGTTTTCCCGGACTTTTTCCGGATCATCGCCCTTGGTAAAGCTCAAATTCATCGATGCATAACAGCCTTCGCTGACGCCTCCCATTCTGGTAGAAAATCCGTGACTGATCCACGATTGCTGCTCTAAAAGTGGAAATTGAAGCATATGCACAGCTCCCTTGGACACATCTTGTAACACTGGAATATCTCCCGACCGCTTCCAGTTTATCTTCTGCTGTTCTGTCACTCTCGGCCTCTCCTTTCATAAAAAGCATCCTTGATTAGCTTGAACTCCCCGTCCAACACTGCCACCACATCAAACCGCATGGGGGTATATTCCGGAATTCGGTTTTTGTATACATAATACGCAGCGGTCTCACAGATCTTTTTCTGTTTTCGGGTGTCCACTGCCTCTTCCGGATAGCCATTTCTCGCATTTTTCCGGTATTTCACTTCCACAAATACCAGAGTTCTTCCATCCTTTGCGATCAGATCGATCTCGCCTCTCCGGTCCCGGAAATTCTTCTCCAGGATCCGGTATCCATTTTTTTGCAAAAAAGCAGCCGTTTCTTCCTCGTAACGGCTGCCCACTGCTCTCTTATTCTCCAATTTTCCAGCACTCCGTTTAGCAGAATTTCTGTAACTGTCCAGCGCCTATTGGTTACTGTTCACGCGTTGCGCAAACAGCAACGGATTTTGCCGATGCTTCGCATTCTAAATCGGCAAAATCTGTTACCACCACCGTATCATACGGCATTTTCAGTTCAGAAAATGCCTACCCGTGTACAGTAACGCCTATTGGTCTATGTGTTCTTATGGTCGCGCAGCAAGTGCGCAGACCTGCTAAACAGTTACAAATTTTTTTATAAATGTTCTTCTGTGGATCGGACATGGCCCATATTCCTTCAGTGCCGCAATATGTGCCGCCGTTCCATATCCTTTGTGCTTTGCAAATCCGTATTCCGGATAAATCTGATCGTACTCCATCATCATCCGGTCCCTGGTCACCTTGGCCAGGATACTGGCCGCAGCGATAGAAACGCTCTTAGCATCCCCCTTCACGATCGGAACCTGCATGATATCTACACCCGGGATGGTCACTGCATCATTTAACAGGATCTCCGGTATCACGTTAAGCTGGCTGATGGCCTGGCGCATGGCTTCGTAAGTGGCCTGCAGGATGTTGATCTCATCGATCACCTGTGGACTGACGATCCCGATGCCGTAAGCCACTGCTTTCTCTTTGATCTCATCAAACAGAAGATCTCTTTTCTTCTCAGAAAGCTTCTTGGAATCGTTTAAATAAAAGATCTGACAATCCTTGGGAAGCACTGCCGCTGCCGCCACCACCGGGCCTGCAAGAGGACCTCTTCCGGCCTCATCGATGCCACAGATATAGGCACAGGCGTCATAAGTATCCTCATACTCCCGCATAGCTTCCAGGCGGGCTAACTCTTTCTCCAGCTTCTCACCGCTCAGTGGCTTCATCTGCCTTCTCCTCCTGCGGCGGGAATTCCAGGGTCATGCGGCCCAGGCGTCCATTCCGGTAGTCATCCAGGAATAAATTCGCCGCTTTTTTGTAATCGTACTCATTACCCTTTAACAGACAGGCTCTGGCTCTGGCGATCTGGCCCAACATCTCGTATGGATCGCCAGGTTCCACATCATACCGTTCTTTTAAAGTCTCCGGATAACGCTCACCCATAAATTTTAATAACTCTGCAGCCAGCTCTTCCTTATTCAGGATCTCATCGTTAATGGAGCCGATAAATGCCAGACGCAGTCCCACTTCCTGATTTTCAAATCTCGGCCATAAAATACCCGGAGTGTCCAGAAGCTCCAGGCTCTTATTCAGACGGATCCACTGGTTTCCTTTGGTAACACCTGGTTTATTGCCAGTTTTGGCACAGGCTTTTCCTGCAAAAGCATTGATAAACGTGGATTTGCCCACATTTGGGATTCCCACTACCATAGCGCGGACCGGGCGGTTTAAGATACCGCGTTTCCGGTCACGTTCGATTTTCGCTTTACATGCCTCCTGCACCACGCCATTGATCTGCTTTAAACCGGCACCGCTCTTGGAATTGATCTTCACCACATGGAATCCCTGGTTCTTAAACCATGCCGCCCAGGCATCATTCCAGGTCTCGCTGGCTAAATCGGATTTATTTAACAAAATTAAGCGTGCCTTATTCTTTCCCAGCTCATCAATATCCGGATTCCGGCTGGAAAATGGAATACGGGCGTCCACTACCTCAATGATCAGATCGATCAGCTTGATGTCCTCCTGCATGGCACGCTTCGCCTTGGTCATATGACCTGGATACCACTGTATATTCATAAAATACTCCTACTCTACCAATTTAAAATCAATAAACGGGATCAGTCTCAACCAGACCTTTCCCCGGATCTGTCTCCGTTTCACATTGCCGATTTTCACAAACCTGCTGTCCTCGCTGCTATCCCGGTTATCACCCAGGAGAAAATATTCATCTTCTTCTAATACCACCGGGTTTTCTGCCAGGCCGGCCAGAGACACCTGACCTAATCCTTTATCGGCCTCTAACGGCTTATCATCAATGTAAATCTGTCCATTTTTAATCTGTACGGTCTCTCCCGGCAGTCCGATCACCCGCTTCACATTGGGCTTCTTATCCTCCCGCTCAAAGACCACTACATCAAACCGTTTCGGGCTTCCCAGATCATAGGATAAACGGTTCATCAACACCACGTCTTCGCTTCTTAGCTCCGGCGTCATGGACTGTCCCGTGATTCGGATCTGGGTTCCAAACCCATACACTACAAACCAGGCCAGGGAAATCACCACGATGATGTCCACCAGCCATACGATCATTCTCCGAAGTTTATTTGTCTCTTCCTGATAAAACTCCACCCGCAACCGCTCCTGTCTCTTTCAAGTCGAACCTCCGCCCACCAGTTTTCTCCTGCAGCAACTGTCCACTCAAACAGTATTCTTCTGCGCCGCCACAGCGGAATCCAGAAGTGGAAAAAAGGGACAATAAAATACTTTATTGTCCCTTAACTCACACTCTCTAAAATGAATTATTTCACTAACTCTTTAACCTTAGCAGCTTTACCAACTCTGGTTCTTAAGTAGTTCAGTTTTGCTCTTCTAACTTTACCCTTTCTAACAACCTCGATGTTGTCAACGAATGGGGAATGTACTGGCCATGTCTTCTCTACGCCGATACCGTTAGAATTCTTTCTTACAGTGAAAGTCTCTCTTGCGCCACCGTTCTGTCTCTTAATAACAGTACCCTCGAAAACCTGGATTCTCTCACGGTTACCCTCTTTGATCTTGTTGTATACTTTAACAGTATCACCAACATGGAACTCCGGTACAGATGCCTTTAACTGTGCAGCTTCAATATTCTTAATAATCTCGTTCATTGTGTGAACCTCCTTCATATGTTTGATGTTCTTAATACTCTTATCGTAACAGAGGACCATCTCTTATTTTCACAACTCTGTTATCATATCATGGCAAATAGAAAAAAGCAAGTATTTTTTTTGTATTTACGCCATTTTTCTGACCCGCCAGTCCATCACTCGCACTTGCTTTCCTGTTCCGCCAACAGCTCTGCCAGATACTGTTTTTCCTTCTTGGACAGATTAGCATCCGCTAAAAGATCCGGTCTGCGTTCCAACGTCCGTTTGATGGACTGCTGGCGCCGCCAGGTCTCAATATTCTTATGATGTCCGGAAAGCAGCACCTCCGGAACCTTCTTTCCCTCATACACCTCTGGCCGGGTATACTGGGGATACTCTAATAAATTATCGTGGAAAGACTCGATTTCCGCGGAAACATCATTATTTAACACGCCAGGAACCAGACGGGAAATGCAGTCGATCATCACCATGGCCGGAAGTTCTCCACCCGTCAGCACATAATCGCCTACAGACAGACAGTCCGTCACAATGAGCTCCAGCGCCCGCTCGTCGATGCCCTCATAGGGACCCCACAGAAAGACCAGATCCTCTTCTTTCGCCAGTTCTTCCGCAATCGACTGGTTAAAGGTCTGTCCCTGTGGCGTCATGTAGAGGACTCTCGGCCTTTTTCCGATCTTCCGGCACAGATCCTCATAAGAATCACAGACCGGTCCAGGCTGCATCACCATACCTGCACCGCCGCCATAAGGAGCATCATCCACATGGTTGTGCTTATCCTTGGAATAGTCACGGATATTGATGGCTTCAATAGAGATCAGTCCCTTTTCCACCGCCCGGCCAATGATACTGGTGTTCAGTCCATCCATGACCATTTCCGGAAATAGGGTCAAAATGTGATAATTCATGGTCGTACTCCTATAAATCCATCAGCCCGTCTAACACATGGACTGTCATGGTCTGCTGTTCTAAATCCACATTCAAAATACACTGCTTGATGGCTGGGAGAAGCAGTTCTTTGCCATCAGTCATTTCCACCACATAAACATCATTGGCACCGGTCTGGAGCACATCCTTTAATGTTCCAAGCTCCTCACCTTCATCCGTTGCCACCTTCAGTCCGATCAAATCCACGATAAAGTTCTCGTCCGGTCCTAATGGAACTGCGTCCTCTCTGGTGATCAGAATATCTTTATTCTTATAGATTTCAATATCATTTATATTGTCAAACCCTTTGAATTTCACAATGACCATGTTCTTAAAGAACTTGACCTGCTCAATCTCCATGGGCTTTAATTCTTTTCCAGTATCGATCATGACGTGCTTTAATTTCTTGAACCGCTTTGCATCGTCTGTTGTCGGAAATACCTTTACTTCCCCTCTTACGCCGTGGGTGGAAGTGATCACGCCTACACGCAATGTCTGTTCCATATATTCTCTCTCCGTATATACAAAATCGAATGCTGTCATCCTGCGACAGAATCATACCCGCAGGTTTTATACAGCCTGCGGTTGGTCACATAAGCGACAAAGACCGTCTGCCTAAAAAGGCCGGCGGTCTTGTAAGTAAGTTACTGAATTTCCACAACTACTTTTTTGTCTTCTTTTGAGGCTGCTGCCTTCACAACAGAACGAATGGCTTTTGCGATTCTGCCCTGTTTACCAATAACCTTACCCATGTCAGAAGGAGCCACCTTCAGTTCGATGACGGTCTCCCCATTCTGCTCGGATTCGATGACAGAAACTTCCTCCGGATGTTCCACCAGAGCTTTTGCCATAACTTCAACTAATTCTTTCATATCATCACCTCAGGATTACTGGATACCTGCGATTTTTAACAGCTTGCTAACGGTCTCAGTTGGCTGAGCGCCTGTTGCTAACCACTTCTTAGCTGCTTCCTCATCGAATTTGATTACGCTTGGATCAACGTTTGGATTATAGTAACCAACCTCCTCGATGAACTTACCATCTCTTGGAGATCTGGAATCTGCAACTACAACTCTATAGAAAGGAGCCTTTTTCTGTCCCATTCTTCTTAATCTCATCTTTACTGCCATGTCAATTTCACCTCCTTGTCGTGATTTACCTATAGACAAAAGCATATGCTTTGCTAACTAATTAAAATGGCATCTTAAACTTTCCCATCATACCGCCTAATGCCCCAAGTCCGCCTTTACGTTTGCCGCCGCCCATCATACCTGGCAGCTGCTTCATCATCTTGCGCATCTGGTCAAACTGTTTTACAATGCGGTTGACTTCACTGATGTCCACGCCTGCGCCTCTGGCGATTCTCTGTTTTCTGGATGGATTCAGGATTGCCGGATTGGCACGTTCTTCCTTCGTCATGGAAAGAATGATCGCTTCTACACGGTCCATGGCCGAATCATCTACAGCCATGTCTCCCTTCATCTGCGGCATACCTGGCATCATGCTCATGATGCTTGCCATACCGCCCATCTTTTTAATCTGGCGCATCTGATCCAGGAAATCATTAAAATCAAACTCAGCTTTCTTTAACTTCTGGGTCAGTTCCTTAGCTTTTTCCTGGTCAACTTCCATCTCTGCTTTCTCGATCAGAGAAAGGATATCTCCCATTCCGAGGATTCTGGAAGCCATGCGGTCCGGGTAAAACTGCTCTAAATCAGAAAGCTTTTCACCCATACCAATATATAAAATCGGTTTTCCGGTCACAGCCTTAATGGATAATGCCGCACCGCCTCTGGTATCACCGTCCATCTTCGTTAAGATGACGCCATCGATGCCGATCTTATTTTCAAAATTCTCTGCCACGTTGACCGCATCCTGTCCGGTCATGGCATCAACAATGAGAAGGGTCTGATGCACGGTCACGGTCTCCTTGATCTCCTGTAATTCCGCCATCATGTCTTCATCCACATGGAGACGGCCTGCAGTATCTAAGATCACTACATTAAAACCATTCTTCTGTGCATGCTCAATGGCTGCTTTCGCAATGTTGACCGGTTTCTGGTTATCACCCATGGAAAATACCGGAACACCCTGCTTTTCTCCATTGATCTGTAACTGCTGGATCGCTGCCG
>OGOD01002053.1_pt1 | contig 10837 bp, 5 predicted proteins | sample 1573631 | NCBI WGS metagenome assembly OGOD01 (sample SAMEA2581895, study PRJEB24529) | metagenome | biome: Human gut stool | place: China | collected 2011
TGCGGCGACGCGCTGGTCGTCGAGCACAACGGCGACGTCTACTCCTGCGACCATTTCGTCTACCCCGAGTACAGGCTGGGCAATATCCGCGAAACGCCCCTTGCCGAGCTTTACCGCTCGCGGAAACGCCGCGAATTCGGGCTGGACAAACGCAATACGCTGCCCGCCGGGTGCCTGCGCTGCAACTACTATTTCGCCTGCCGGGGCGAATGCCCCAAGCACCGTTTCGCCCGCGGGGCCGACGGCAGCCCCAAAAATTCGCTCTGCGAGGGGCTGATGCACTATTTCCGCCACGTCGAACCCTACATGGAATACATGCGCGACCTGCTCGCGCGGCAACAATCCCCGGCCTGGGTCATGCCTTTCGCCCGCAGGCGCATGGGGCTGATGTAGCCGTCCGTTGCCGATCCGGCGGCCCGGCGCACACCGGTCCGGCCTTTCCCGCCCCGGTTTAACTTTCCCCTGCCTCCCTCTGATTCCCTGCCGGCATTTTCTTCCGTTTTTTGCGGAATACCCACAGCAGCGGCAACCCCGCCGCGAGGGTCAGCCATGTCACCACGCCCAGCGCGTCGGTCACCCCCTCGACATAGGTTTGGGAAGCCGATACCGTTTCGTGCGTCGCATGGAAGGCCGTCCGGGCCGAGTAAACGGCTGTCAGGATGGCGATGCCGATGCTGCCTGCGAGCTGTTTGATGCTGTTCGAGATACCCGCCGCTGCGGCCATGTCGTGCTGCGTGAGGTTCCGCAGCGAAAAGAAGTTCAGCGGGGCGAACGTGAGCCCCATGCCCAGCCCGCGGATATAGAGCACGAAGAGGATATGCCGGTGGGAGGTGTGGAGCGAGAAACGGCTGGCCAGCCAGAAGCTCAGCGCCAGCAGCAGGATGCCCGCCGCCGTGAGCAGCAGGGGCTTGACGTAGCGCGTGAGGTAACCCGATACGGCCGACAGCACCCCTTGTATGAGCCCCACGGGCAGGAATACGCTCCCGGCCATCAGCGCCGTGTAGCCCAGCCCGCGCTGCATGTAGAGCGGCAGCAGGTAGGTGCCGCCCAGCATGCCGATCGAGAAAAGCGTCAGCACGGCCATCGAAACCCCGAAGTTGCGTTCCCCGAGCAGGCGCAGCTGCAGCAGCGGCGCCGGGCTGCGCAGCTCCGTGCGGACGAAGTAGGCGAGCGCGACGGCCGCCACGGCGAAGCAGCCGATCACCGTGGGCGACGCCCAGCCGTCGTGGTTGGTCGGCGAGTTGCCCCGCGCCAGCGCAAAGATCGCCAGCGGCATGAAGAGCGCGATGGCCACGAATCCCCGCCAGTCGAACGGGTGCCGCGCCGGGCTTTTCCATTCTTTCTGGATAAAGGCCGAGAGCAGGATGGCGAGCACTCCCACGGGGACGTTCACGTCGAAAATCCTGTGCCAGCTGTATGCGTCGACCAGATAGCCGCCCAGCAGGGGACCGAACGAGATCGAGGCGGCCGCCGCCATTGCCCACAGGCCGAGCGCCAGGCCGCGCTCCTCGGGGCGGAATTCGCGGGTCACGATCGCCAGTCCCAGCGACTGTATGATACCGCTGCCGACGCCTTGCAGGGCGCGTGCCCAGATCAGGAACAGGTCGCCCGGGGCTTTGCCGCAGAGCCACGACCCGAGCGTGAAGAGTGCCAGCCCCAGGATATAGATGCGTTTGTTCCCGAAGCGGTCGGCGAACCATCCCGCCGAAGGGAGCATGACGGTCATGGTGATCATGTAGGCGGTGATGACCCATTCGGCCGTCGAGATGCCGATGCCGAAAGCCGACATGATGGCCGGCAGCCCGACGTTGACCACCGTCACGTCCAGCACGGCCATGAATGTCCCGAGCATGATCATGCCCAGGATCCACCATTTGTAGGCGGTGCTTTGCCGGATATGTTCGCCGAGGGTCGCCATCGGCGGGCGATACGTCAAAAAAAATGCCACTCTGCCGATGCCTGCCGCATGAGACGCCCGTCCTTTTGCGTTTTTCCTTTTCCGGGCTTTCTCCGCCTCCCCCGGATGCTCCTCCCGGCTCCCTCTGTCCGCCGCATGGGGTTGTCCGTTTGCCGCATGGGACACCCGTCCTTCTGCGTTTTTCTTTCCCGGGCTTCTCTGCTTCCCCGGGTACTGCTCCCGCTCCCGCCGTCCGTCCCGTTGCGGTAGCGGCCCGAAAAAGGGGATGCCGCTTTTTGGCGGCATCCCCGTACGTGCAGGCCCTGTAAGCCGGGTTCTGTTCCCGGGGCGAACCCCGGGCCCCTGTCATTTATCTAGGGCGGCAGTCTCCTGCCGTCTCAAGCAACCTACCCCCCGGCATCGGGCGAGCAACCCTTAATTGCCGGTATACACGGTCTTGCAACCCGCGAGACGTACTGCCGGGCGGCATCGCTGTCCCCGCGGTGGGCTCTTACCCCGCCTTTTCACCCTTACCCGCCGGGATTACGGAAATCCCCTGTGGGCGGTCGTTCTCTGTTACGCTCCTATACCCTCACGAATATCAAGTCGTTAGCTTGCGCGGTGCTCTGTGTTGCCCGGACTTTCCTCTCCCGGCCTCGGCCGGCAGCGACAGGGCGGGCCTGCCCCGCAAAGGTAATAAAATTCGGCGGATTCCCGCTCCGCGGTTGCGATTTCCGGACATAAGCCGGGAATATTCCGGCTTGCCGCCATGGTATTCGCGTCCATGCCGCGCCCTGCTTCCCGGCCTGTGCCGTGACGCATTCCCGCCGGGCGGCAGGGTGCTCCCCGAGGCGGCGGCAATACGCCGCCGTCCCCGGCCTCCGCCTTCCCTGCCGCCGGACACGGCGTTGCCCGCGCCGGTTCCGCGGTTTCCCTCCGGCATACTCCGTTCGGGCGCACTGTATGCCCTGTACGGAATCTTTTTTGCAAATATTGGATAAAGTTGTATTTTTGCTTTGTCCCTCCGCCGTTCTTCGGGGCGGCGGGCCCGAAGAATATACCGGCCGATGGCAGATAACGCGCATACGATCGACATACACGACAACCGCACGGTTGTCGGATTGCTCCGTGCGGGGGATGAAAAATGTTTCGATGCGCTTTTCCGCCGCTATTACAAACCGCTCTGCACCTACGCCACGCGCTTCGTGCCGCCGGTACGCGCCGAGGAACTCGTCCAGGACACCCTGATGTGGGTGTGGGAAAACCGCACCTCGCTGATCCCCGAGATGCCGCTCAAATCGCTGCTGTTCACCATCGTAAAGAACAAGTCGCTAAACAGCGCCTCGCGCGACACGCTCAAGAACCGCATCATCCGCCAGCTGGCCGAACGCTACGAAGAGACGTTCGACGACCCCGATTTCTACCTCGAGGGCGAACTGGTGCAGCGGCTGACCGAAGCTCTGCGCAAAATGCCTCCTGAATTCCGGCAGACCTTCCGTATGCACCGCCTGGAAGGTATGACCCACAAAGAAATAGCCGTCCGCCTCAACGTCTCCCCGCAGACGGTCAATTACCGTATCGGGCAGACGGTTCGCCTGCTGCGCGAAGAGCTCAGCGATTACTGGCCGCTGCTCGTGCTGTTGCTGTGGCCTGACCTCTCCTGATAAGGAAATCTGAATTTTTTTTCGCCGTTCCATTAGCATCCTTTGCTGACGGATTGTATTACTTTATAGACAAGCAAACAGCATGGCAAATTTCGAAATCGACGAAGAGGTATTGGTCGCCTTCCTGAAGGGCGAGCTGGACGCGGCGCAGGCGGAGGCCGTAGAGGCGTGGTACGACCGCTCGGCCGCAAACCGCAGGATGCTCGGCCAGGTTTATTATATATTGTATGTCAGCGACCGTATCAACGATGCGGCCGGTATCGACGTCGAACGTTCGCTCCGGCAGTTCAAGCGCCGCATGCACGCCGGACGCCGTATCTCCCTGCGCCGGAGCGCGGTGCGTATTGCCGCTGCGGCCGTGGTCGCCGCGGTGCTCCTGGCCGGCGGGCTCACGACCGTGTTGCTTTCCAAGCGCCTGGCGCAGCCCGTGACCGTCGTCACCCAGCTGGGCGAGCGGTCGCAGGTGGTGCTGCCCGACGGGACGAAGGTGTGGCTCAATTCGTCGAGCAGCGTGGAGTACGTCGCCCCCTTCTTTTCGCGCCAGCGCCGCGTGAAGATGGAGGGTGAAGCCTATTTCGAGGTCGAGCACGACCGCCGGGCGCCGTTCGTCGTGTCGACCAACGGCCTGGACATCGAAGTCCTCGGCACGCGTTTCAACATCCGCAACGACGACAACGAGCATCGTGTCACCACCGTCCTGCTCGAAGGCGCCGTCAAGGCCTATGCTTCGGGACGCGAGCAGGCCTCGGTGCGCCTGCACCCCGCGCAGCAGCTGGTTTTCGACACCCGGACGCACGCCATGCGCCTGACCGACTGCCCCTCGGCCGAACGCTCGATCAACTGGATCGACGGCCGCTTCTGCTTCGAGCACGATACCTTCGGGGAGATCGTCGCCGAGCTCAAGCGCTACTACAACGTCGACATCCGCTTCATGGACAACCGGCTCCGCGACATGCGCTTCTCGGGCAATTTCCGCGTCGAGGACGGCATCTACCACATCATGTCCGTATTGCAACTGACCTATAAATTCAATTACAGGATCGCCGGCAACGACATCGAACTCTACGCAAACCCTGAACGATAACCGAATACGAACTTAAAAACCTTCGATCCGCCTATGGAAAATTAACGTCTCTTTTTTCTCGGATGCCGCACTTTTCGGCGGCCTGTTTCGACACCTAACCATTACACTAACCTAAAATCTGATCCATGAAAAAAACTAACCTTGCGACAGGCAGGGGAGGACGTGTTGTCGCTACATGTTTCCGTTGTCTGTTCGTTATCCCGATGCTGCTCCTGGGATGCTTCGGCGCCACCTCTGCCGCAGCACAGACGCAGCAAGCCCTCTCGCGTGTGAGCCTCGATGCCCCGGACGCGACGGTCATCACGGTTTTCCAGGCTATCCAGCAGCAGACGGGCTGTTCGTTCGTCTACAATACGTCGGACATCGACACCGACCGCAAAGTGAGCCTTTCGGTGCACGACGAACCGCTGCAGGCCGTGTTGGACAAGCTCTTCGCGGGCTCCGACATCGCTTATACCCTTCGGGACAAACACATCGTGCTCTCGAAGAAAGCTAAAAATTCCCCCCCCCACAGCGCTCAGGGCGGCGTTACCGGAGTCATAAAGGACGATAAGGGCATGCCCCTGGTCGGCGCCACCGTGCTTATCAAAGGTACGACAACCGGTGCTGCCGCCGACATCGACGGCAATTTCTCGCTTCCGCAGGCCAAACCGGGGGACACGCTCGAAATTTCGCTCATCGGCTATACCAAACAGGAGCTTCCCGTCTCGGGATCCGCCCCGTTGTCGGTGGTCATGCACGAGGACAACGAAGTGCTCGACGCCGTGGTGGTTACCGCCCTCGGCATCAAAAGGTCGGAGAAAGCGCTGACCTACAACGTGCAGGAGGTCGCGGGCGACATCGTCAACACGGTCAAGGACGCCAACTTCATGAACTCGCTTTCGGGCAAGGTCGCCGGCCTTCAGATCAACGCCAGCGCCTCGGGCGTGGGCGGTTCCACGCGCGTGGTGATGCGCGGCGTGAAGTCCATCAGCGGCAACAACAACGCCCTCTATGTGATCGACGGTATTCCGATGCCCGACCTGCGTTCGTCGCAGACCGAGGGCACCTACGAAACGCCCGACGGCGGCGATTTCGAGGGTATCTCGAACCTCAACCCCGAGGACATCGAATCCATGACGGTGCTTTCGGGCGCCACGGCGGCCGCGCTCTACGGTTCGCAGGGTGCCAACGGCGTGATCGTCATCACGACCAAAAAGGGCGAGGAGGGGCGTGTGCGCGTGAACTACGCCAACAACACCACCTTTTCGTCGCCGTTCGTCATGCCGCAGTTCCAGAACACCTACGGCACCGAAGCTACGGCACCGTCCATGAGCTGGGGTACGAAGCTCTCGACCCCGACCTCGTACGACCCCTCGGATTTCTTCCAGACCGGCTTCGAGGAGACCAATGCGATCTCGGTTTCGGGTGGTACGCGCGTGAACCAGTCCTATTTCTCGGCCGCTTCGCTCAATTCGCGCGGCATCATCCCCAACAACGTCTACAACCGGTACAACTTTACCTTCCGCAATACCACGCAGCTCATCAAGGACAAGCTGACGCTCGACCTGGGCGCTTCCTACATGCGCCAGTACAAGCGTAACCCGCTCGTGCAGGGCCTCTACCACAACCCGCTGATTCCCATTTACCTTTTCCCGCGCGGCGACGACATCTCCAAGTACGAGGTTTACGAGCGTTACGACGCCACGGCGGGCTATATGAAGCAGTTCTGGCCCCTGGAGTTCATCACCGGCGTCGAGAACCCCTGGTGGATTACCAACCGCGAGCTGTTCGAGAATACGGCGCACCGCTATACGTTCAACGCCACGCTCAAGTGGGACATTGCCGACTGGATCACCCTCACGGGGCGCGTGCGCACCGATAACATGGTGATGAACTATACGCGCAAGATCTATGCCTCGTCCGACAAGCTGTTCGCTTCCGAATACGGCAACTACCAGAACAACAAGATCCACCACAACAACCTCTACGCCGACGCCCTGCTGTCGATCAACAAGAGTTTCTTCGACGACAAGTTCTCCCTGTCGTTCAACCTGGGTGCGAGCATCCTCGATGACAAGAACGACGGCGAAGGCTTCGAGGGCCACCTGGCCACCCTCGCCAACAAGTTCTCGGTCTACAACGTGGATATGAGCCATTCGCAGACCAAACCCTACGCCGACCGCTACCACGACCAGACGCAGGCCGTCTACGCCACCGCCCAGCTGGGATATAACGGCATGGTCTACCTCGACGTGACGGCGCGCAACGAGTGGGCGTCGCAGCTGGCCTTCACGCCCCATATGAACATATTCTACCCGTCGGTGGGCCTTTCGGCCGTCATCTCGTCGATGGCCGACCTTTCCAAAGCCGGCATTTCGTTCCTCAAGGTGCGTGCCTCCTATGCCGAGGTGGGTAACGCCCCGCAGCGGTTTATTACCGGTGTCAATACGCCCTTGCAGACGGGCGGTATCGTTTCGTCGGACTCCTATGCCCCGGCTGTCAACCTTACGCCCGAGCGCACCAAGTCGTTCGAAGTGGGCCTGAACGCCAAGTTCCTCGGCAACAAGATCTGGACGGACGTGACCTATTACAATACCAACACCTACAACCAGCTTTTTAGCTACGATGCACCGCCCAGCACCGGCTACAAACGGGCATATATCAATGCCGGCAAGGTCAACAACTGGGGTATCGAAGCGGTCGTGGGTTACAAGAACAAGTGGCGCGACTTCTCGTGGTCGACCAACGTCAACTTCTCGATGAACCGCAACAAGATCAAGGAACTCGTCCCCGAGGGGACGCGCGACGTGGCCGGCAACCTGATCACCATCGACGAGGTGAACATGGACTACGGCGGCTACCGCATGAAGATCAAGGAGGGCGGTTCGATCGGCGACTTCTACGTGACGGGGCTCAAGACCGACGACCAGGGGCGCATCTATGTCGACCCGAATACCAATACCGTCACCACCGATCCCAATACGTGGCTTTACGGCGGCAATACCGAAGCCCGCTTCCGCCTGGGGTGGAACAACCGGTTCTCCTACAAGGGCGTGAACCTCGGCGTGCTGTTCGATGCCCGCATCGGCGGCCAGGGCGTCTCGGCGACGCAGGCCCTGATGGATCGTTGGGGTGCCTCGCAGGATTCGGCCGACGCCCGTGAAAACGGCGGTGTCTGGATCTCCGAGGATCAGAAAATCCCCGATGCCAGGGTCTTCTATGCCAACAACGGCAACGGGCTTTCGATGCTTTCACACTACGTTTACAGCATGACCAACGTCCGCCTGCGTGAACTTACGCTGGGCTACGACCTTCCTTCCAGGTGGTTCAACGACAAGGTCGGCATGACCGTGTCGCTCGTGGGCCGCAACCTGTGGATGATCTACAACAAGGCGCCGTTCGATCCCGAGATCACCGCTTCCACGGGTACCTATTACCAGGGGCTCGACTATTTCATGCAGCCCAGCTCCCGGACTATCGGCTTCAGCGTAAGACTCCAATTCTAAAACTTCAGACCAATGAAACGATTCAATCATACAATAGGATTTTTCGCCGCCGCGGCGCTTGCCGCCTGTACCGGTGACTTCGAATCCTTCAACACCAATCCCGATGCGGTGCAGTCGGTCGACAAGAAGACCTACATCACCACCATGCAAATGGATGCCGTGATCCCGTGCAGCGACGTGGGGGCCAACGAGTTCCAGCGTGCCTGCAACCTGATGGGCGACGCCTTCGGCGGCTATCTCTCCCCGATCCAGGCCTTCAACGGCGGCAGCTATACCTGTACCTACGACCTCGACGGTACGGATTACAACAACTATCCCTTCTCGGTGGCTTTTACTAATGTGATGCCTGCATGGCTCAACCTCAAGTACGCCTACCAGAACGGGCAGGTTACCGACGACGTCTTTGCCGTTGCCGAGGTCATCAAGGTGATGGCCCTCCAGCGTACCACCGACATCTACGGCCCGATCCCCGTTTCGAATTTCGGCCAGACCGAAAACCCCTACGAATCGCAGGAGACCGTCTACAAGAACCTTCTCACGGATCTGAATGCCGCCATCGTGGTGCTGAAGGAGTACGCGGCCAATGCGGGCGACGCCAGACCGTTGCAGAAGGTCGACGCCGTTTACCAGGGCGACTATGCGAAATGGCTCAAGCTGGCCAACTCGGTCAAGCTCCGCATGGCCATGCGCATCCGTTTCGTCGAACCCGCTCTTGCCCGCACCTATGCCGAGGAGGCCGTCAGGGACGGGGTGATGACCGCTTCGGACGACGGGGCGTGGCTCAAGAGTTCCGGTTCGGTTCAGGTGTACAACCCGCTCGAAGAGACGTGGAACGCCTATAACGACACCCGCATGGGTGCGACCATCGACGCTTACATGAACGGTTATGCGGATCCGCGCCTGCCGGCCTATTTCAAAACCTGCGAGGACAGCAAGTACCACGGCGTCCGCAGCGGCCTCAGCACGATGCTCAAGGCCGACTACACCGGACTTTCGGTGCCCAACGTCGCCAAGGATACGCCCGTGGTGTGGTTCCTCGCTTCCGAGGCCGCTTTCCTGCGGGCCGAGGGTGCCATGCTCGGCTGGGAGATGGGCGGTGACGACGAATCGTTCTACAAGGCGGGTATCGAGCTGTCGTTCCTCGAACACGGACTCACGGCCGCTGCCGCTGCCGCCTATGCCCAGAGCACGGCCGAGCCCCAGGCGTTCGAAGACGCTTCGGCCGCCTCGACGAAATACAACGCCTCGAAACCTTCGTCCGTCACCCCGAAGTGGAATGCCGGCGCCGGGGACGAGGAGAAACTCGAACGCATCATCACGCAGAAGTGGATCGCCATGTTCCCCAACGGGCAGGAAGCCTGGTCGGAATTCCGCCGCACGGGCTACCCCAAGGTGATCCCGATCGTCAACAACCTCAGCGGCGGCAAGGTCGATACCAACGTCCAGGTGCGCCGTATGACCTTCCCGCGTTCGGAGTACTCGAACAATGCTGCCGGCGTGGCGGCTGCCACCGCACTGCTCGGCGGAGCCGATACCGGCGGTACGAAACTCTGGTGGGATAAGAAATAATGAACCTAAAAACAACACGGAAGATGAAAAATTTCTTGAAATACGTCGCGGCCCTTGCGATCGTGGGTGCCTTTTTCGTCGCTTGTTCGGATTGGACGGATCCCGAGCGTGAAATTACGCAGCATCCCGACCAGCAGTCGCCCATCCTGCGCGATAATGCCTACTACCAGGCCCTGCGCGAATACAAAAAGACCAAGCACAAGATCGCTTTCGGCTGGTACGGTTCGTGGACGGCCGTGGGCGCATCCTACCAGACCCGCCTGCAGAGCGCTCCCGACTCGATGGATATCATCTCCATCTGGAGCCAATGGCATTCGCTGACCCCCGAGCAGATCGCCGACAAGGAGTTCGTGCAGAAGATCAAGGGCACGAAGGTGACCTTCACGATCTTCTCGGACAAGATGCCCGAGCCGTTCCTCACCGAGATCGGCGGCGGCGAATACACCGACGAGGCCATCGAAGCCTATGCCAAGGCTTATTGCAAGGACTCGATGGACAAGTACAGCTACGACGGCATCGACATTGACTACGAACCCGGCTACGGCGCTTCGGGGCCGTTCGTGGGGCATGACAACGAGTTGTTCAGGAAGCTGATCCTCGCCATGAGCAAATACGTCGGCCCCAAGTCGGGGACGGGACGCCTGCTTATGATCGACGGCGTGCCCTATGCCGTCCATGCCGATGTGGCCGACTGTTTCGACTACGGCATCGTGCAGGCTTATAAATCCTACGGCTATACCGATTTGCAGAGTCGCTTCGACGAAGCCGATAAGAAAGGCTGGAAGCCTGAGCAGTATATCTTCGCCGAGAACTTCGAGTCCCTCTGGAAAAACGGCGGCGTGTCGCATGAGTGCCGCGACGGCCAGTGGGTCAACTCGCTGCTGGGCATGGCGCGCTTCAACCCCACGCAGGGTTTCGGCGCCGGTTTCGGTGCCTACCACATGGAGTACGAGTACGGGAATTCGGCCATGCCTTACAAGTATATGCGCGAGGCGATCCAGGATGTGAACCCCGCCGGCGGCGACCTGATCGTCGGCCTGACCTCGACCGCCCTGTCCAAATACCTGTTCCTGGTCGGGGACGACGGTACCATCACGGGCGAGGTGGACGAAAAAATCCGGGTCGAGCTGGCGCG